>Ga0187862_10003293_pt1 | contig 15835 bp, 13 predicted proteins | sample June2016WEW_10_1_FD_133003 | JGI IMG/M metagenome (GOLD analysis project Ga0187862, IMG submission 133003) | Peatland microbial communities from SPRUCE experiment site at the Marcell Experimental Forest, Minnesota, USA - June2016WEW_10_150 | ecosystem: Environmental > Terrestrial > Soil >...
CTGCAACTTCTTCACTAATTTAGGACAACCGCTCTGGGCTCACGGTGAAGGAACGGTTATAAGCAGCAAAGTTGACCAGAACGTTTCTTATGACATCAGCAGTTTTGTTAAAAATCCAAAGGAAAAGCTGATAAGCAGTGAAGACGCATTTTACTTCCACAAGGCATTCGCCTTAGGCTTTAACATCTACAACTCCGAAGAAAGAGTAATTATACTTCCACCGTTATCCATGGGCGATGCAGTAAAACAGAGGCGACGATGGTTCTGGGGCCAATGGACGCTTTTAAGAGATAAAATGCTTCCGTTGCCGAACAGGCTGAGGTTAGGCGTCCTAGGGTTTTCAGGTTTGTGGCTTTATTTTATCGGAATGTTAGGCTTGCCTCTGACCTATTTCAGGATAATCGCTTTGCCGTCTATTTTCTACCCATTAATAGTTTCTACACTATTTATCTGGCTTGGAATGAGAGCCTACATAATCGGAACAGCCATGGGGTGGAAACAGGGCATAATTGGCGCCTCGTTAAGTTACGTGACGGTGACATTGAATACTTTTGTTCACCTCATCGGGATTCTAAAAGGTAACCCTCACAGCTTCGAAGTAATACGCAAAGAATGATATTGGTCGCAAGAAACCAAAAGAAATAGGAAAAGATAAGCTGTGTTTTGTTTTCTCAGACTTCTCATGTGTTAGTCTGCATTTTTCCCGAGTTTTTGCCATTTTGAGTGAACCGGAAATTAAGGTGAATTCCTTGGGTGCTTAACACTGTTGCTGCTTCGATTATCGTTAATATAATCATTGAGTAGATGGGAATCCAGTCGTACGGGTACATCTGGTAGGGAATGTTCCCGCTCAATTCTGCATGCAAGAAGTTGAAGCCTATGCCGTGGTAAAAGAAGAATGGGACGTTTGAAGCTGTTAAAAAAATCGCTGTTCCTGCAGCAAATCTTGTAAGTACTTGTCTGTTGTACCAAATTAGCAGCGGCAACGCCAGGAGGGCAGCTCGTGGGTCAAACGCGCCGAAAGTGAACAGCAAAGCTGACAGCCACGGTTTCTTTGTGTAACCAAAATACAACGCGGCTACCAGAAGGGTTGTCTGGAGCACATGAGCGTTTCCCATCATGTATCCACTGAAGTAGCTAGGCGAGAAAGATTGAGCATTCAAGCTTCCCACGCGGATTCCCAGAAGGTTAAGTGTTGAGTCGCTGAGGGAAAACGCAGGAAGAGGCTCTATCAAGACAATGACTGAGGCGACGGCGGCAAGTATGATGTTTTTGTCTTTTACCAATTTGTAGACGCAGAAAGCTAAAGCTGGTATTAGTGCGAACTGCAATATGTCAAAGGTGGCAAGGGCGTTCGGGTAGCTTAATGAGAGGAAAGGCGCGAAAAGAATCAAAAATGAAGGCGTGTACTTGAAAGTTTGTGGTCTGGGAAGAATCTGAAAATCATGCGGTATGACGCCTCCATAATAAATCTGAGTTGGGTTATGAAAGAGCCGCCATTCGCCTATGTAGTAGGCTGAAAAATCTCTTGCGTAAACCGAATCTTTCGGCAGTTGAAAAGCTATTGGAAAAGCAAGCGCGAATGTGAATACATTGAGCGCTACTGCTATGAGGATTACTGTTAAGAGTCTGTTTTTCTCAGGTCGCATCTATTCTGCAATTTCCCTATCTTGATCGCGCGAGAGCCAAGAAAACTTGTTTGATTGACGATTTATTTCTTGCCCTGCTACCAATAGTCGGAACTGATTTTGCTGCGAATTGATTACGGAGGATAAGTCGTGGTCTTTAATAATCAAAAAAGAAAGGGCTAGTAGTAGTAAGTTATTGTTACTGTGGCGTTGAATGCGGTCTTGTCAGTGCTTCCTATTCTTATTTCGACATTGGTTGGTAGGACTGGAAACGCGGCGGTTCCCGTTTTTCCTACGGTAACGTTTTGGTTGTAATTAACTCCGGATATGCTGTAAATTGTTTGTACATAAGCTGTAGTAGAGTTCGAGGTTGCTTGTACAACTACGTACCCAGGATAAGGAAGGGACTTGTCGAATACATCAGTGAAGTTTGTTGCAGTCACCGAAGTTGAGCTAACCAAAGTTTGCGTTGCCTGCATTGTCATGATGACTGAAGCGGAATTTATTTGGGTAGTCAAATTCGTCAACTCAGTGTTCAATGACGTAATCTGGTTTTCATCAGCTGTCTTATCAGTGTTCGCTGATGACAACTGACTTGTAAGATTCTCTACTTGGGTCTGCAACGAGGCGATTAAGTTTTCTTTGTCGTTTAACTGCGCCTTCAAATTATTCGGCGGATAAACCACAAGCACACCAACCAAGCTGGCTGCCAGAACAATGCAGACAACCGTTAAAGCGACAACTTTCATATCTCTTTTTCCGGCAGAAGGCGGCGGCGGCAAGGGTAAAACGTCAGAGCTATTGTTTTGACTCATTATTTATCTTCTCGTTTTCTATCTTCTGCGCTTGACTGGTTAATAGTTTTTTCCACATTCAACCCGAAGCTATAGCTGAAACTTGTGCTGTATTGGCGACCTACCGTTAGATTGTATTCTTCTTCTAATATTTCACGCTAAGGTACAGCAGCACAGACAACGCGACAAGCTCAAAGAGACTCGGCAAAACCGCGAATGGTCCAAGTCCGTAAGCTCGAAAGCCGTACATCGAAGTTATAAATGGACTCGAAGTTAAGTCTCTTACAAGAAAGACGAAAGCGAAAATTACCAGTCCAATCGTGAATGGTGAACGGGTTCTGAGGTAAATATCAACGTAAATTAATATCAAAATAGCCAGCAAGGCAATATTTATAGTTGAGATTATCGAGTTTGCCACGTAGAAAAGCTCAAAATCACCTGAAATGAGACTTGGCGGAGGGGGTCGCCTTTCGAAAGCGTAGTGCTGGTGAACCAGTACTAGTGCCCAAAAAGTTGCAATGACAGCAACTATTACAAGGACAGTGACTATTAAGCCAAGTCTTAATCTTCTGCTCATTTGTTTCTCCATGTTCCTTCTTCCCCTTTTTCTACTTTTTCCCGATTTTCTTCATAATCTCCTCAAACATCACGTAGTTGTCTTCCATTACTTGCGACAAGAAGTAGGTGGCGCCGTACCTGTCTCCAACGGATGTAATTATCTTGTTTTTCTCTAAAACATCAAGGTGATGCCGCATCGTCTTATAATCCATCTTCAATGCGATAGCCAACTGATTTGCGTTCTGCGGGGTTTCTTTAAGTGACTCAATTATTTTCGCTCGCGTAGGACCTCCTCGCGTCCCTGCGATAAGCCATCCTAACAAGTATTTTAGCGAACGAATGTTTGCAGACATTAAGTGACTCCATGCTGAAGAGATTGTTTCAAAGTTAAATCTGAATCAGGTAATAAACATGTTCTTCATGGTTTTGTGTGTTTTGACGCTTGGGGCAAAATTCGGTCTAAATCGGGGTTTATCGGGGATTAATTTAGAAAAACCCCTTAATAATTTACGCTTGTCCTGTCCTTTCGGTGACAGGAGGTGAAAACGAAAACCATGGACAAAAGAATTAAGGTTTTAGCGTTAATTTCCATTGTTGTTGCAGCAGCCTTTGGAACCGCACTGGTGCTTGCAACTCAGTCATTAGCGAAAGCTGATGCTACTAGCTCAGTCGGACAATCTGTGCAGCCTGAACTTTCGTCAATAAACGCCACTAGCAATAACGGATTCATGGGATTCGGAGGTCCAGGAGGAATCGGAGAACGATTCCGTGATTGTGGCGGATTTGGAAGCTTCGACGGAGGATCCAATGGAGGCTACGGCGGATTTGGAGAGAACTTCGTCAACGGAACAGCAGTAGGATTTGGTTCTATTCAAATTAGCTCAGCCTTCACACAGAACGTAACTAACATATTGAACAGCAGCACAGACGTCCAAGCTTTGTTCAGTCAGGGTTGGAATGTAACTTCAATCAGACCCATGATCACGACAACTCTCGATGGAAACGGCAATATTGTGACGCAGGCAACAAGCGCAAACGTGATTTTGGAAGGCACAAACGGCAGAGCGCTAGTAGTAGTCAATCTTACAACGGAAAAAGTGACAAAAATAGTAACGACAACAGTCAACGACAATCCAACCTAAACCGACAATCAAAATGACAACAAATTTCCACCAATTTTTTTTAGTTAATATTTGCCCGTGATTATTTTTTCAGGAAGATTATCTGCGTCTTTGAGCAAACACGCTTTGGGTCTTCATTAAATAACCTAAAACAGAATTATGTTGAAGCATTTTACTGCATGTAATATTTGGTTGTTTTTTCAAACAAGAAAAGGAATTGGGTGAGATTTGGGTATTATTTTGAAATATCGTTAATAACTTATAACTGGTATTGACGAGAAGGCAGTCAGAGGAGAGAATGGAACCAACATAAAGGCCATAAGCCCAATGTAACTGCCCAAAAAATAAAAACCCCTTCGTTCCCTCACTGACTGCCATAAAATGATAATTGAAAGGAATATTAAATGGGAATATTAAACAGAGCTATTAGAAACATTTCTCGACGGAAGACTCGTGCGTTATTAGTTATTATTGCGTTAGGGTTTTCTTTAGCCATTTTAGTTTCGATTCCAGCCGGAGTTTTAGCCAACCAGCAGGCTGCAACAAGAGTAACAAATAATTTAGGTAACACTATCACGCAAACAGAACAAGCGCTCAACCAAACACTGAACCAAATAACCTGCAACATCGCTTCAGGCTTCGGTGGCTTCGGTTTCACTGGAGGAAGTGGAACAACCACCCGCACCGGCGGACCTGGCGGTTCAGGTAGCGGTGGCTACGGCGGATTTGGTGGTTACGGCGGTTTCGGCGGCGGATCTGTAGCGGGTCAGTTTGGCGCGGGTGCGTTTGGCGGAGGTCAATCGAACCCCATGAATGAAACCTTGTACAGTGATATTAATACTTCAATTTCTGGAGTGGGAGCTGTAGAACCGATATTGCAAGTTTCTGAAGGAAAAAACCAGACCGTTTCATTTTATGGGCGTTCTTTCACTCGCATGGTTCCACAGTACATCATTGAAGGTGTACCGTTAACTTCAGACCTCGTCAACAACTATCCAATATTGCCCACAGACATTGTGTCCGGGAATAATCTGCAAGCAGGCGAGAGCGGGGATGTTCTGCTAAGCGAAAATAACTCAGCATACTTCGGAGTAAGTGTAGGCGGAACAGTAAACATTCTGGGAACAAACTTCAATGTAGTGGGTATTTACAGTCCCACAGGCGTTGAAGACACAGAAATGTTATACATGAATCTCTCCGACGCCCAAGCATTAACTAACAATGCAGGTTACATAACTAGCCTTAAAGTCTTCACGGTGACAACGGGTGATGTATCCTCTGTGTCAAGCGCAATAAGCGCGCTGCATCCAGAACTCACCGTTTCAACAAACCAAAACGAGCTGAGTCAACTCGAAGCCAATCAACCCAGCAGTGCAACGGCGTTAACGGCTGCTCAAAATTCGCTTGCGTCCTCGAACTCAACTGCTATAGAAGAAATCATCGTTGTGGTTGTGGCAACTAGCCTGATCGTACTGTTTGTAATGCTATACACTGTTAGAGAAAGAACCAAAGAAATTGGAACACTCAAAGCTATCGGCTTCAGCAATGCATCGGTCATGGGCCAATTCATGCTTGAAGGCGTACTGTTAAGTGCGATTGCCGGAGTAGTAGGCATAGTAATCGGCGTCTTCGCTGCCCCCAAGCTCACGTCTCTTCTCCAAATAACCCCAACGATCAGCAGAGCAGCAGGGTTCGGACCTGGCGCTGCAGCAATTTCTGTTGCTGTTAGTCCAGAGTTAATATTGATAGGTTTAGGTGTTGCGATATTGCTCGGGACACTTGGCAGTCTATATCCGGCTTGGCGAGCTGCAAAAATAAAACCTGCGGAGGCAATGAAGTATGAGTAAACCAGTGCTGCAACTTGAAAAACTCAGCAAAACGTACACTCTTGGCAAACGTACTGTTCCCGCTTTGTCAAACCTGAATCTGACAGTGACTGCAGGCGAGTTCGTTGCAATCATGGGTCCATCAGGCTCAGGCAAAACGACCTTGCTTAACGTGATTGGCTGCATCGATAAACCAACAGGCGGTCAAATTCTAATTGACGGCGTCGACGTTACGGATATGCCTGAAAATGAGCTCTACAAAATTAGACGAGACAAGATGGGGTTTGTGTTCCAGACTTTCAACCTGCTTCCATACCTGAACGCTAGGGAAAACGTAGAGTTACCCATGGAAGGAAGAATCCAATCAAAAAGTGAACGCAGGAAAAAGGCAAGTGAACTTCTGGCAATGGTCGGTCTTTCAGGGAGAGAAGAGCATCGACCGCAAAAGCTCAGTGCAGGAGAACAACAACGAGTAGCCATAGCCCGTGCCCTAGCGAATAGCCCCGCAATAATTTTAGCCGATGAACCCACAGGAAACTTGGACACACAAAACAAGCAGGGAATCATAAAGCTTCTCGCAAACCTCAATGTGACTCAAGGCACCACCATCATTATGGTTACACATGACGGTGAAGCAGCGCATCATACTGAGCGTATGTTGCTTCTGCGAGATGGAAAAATAGTCAAGGAAAAACAAGGTTCACACGCGATGAAAAAGAACCATACTTGCCCATCCTGTGGAGCAGCCATAAAATTAAGTGATGATATATGTCCCAGCTGTCATAAGCCAATCTACTCAAATGATGAGGCATTCTGAGCGAAATCACGCAGTCTAAGCAAAACCCTTTAATTTCATTCAGTTAAGGTGTTTTTTATGGAAAACCCCACGATCCCACAAGCTCCTCAGGCTCCTCCTATTATGCCGCCAGAGCAACCTCCTGAACAACCCCATGAACGCCCGCCGGAACCGAAAAAAACCAGGCGTTTCTCAGCATTAGTGATAGTTGGTCTCTTACTGGTATGTTTGGTTGCAGGCGGCTTAGTTGGCTACACAATAAGCTACTCCTCTTTCAATAGCAAACTTACAAGCATTGAGAACCAGTTGGTCTCGCATACCCAAAACAACACCTACAATACCTTTCCGAACGCCACGTACATCACAGGCTATAACTCTTCCTTATCCACTCTCTACGCACAAGTTAAATCGTCGGTAGTTGTGATTCAGGACCTGGTGCCCGAATACAGTTTCTTTGGTGCGCTAGCAGGTTACAGTGAACAACAGGGTTCAGGATTCGTCACTTCAGTAAACAATCAATTAGTCATAGTCACTAACAACCATGTCGTCCTTGATGCCAACAACATAACCGTAACCTTCGCTAACGGATCGACTTACCCTGGAACAGTGATAGGTTCTGATCCACTAGCAGACCTCGCAGTCCTTACCATTAACACGATGCCAAGCGGCTTGACGCCTCTAACCATTGTCAGCTCTGATAGTTTGCAAGTGGGTCAACCGGTTGTCGCGGTCGGTTCGCCCTATGGTTTACAGTGTACTTTGACGACTGGAGTAATCAGCTCGTTAGGAAGAACCCTCTCGGAATCTGAATCTGACGGCACTGCGGGTCCTACAATCCCCGACACCATCCAAACAAGCACGCCGATTAACCCTGGAAATTCAGGGGGACCACTTCTCGACTACGCGGGCGAAGTCGTCGGCATAACCACTGCGGCCGTCAGCGACTCAAATGGGTTAGGATTTGCAATTCCATCTGCCACGATCATGCGTGAACTCAGCACAATCGTGTCCACGGGCACATACAACGATCATCCTTCAATTGACGCCACAGGTGTAGACATGAGCTATCAGATTGCCCAGGCAATGCATGTGGATGTTACTTACGGTTACCTTGTTGAAAGTGTTTCAACTCAGAACGGTCTCAAAGGAGGCACAACTCAAGCGACGATTTTGGGTCAAAACCTGGTCATAGGTGGCGACATCATAATCAGCATTAACGGAACCCCAATAACCAACACCGATTCGCTTCTATCTTACCTAGAGGAAAACACGTCGCCAGGACAAACCATTAACTTCACAGTAGTGCGAGACGGGCAAACACAAACCGTTCCAGTTACAATAGGCAAATTATCTTCTTCGTAGTCTCCTCGCTTTTTCGGTCAAGTTTCCTTAACAATCAGTTAATTTTGAGACTAAGCAGTGGTTCTTCTGCGTTTGCTGTAGAGTATCAAGCCGCTAGCTAAAGCAGCAACAACTATGATTGTCCAGAGCCACCATTGCATCCACAAAGGTTGAGTTTGTTGAATAGCGGTGTTGCTGATTTGAAGGTTTTCTATTTCGGTTTTTGAGTCGTGCCCGATGTAGATGTCGGTTGGGTTGGGTATTTGTCCTGTAGGGTCTGCTGTTCCAGAGGAGACCGTCACGACTTGTTCTTTTCCGTTGATGTAAATGTGCATTCCAGTTGTAGTGCTTCGGGTGAAAACTACGTGAACCCACGTATCGTTCGGCAGCACTGCAACAGTGTCAATTTCGTTTAAGCCACTTGGAGTGACAACATAGCCTCGGAGTGCTCCTATAGCGGGGGAACTTGCGTTTTCGGGTGTTTGGCCGTTAATGGCTAGCCCTAGCAGTCTGGTTGGTAAAGCAGCTGTGGTTCTAACGGCTTCGATAAAGATGTTGTTGTATGGTACGCCGCCTTTGATTGCTTGCACGTTTACCCATGCATCAATCGTTATATCATTTGGTGTTAGAAGGCTCAGGGAAGGCTGCACAGTTGCGAAGACGTTTCCTGTGAAGTTCAACGCCTCGCCGAATTTGCCTTGAACCAGCGCAGGCGTGTTATTGTACACGGGCGTTTCGGACCCTAAAATAGCGGGGTTACAGCCCGTTCCGTCAGGCGACACGAGACTAGATTCAACTGTACCAAGTGACCATGACGCGACAACGCTTGACTGTGCCGTCGGGGGGGCGATCGCTGTTGGCGGGTTGCCCAAGTTTGACATGCTGAACGGAGACATCAATGGATAATTGTCTTGGTTGTTGGAGTTGATTACGTATGCTGTGTTTCCAAATCCTGATCCCGATTTCGAAGCGTCAGGGTATTTTGTAAGGTAGTCGCTCCAATAGTTTCCACCTGATTTACCGCCGTTATCCCATGCCTCTATCAAGGCTGAAGAATTGTCGTATGCGTTGTGGAAGTTGTTTACGAAATTATTATGGAATATTAGGTTTGACAGTGGAGCAGTCAGTTGCGGCGTAACGAAAACGCCATACTTGTTGTTTGTAAAGTTGTTTTCCGAGATGATGTTGTTGGATCCTGCGAGAAAGACGCCACTTTCGGTGTTGGATGCAATGTTGTTCCCGAAAAGCACCGAGTAAGACGTTCCTAAACCGACCCCTCTGAAGTTGCCCACAAAATTGTTCTCAGAAATCAGGTTTGAATACCCAGCCATTTCAATGCCTGACACCGCGTTGGCTATCACGTCGTTGTCTGAGATGATATTTTGGGAGCCACCGTAAAAGCAAATGCCGTTTTTGCGGCTGTTTTCCACAGTGTTCCCAGTAATGGTTGTGTAGGCTTGGGTTGAACAGAAAATCCCCGTGTAAGTAAAGTCAACAATGTTGTCTGTTATTGTGCAGTTGTTTGCGTCAACCCAGATGCCGTATGCGGTCATCGTGGTTGTGGAGTAGTTACGGCTTTCCAAAGTGAAGCCTGTTACCTTCGCGTTGTCTGCCGATAAAATCAGAACTGCCGTCGGGGTTGAGCCGCCGCTTCCCAAAATAGTCGTGTTTGCGCTGCTTTGTCCCTCAAGCGTCAATTGCTTGTTGACTACTACGTTTTCATTGTAGACTCCGCTTTTGACGTAGACTACGTCGCCTGAGGAGGCTGCTTCGACGGCGGCGCCGATGGTTGGGTACTGATCCGGAACAATTAGTGTCTTGATTGCTTGGGTTTCATGGATGTTAGTTATCCCTGCCATGGCGATTAAAATCGCGATTAGGGCCAGACTTTTGATGAGTTCTCTCTTCATGTTCTCCGCATCCCACTTGATTTCCAACCTTAAATGGGATACGGTAAATATTACTCTCCCCAAAGAACAGACTGTTCTGCAAGAAGAACACCTTTCGCTGGATGTCTTCTCGACTTTTGCTTGAACCGCCTCTCCAAAGTTTTTTCAGCTGAAACTTAACGACGAAAGAGTCTGCGCACAACGAAAACGATGAATTGCCCGTGCACCGTTTTTACCATGTTAGAGTACACCTTCACCGGCATTTCTGCGCCACCTTTCCGAAGGTGCACCATTTCAAGGCTTGCCTCTTTCTTCTTCTCGATAATATGATTTAGCAGGCTATCTAACGAGGAAGCGTCTTTAGACGGTAGAAGGGAACGCATGTTCATGTTGAGAAATTCGTCAAGACTGTAGCCGTAAGCTTCCAGCGCGGCGCCGTTGGCATACACGAAATCGCCTTTTATGTTGGCAAGAAATATCGCTTCCTGTGCATTGTCAAGAATTGTTGCACTTAGTTTTAGTGCTTCGTCTGTTTTTTGTTGTTCCTGGATTGTTCTTGTTAACTCTTCGTTTGCCTCGGCGCATTCAGCTGTTTTTTGAGCGACCACTTGCTCAAGCCTGGTCCTGTAACCGGCAAGTTCCGCTTCGATTAATTTGCTTCTGGTGATGTCCATAGATAAAATTAAAAGTCCTTCAGGCACAGGTTCCATGTGTAGTTCAAACCAGGCTTTGCTGCAATCTGGAAACGCGAACTCGTTGTCCATTTGGTGGGAAACACGGTTTGTCATGCAGTTTCGTAGGTTGCTGAACATTTCGGTTTTTTCGATGTCGGGGTAAACCTGCATCATCGTGTAACCCAGAAGCTCCTCTTTCTTTTTTCGCACTTGCTTAGCGGCTGCCTCGTTGACGTAGACGTAGCGCCAGTCAAAATCGATGATTTGGCAACCTTCAATGACAAAATCCAGCGAAGTTTGAAGCCGATTCTCAACCTCTTTACGAACCGTGCTCTCTGTAACGTCGTTTCCTGAGCTAAGTGTGCCTACAGTCTTTCCTTTTTTGTCACTGACTAGAATATTGTGGAAATCAAACGTTCTCACTTTACCGTTGCGGGTTACAAGCGGGTACTTGTTATGCACGTGACGAAGCGAACCATTCAGCATCTCATGGAAAAATCGGCGTGCTGCTTCTCTTTCCTTTTCGGGAACAAACGTGTCAAACCAGTTTTTACCTAAGATATGTGTTTTTGAGACGCCGAGGATTTCTAATGCCTTATTGTTCATGTCGACGGTTTTTTCGTCGCTTCCGATAGCCACCATTAAGGCGTCTGCGTGGTCGAAGTACATTTGGGCTAAATTATTTTGTTTCTCCAACACTAATTCCCCCAGCCGGATTATCATTGGCAACTTCCTGTCCGGCGGCAGGCAAATACATCTCCCGATTATATTCCTTCATCATTCGACAAGCGTTGAAAGCAGGCGTTATCGTTCTGATGGCTTCTTTAACCATCTGCATCCACTTCAGCGGAATTCCTTTGCGGTCGCGTTCATAATAAAGCGGTACGATCTCTTTTTCCAGCAAGTTATATAGCGACTCGGCGTCTTTTTTGTCTTCTTCTTCAGGTGTGCCACCATCCATATCGCCTATTGCCCACCCGTTCTTGCCGTTGTACGCCTCATCCCACCACCCATCGCGGACACTAAAGTTAAGAACGCCGTTCATCGATGCCTTCATTCCGCTTGTTCCGCATGCTTCTTGTAGCCTCCTCGGGTTGTTGAGCCAGATGTCGACGCCGCGAACTAATTCGCGTGCAACGTTAAGATCGTAGTCTTCGACGAAAGCGATTCGGCCTTCAAATCCCTTGTCTAACGCTACAGTGTAAACTTGCTTGAGTAGCTGTTTGGACTGGTAGTCGGCAGGGTGGGATTTTCCTGCAAAAATAAGTTGCACGGGTCTCTCCGAGTTAGTTATGATTCGTTTGAGCCGCTCTATGTTTGACAAAATCAAGTGGGGTCTCTTGTACGCGGTGAATCGACGTACAAAAGCAATAGTTAACGCGTATGGATCCAGCAGGGAACCCATAGCAATTACTTGCTGGGTCGTCACTTGGTCTTGTGTCCAACGTTGCTGCGCCCTGTCCTGGATAGCAGTGATGAGGCCTCTCTTTAGGTTCTGGCGAATCTGCCATAATTCGTCATCAGGGATGTCACTAAGGCAACTCCAGTACTCCTGGTTATCTTGGTCTTCTTTCCATTGTGCATCAAGGTGTTTTTGGCATAAAGCAGTGATCTCGGGCGCTTGCCATGTAGGAAGGTGTACACCGTTAGTGACGGATTTGATTGGTGTTTCTTCTTCGTTTTTGCCAGGCCAAAGTCCTTTCCACATGTGCCTTGTGACCTTGCCGTGCAGCTTTGATACGGCATTTGATTGGCTTGCTAAACGGAAGGCGAATGCTGTAAGGTTGAAGGTTTCAGGACCTGCGTCGGATTGTCCCAGCTTAAGGAATGTATCACGGTCGATTCCGAGTGGTTCCCAAAGGCTACGTGCGTAACGATCCATTAACTGATAAGAAAAGACGTGGTGACCTGCTGCAACGGGGGTGTGGGTTGTGAAAACAGTTCGTTTGCGTACGTTTTGCAAGGCTTCCTCTAAGGGGACGCCGTTGGCGCGTTCTAGGCGGAGTCGTTCAAGCATCATGAATGCGGTGTGGTCTTCGTTTGCATGCCACACAACTGGTTCAATACGGAGTTCCCTTAGCGCCCGGACTCCGCCGACCCCTAAAACGATTAGCTGCCGAAGACGCTCCTCTTGGTCGGCTGTGTATAGGCGTGCTGAAAGCATCCTGTCTTGAGGCCTGTTTTCTTCTACATTAGTGTCCATCAAATACATGTTTACTCGTCCGACATGCACCTCCCATATCTTCACGTATACCACGTGGTCGCCAAGTTGAATGGGAATAAATGGACCACAACCGTAGGGCCACGCGCAGGGGTTGATTGGTGCATCATCGAAGTTTAGCTGTACGTACTCTTCTTGTTGGTCACCTTGAGGAGATATGCGCTGTCGAAAGTAGCCTTGAGGATACATGAATCCGACTGCAACCAACGGCAATCCACGGTCAGAGGATTCCTTGCAAATGTCACCAGCCAATACGCCTAGCCCGCCTGCGTAAATGGGCAAAGAATAATGAATCGCATATTCAGCTGAGAAATAAGCTATCTGCCCCCAAGGGGTGTCCATCTTTATTTTGCCGCACCATTCGTGCGCTCTCATTAATTCTTCATCGTACTTTTCCATTACAGCGTCGTAAAGCTCAAGAAAAGTAGGATCTCTGCTTGCCTCCTCCAGCTTTTCGATGGACATGTCGCGCAGCTGTTTCACAGGGTTATGTCCGCTGGTTCTCCATAATGCGTAGTCAAGCGAACGGAAAATTTGTCGTCCTTCCTCATGCCAGCTCCACCAAAGGTTGTTTGCAAGCTCGAATAATCTGCCGATTCTTAAAGGCAGCTTCAGCGGTGGTCCTTCTTCAGGGTAATTTGGAATCATCCGTCAATTATCCTCAGGTTATAATGTTTTTTCGGGTTTACTGCTAAAAGGTTAGGCTTAACCCTGACTTATTATTTGAAATGCCAATTTATTAAGGTACTGCGAACCCAAAAATACTCGATCAAAAAGGGAAAGAAAGGATAAGCAAAAACGGCGATTAGATCGGTGCCAGCATCAGCAAGGTGTAGTTGGCATCAGTTGTTTGCAATTTAGCGCCGATTTTCAAAGCAACTTTGTCTGCAAGCCAAGAATATGAGTATTGCCCTGCAAACTTTAACGTGACTGGTTGCCCGTTCGGATCGGTGCCCTGCGCTTGCAGTAGAACGTCGTGTTTGCCGGTTAACACTCCGCCGTTCCCGCTTGTGAAGGTGTACGTAACCCCGTTTGCTGCCAATGTTCCGCCTGTCACATCAAAACGTTTGACAGCGCCAGTTGTCGATGTTGGCTGAAGCGTCAGGGTTAAGTCTGCCTGATAGTATTTTATAGTGTCGCTGTCGATTTTTTGGTAGATGTTCCCTTTGGCATTGAGTGTTTTTATGTTTGTAGCTGCGTTGTTTGCAACGGTTTGTGCGCTCGCATACGGCACAGTTATCACCAGCACGATTGCTATGGCTGCTAATGCGGCTATTGCGATTTTGTTTTTTCTGGTTAATTTGACCATTTCGTTTTCGCCTCCGATTTCTTCAATAGTAACTTCTTTGTTGTTGTCTTTAAAAAGCAAGCCGCACTTTTGATGTGCACCAAAAATGTACATTAAGCCTTGTTGTCGCTTAGTTTTTCCGACATCATTTCCTCTTCCATGTGCAGAAGCAAGCCGATTCGGCGTTCCCATTTATTGAGGAACCGGTACTGGGCAACCATAGCGTAGACGGCGTAACCTAAGACAACTCCCACTATTATTAGGAACACAAAATCTACCAATCCAAGCCCGAAATGTCTGATTCTTAAAATAAGCCAAACGACTACGATGAACAGGACTGCTGAGGATGCGAGCCCTATTAGGGTTCCGTTTCGAAATTTAGTCCATTCCTTTTCTAACTCAAAAAGAAAGTCATGCAGAGATTTGACTGGGTACTGCTTGTCTTCATGGTTTTCTTCGGGCATTTTCGTTTCCTCCTTCATTTATGCCGGTTTTTGTTTTTATACATGATGCACCACAAGTGAATGCCTACAAAATTGACGGAAGCGACTTACGCAAATCAACATACAATTTCCGTCCTTCATCCGTCAGAGAGCAGTTCCCGTCAACTGATTCCTTCACCAAGTTCTTCTCTTTTAGAAAAGCCAAATGCTTAAGAAAATCATCGTAGGAAAGGTTTGTCGATTTCCGCCATATCGCAGTTCTAAGCTGAGGCTTCGAATTAAAGAAAAGATACTCTAAGATTTCAAAACGAATCTGCACCGCACTCTTACGCATCCTCACCATTTCTAAAAGTGCACCATGAACAGAGAAATATCATAGGCCCCACTTATAAAAAATGAATGCATCACAAGTCATGTGTATTTGGAAAAAGTAGTTTGGGGTCTGTCAATTTTCAATCTTCATCTTTCCCTATCAGACTGGGACGGCGACATCATCCCCCATCGAATGGAACACCGTCCCAGACTAAAAGGGCTTTGGTAAAAAGGGAGAAATAAAAAATGAACCAGAAATTAGTTAAACAGTTGTTGAAAACTCTAACAAGAAACCAAAAACTTTGGTTACGAGATTTATATCAGAAAAATCCGAGATTTCTAAACGCATATATGATAATAAGATAGTTGGTATTTGTTTTTGTTAGCGCACTATTTTTCCCGAATTCTGCGTCCACCACTTACACAAAAGCATTGACTTTTAATTTAAGGAGGATTATGATTTACATAAAGGGTTTAACGTGAAAAAAACTAATCATGTAAGTGTCAAAGAGATGAATTTTGATCAATTATTTAAACAAATTTCTCCGGAAGAGATATGCGATAATGTATTTACGTTGGTGGGAAAAGTTTTTCCAGTTATTACTGCAGGCAAGGAAGATCATTATAACTCGATGGCGGCCAGTGGGGGTGGTTTGGGGCTTCTTTTTAGGAAACCTACCACTTGGTGTATTCTTCGAGCAGACCGTTATACGCTTGAAATGATTCAAAAAGAGCAAACATATACGATGTCTTACTTCCCGGATGAATATAAGGAACAAATACTTTTTTTGGGAAGTAAATCAGGAAGGGATAGTGAGAAAATGAAAGAAGTTGAATTGACAAGTGTTCAAACTCCTTCCAGAGATATGTCTTTCAAAGAAGCCAGACTAATTATTGAATGTAAATTAACGGAACTTACTACCCCCAGTCCCAATGATTTTTAC
>Ga0187862_10003299_pt1 | contig 15811 bp, 9 predicted proteins | sample June2016WEW_10_1_FD_133003 | JGI IMG/M metagenome (GOLD analysis project Ga0187862, IMG submission 133003) | Peatland microbial communities from SPRUCE experiment site at the Marcell Experimental Forest, Minnesota, USA - June2016WEW_10_150 | ecosystem: Environmental > Terrestrial > Soil >...
ATGGAGCGTGCTCCCTGGCCTGCTTGAAGAGGTCCCTGATACGGGCTGCTCCAACTCCCACGATCATTTCGACGAATTCCGACCCGCTCATGCTGAAAAACATCACCCCGGCTTCGCCCGCAACGGCCTTTGCAAGCAGGGTCTTGCCGGTCCCGGGTGCACCAACGAGCAGAACCCCCTTGGGAATGCGTCCTCCGAGGCGCTGAGATTTCTCCGGGTCTTTCAGGAACTGAACGACTTCCTCGAGCTCGCCCTTCGCTTCGTCGATTCCGGCCACATCCGCAAACGTTACCTTTACATCCTTCTCACCATAGATTTTCACTTGTGCTTTACCAAGGGACAGCACACCCTGCGCGCCTCCGCTCATTCGTTTCATCAGAAAAAACCAGACGAAACCGAAAAGTCCGAGAGGCAGCAGCCAGGACATCATCGTCGCGAGCCACTTGTTCTCGACATAGCCGCTGAACTTGATCCCTTTTTGCTCAAGCTGTCCGACGAGTTCCGGATCTTCAATCCGAACGGTGACGAATGTTCTTGCCGGTTTGCCCTCTTCTCCTTTCAATTTGCCTGTTATCTGCTCCGGGCCGACGACAAGACTCTCCACCTTTCCCTCCCGAGCCCACTGCTTGAAATCCGAATAGGAGATCTTTTCGGTCTGCTGAACTCCCGTGTAGCTTTGAAACCAGAATAACAGCATCGCGGCTGCAACGAAGTACCATATGGAAAAGCGTACCCTTTTTTGAGCCGGGTCGCCCTGGCTCGGACCACCCTTTCCCAAACCCTTGATACGATCAATGATCTTGTTCATAAGACCTGAATCTTCATTTATTTTCGTCGCCATTAAGATTGCTCCCTGTTCCGATGCTTTCAGGACAACTCCGTCACCCCTTTTTTAAGAATTGTTCCAGTATGGTAACATCCTAACATCAGTTTGAGTGATTATCTTGGTAATTCATGAGAGGTCCATGGCCCTTTTTAACTCAGGATTCAGAAAGGAGTGGTTATGGAAGAAAAAAAAGGAAATTTCGACGAGCGGTACCATGCCTCCTATGCTTGTAAATTGAAGACCATTCCACTGGACAAGATTGAGTCTGCAATAGCCAAGGCCATAGGAGAATTAACCCACGACAGCGTAGAGTGCACGATAATAAATTTCAATGCCAAGAGCCAATTGGCGGAGATTGTCATTGCACTCGACACAGGGAGAGACAAACGATATTCCAAGTGAAATTATTATTGAGCACTCCTTGACAGAGCAAGGCGCAAGTTGCAGCCTGGCTAAGCCCGGCAGACTGACTCAACCTTAACTGCGTCTCGACAAAAAGGGAAAGTTCAGACTGTGTGGACTATGCTGAAGGTTACTTTTGCCTCGCTCCTAAGTTATAGTCCCATAGCGGTCGGCTCAGGCTTAAAAAGTTTGTGCCGGTGGCGAGAAATCGGTATGGTAAATCCACGGAAGAGCTTGAAAAAAAATCCAACTGGTCCGGTTGTCTCACCCGGTGTTTGCGGATGTAACACTGGTCTAATTAAAAGGAATGGATAATGGGATTTCTTTATAGGAATTATCTACTCAGGTCAAAATCTATTCAGCTTGGCGAAAGCAATCGTTGGACCTTGCAAGTAACTGTTTCCACACATAAAGGTTCAAGTGGCGAACCTAGGGAACAAACTTTCTCTTCCGAAAATACCTTTTCAAGCAAAGAGATGGCAGACATGGAAGGCATCATATTTGCCCGGAAGATAATTGATGGTGAGATCCCGGGACTCTCAATTGATGTTCTCTGAGAAGATATTTAGATCATTCCCTCAGCATGCCTTTTTGTGCGCCGCACTGCGGTGGTTGCGCTGTTCCAATTCAGCTCCGGAACCTTGACAGTGAGCAAGGAGCTTCCCGCTTCATTTATTTAACTAGATCAACGCCTACCAGCGGCTCCAACTGGGCAAGCGCCTTATGAAACTCGGCCATCGATTCGTAATACTTGAGCTGGTATTCGAGAAGCGACATTGTGGCGTCAATGAGCTGGAGGAAATCGATTTTTCCGACTTGGTAATTGGCTATGGCGGAATTGAGAGCGAGGTTGGACTGGGGAACTATCGCAGATCCATATAGATTGGCGAGCTTCTCGGAAGTGGTCGCCATGGTATAGGCTTCTTTCACCTGGTACCGGACCGTTGATGAGGTTTTGTCGCGCATACTCCTGGCGCTGGAGAAATTGAGCCGGGCAGCTTCGAGTTCAGGCCCCTGTTTCCTCCAAAAATAGATCGGCAGCTTTGCGCTCACCATAAGGCCATACATATCAGGGTTCTGTTCTCTTTCGGCAAAGGTAAATCCAAAGGCAAAATCCGGATAATATTCTTTGCAGGCCAGTTCCACCCCCTGCTGCCTGCGGGTTATTTCGCTCTCCCTGGCTTTTAATTCTGGCGAACCGTTTAAAGCAAGCTGACTGAGTTCATCGAACGAATAGGCAAGTTCGGCTTTTTTGAATTCGGCGGGTTTCCCGACCGGGGTCTCTGGGGGCCTGTAAAGAAGGTTATTGATTTTTGCTTCGGCTATCCGTTTTTTTTCCCCTTGCACAAGCAGCCTGTCGAGGACTTTGGATATTTCGACCTGGGCCTTGAGGACGTCCTGTTGCGTCGTTTGGCCGACCTTGTATCTTGATTCCGCTATATTCTCGAAATTCTCAAGGAGTTCCTTGTTTTTCAACAAAATATCTATTGATTTATGAATCAAATACAACTCGAAAAAGGCCTGCTTCAGCTCCGACCTGACCGTTAGATGCACAAGCTCATGATTCCATCGCTGGGATTCGGCTTCGACCGAGGCAATACTTTCTTTCAGGCCGCGTTTTCCGGGAAAAGGAATTTCCTGCTCGACGCCGTAGCTGCGGGCTGAAGACGGGTCCCCCTTCATGAGCCTCGGAGGAATCAGGTTCCCCATGGTTTCGAACTTAACGGTAGGATCGGGAAGAGCGCCGGCGGCAGGAATCATGGCCTTCGATGCAGCAGCGGCCTGCGCTGCCGACTTGATTTCCGGATTACCTTCGTCAGCGGCTTTTAGCAGTTCTTCCAAAGTAATTTCTTTTGTTTCCGGAGGAGCTTGTTCTCCAGGGATCTGAGAAAAAACATAAATGGGAGTTAGCATGAAAATGAACCAAAGGAGAAATAGCCGGATAAGATTTTGAGGCAGCATTTGTTTCCCTTGATTATTGAGCGGTGGAAGATCTCTTCTTTATTGTGCCTCTAAAAATCTGCCGGCACAAGAATGTTGAGCTGCACATTTACTAATTTTGAAACTTTTCTTCATTGTCATCGAGCAATCACATCGTTCCTGAGCGTTCTCATAGGCAATAGCCGGGCCAGGTCGCAGAACTCGCAACCTAAAGCTGTAAGGGCTTGTAATGATGTATTAAAATACATATTGTCGTACATGAGGGGATTGTTCTCCATGGGCAGGGTTGAAAGAAATTTTCAACGGAATGAAAAAAACTTTCAATTCTTATATATGCGGCGTGACCTTCGACTCTTGGTCCTCATCGGACGAAGCCGGAGAGGGCCGCCTCGGAACCTAGGCCGTCAAAAGATCCGAAGGCATGGTTGAAAGAAGACCAAGAATTCGTTTTAATTGGCCTTCTGTTTGCACAACGGTTCCCGTTCCCTGCAATTGAAGCGAGAAAGGATTCAACCAGATGAGTACTGGTTCAGATGAACTGAAACCCGCCGTTCCCGGCAAAAGGAGGACTTTTCTCGTCCCTTTGCTCTTCTTTGCTCTCGGGGCACTTGGCGCCTTCGGCTACTCTCACTGGTATGCCGGCTGGAAGCCGGGCGGAATGAAGATGACATCCTCCGAGACCACGGAAAGAAAGCAGCCCAAGATTCTTTATTACGTCGATCCCATGAACCCTTCGAATAAATCCGACAAGCCCGGCAAAGCCCCTTGCGGGATGGACCTGGTCCCGATCTATGAAGAGGAGCAGCCGGGGGCGGGTAATCTCCCTGCCGGGACCGTCAAAATAAGTCCGGAAAAACAGCAGCTGATCGGTGTAAAAATCAGCGAAGCTGCCGAAATGGACATCTCCAAGACCATTCACGCCGTGGGTCTGGCCACACACGACGAAACCAAAGTCTACCATGTACACACTAAATTCCCGGGCTGGGTGGATAAGGTTTACGTGAATTTTGTGGGGATGATGGTCAAGAAAGGCCAGCCTCTGCTTAGCATCTACAGTCCCGAGTTGGTAGCCACACAGCAGGAGTTGTTGATCGCTGAAAAGTCAAGGGACATTCTAAAGAGCAGCACATTCGGGGACATCGCGTCCAATTCGGAATCACTTTACAGAGCCACCCTCGAGCGGTTGAAATACTGGGACATAAGCGACTCACAAATCAAACAGATCGAACGCCTGGGTGCCCCGCTCAAGACGCTCACCCTCTCTTCGGCCCTGGACGGCTATGTGATGGCCCGTAACGTATTTCCCGGCCAGCAGGTCAGCCCTGAAATGAACCTCTTTGACATCGCCGACCATTCCACTATCTGGATCCAGGCCGAAGTCTACGAGTATGAAATCCCGTTTGTCGGGCAGGAGCAGGAGGCCTCGATCACCTTTCCATCTTTTCCCGGGGAGACTTTCAGGGGCAGAGTTACTTTCGTCTCTCCCGAAATGGACCCAAAGACGAGAACACTCAAACTCAGGATCGAGCTTGCGAATCCAGATCACAAGATCGTACCGGATATGTACGCGAATGTGGAGCTGAAACTCGATTATGGAAAGAAGCTTTCAATTCCCCAGGAGGCGGTACTGGATTCCGGGGCCAACCAGATGGTTTTCGTCGCAAAAGAGGGTGGCTATTTCGAGCCGCGTAAAATAACCGCCGGCCCTCGCGTGGATGGCCGCCTGATCGTGCTCGACGGCTTGAAGGCTGGAGACAAGGTGGTAACGTCCGCAAACTTCCTTATCGATTCCGAGAGCCAGCTCAAATCCGCCGTCGGCGGCATGGAGCAAAAATGATGAGTGATGAGTGGGCATTCCGCATTCGTCATTCATCATTCCGCATTCCTCATTGGAAGAATGGATAATGATCAACAGAATCATCGATTTTTGTGCGAACAACAGATTCATCGTTTTCCTGTTCTTCGGTGCGGCGGTTTTAGCAGGCGTCTACTCGATGCGGCACATCACCCTGGACGCCATTCCCGACCTCTCGGACACGCAGGTGATTATCTATTCGAAATGGGACCGCAGTCCGGATATCATCGAGGACCAGGTCACATACCCTCTGATCACCGCCATGCTTGGGGTCCCGAAAGTAAAGGACATACGAGGCTTCTCCGATTTCGGCTATTCGTTCGTATACGTCATTTTCGAAGACGGCACCGACATCTATTGGGCAAGATCCCGGACGCTGGAATATCTGAATAACATCCTTCCAAAGCTCCCGCGTGAGGTCCAGGTTGAGCTTGCCCGAGATGAGACGGCCATCGGGTGGGTATTTGAATACGCGCTCGTGGACAAGACCGGAAGGCATGATCTTGCGGAACTGCGTTCGATTCAGGACTGGTTTCTCAAATACGAAATCCAATCGCTTCCGGGAGTTGCTGAAGTGGCCCCGGTCGGTGGATTTGTCCGCCAATACCAGGTAAACCTCGACCCCAATGCCCTTCTCTCATACAAAATCCCGATGGACAAGGTGATGAACGCGATTCGGGAGAGCAATAACGACGTAGGGGGACGGCTCGTTGAGTTCTCCGGCCGCGAGTACATGGTGCGGGGCCGAGGCTATGTAAAATCGTTGAGCGACATAGAAGACGTGGTGGTGGGAACCAATGGATCTACCGGGACGCCTATTCTGGTCAAGAACCTGGGTCAAGTCGTCATGGGACCCGACATTCGCCGGGGCGTGGCCGAACTCGACGGTGAGGGTGAGACTGTGGGCGCAATCGTCATCATGCGCTACGGCGAAAACGCCCTGAAAGTTATAGACAGGGTAAAGGCCAAGTTGGCCGAAATCACCCCCAACCTTCCCAAGGGAGTGGAAATCGTTACGACATACGACCGGGCAGACCTTATCAACCGGTCTATCGAAACCTTGAAACATACTCTCACTGAGGAACTGATAATAGTCAGCCTGGTGATCCTGATCTTTCTGTGGCACATTCCAAGTGCGATTATTCCGATTATCACCATTCCGGTTGCGGTCATAATCTCGTTCATTCCGATGTACGGGATGAATCTTACAGCCAACATCATGTCTCTCGGCGGGATCGCGATTGCTGTGGGCGCCATGGTGGACGCCGCCATCGTCGTTGTCGAGCAGACTCATAAAAAGCTCGAGCGCTGGGACAGCGAAGGAAGACCCGGAAATTTCAAGAATGTTGTCATTAACGCTGTAAAGGAGGTGGGAGGACCTAGCTTTTTCGCCCTGTTGGTGATAGCGGTTTCCTTCATGCCCATTTTTACGCTGGAAGCCCAGGAGGGCAGGCTTTTTAAACCCCTCGCATTCACGAAGAATTTTTGCATGATCGTTGCCGCAGTTCTGGCCATCACTCTGGACCCCGCTATTCGGCTGCTTTTCACGCACATGAAAAACTTTTCGTTTCGCCCGAGATTTCTCGCGCGCGCGGCCAACGCCATCCTGGTCGGCAAGATTCATACCGAGGAGAACCACCCGATAAGCCGCCCGCTGATGAGGATTTATCATCCGATCGTCGAATTCGTGCTCAGACACCAGTGGGTCACAATTGCGGCGGCCTTCCTTGTCGTGGCTGTTACTTTCGCCCCCCGCATTGGTGTTTGGGAGAGAATCGGCTCGGAGTTCATGCCGCCCCTGGACGAGGGATCGCTGCTGTATATGCCGACAACCGTCCCTGGCATCTCCGTCACCGAAGCCCAGCGGGTGCTCCAGATCCAGGACAAAATCCTCAAATCGTTTCCGGAAGTCGAACGCGTGTTCGGCAAGGCGGGGCGGGCCGAAACGGCCACCGACCCCGCGCCTCTTTCAATGATGGAGACTGTGATCGTCCTGAAGCCTCAGTCTGAGTGGCCGAAAATTCCAGCCTGGTATTCGGACTGGGCCCCTGAGTGGCTCAAGGACATTCTGCGCAGGGCATGGCCCGACCACCAAAGCACCGAAGACCTGATCCACGGGCCGAACGGCCTGGATAGGGCCATGCAGATACCGGGGGTCGTAAACGCTTGGACCATGCCGGTCAAGGCCAGGGTGGACATGCTTACGACCGGAGTGCGCACTCCTGTCGGAATCAAGATACTGGGTCCCGACCTCAGCAAGATCCAGCAAATCGGTCTTCAAATCGAAGCCTCGCTCAAAGGTGTTTCCGGCACTTCAAGCGTTTACGCCGAGCGGACAACCGGGGGCTTTTTCCTCGACATCGACCTTAAAAGAGAAGAGCTCGCCCGCTACGGTCTAACCATCGCCCAGGTCGAAAGTACCATTACCTCGGCAATCGGAGGAGAGAACGTTTCGACCACGGTCGAAGGCCGGGAGCGCTATCCCATAAACATCCGCTACCTGCGTGATTATCGAAGCACGATTGACCGGTTGAACAGGACCATGATCGCCACCGAAAGCGGCGCTCAGGTCCCTATGGCCCAGGTAGCTGACCTGAAGCTGGTTTCCGGTCCCGGCATGATACGCGATGAAAACGCGAGGCTCAGCGGATATGTTTATGTCGACATCGCCGGACGAGACGTCGGCGGCTATGTTGAGCAGGCCAAAGAAGTCGTAAACAGCCACGTTCAGTTACCGCCGGGATACACGCTCGTATGGAGCGGACAGTATGAAAACATGCTCAGGGTGCGGGCCAGGCTCCTGGTCGTCGTACCCGTCACGATCCTGATCATATTGCTGCTCATTTACTTCAATACCAAATCAGCGGCTAAGACCCTTATCATTTTCCTGGCAGTCCCCTTTTCGGCCGTCGGGGCGGTCTGGTTTCTCTATCTGCTGCACTATAACATGAGCATTGCCGTATGGGTCGGCCTGATTGCCCTCATGGGCGTCGATGCGGAGACAGGGGTATTCATGCTCCTCTACCTTGACCTCGCCTATTATTCCAGGCAGGATCAGGGGCTCATGAATACGAAGGAGGACCTGCGACACGCCATTGTCGACGGGGCGGTCAAAAGGCTCCGCCCCAAGTTCATGACGGTCGCGGTCATGTTTATGGGCCTGGTTCCTATCATGTGGTCCACGGGCGCCGGCTCCGATGTGATGAAGCGCATCGCGGCCCCGATGATCGGCGGCATTTTCACCTCGTTTATTATGGAATTGCTGGTTTATCCTGCAATCTATGAAGTATGGCGCTGGCGCTTTCACCTGAAAAAAGAGACGCGCGCTTCAGGGGAAGTCCCGGCTTGATCTTAGGGCTTGTCCGTAAATAAGCCTATTAGGGATCGCGCCGGATTTTGAGACTGATTTAGTCGCGAGGATTGAGCAAAACCGAAGGCGTAGCTGGGCTACGTCGAGGACTTTGCGATTGAGGAACGGCCAAATCAGGCCAAAAGCTGGATGCGAGCGCAAAGGTTTTATTTACGGACAAACCCCTAAAACGGCAGGCGCGGGCTTTGCCCGCGATTTGGCTTCAATCGACAAAGGAGAAAAAATGAGAAAGATTAAACTGATCGTGCTGTTCGGTGTAACATTGGGGTTGCTCACCTTCGGCTGGAACATGCCCGGGATTGCACTGGCGGAGTCTCAGACCAAGTGTCCGGTCATGAGCGGGAAAATCGACGAAAAATTCTTCGTGGATTATAAAGGCAAGCGTATTTATTTTTGCTGCTCCGGCTGCATCGAGGAATTCAACAAAAACCCCGAAAAATACTTGAAGAAAATGGAGGAGCAAGGTGTAACCCCGGCTAAGACGCCTTAAGCCGATTGCTGTTTCGAAAAGTTAATCCGCGCGCAAGGCGCGCTCCTACCAGGTTGATAATGAGGGTGAGCACGATATTGCTGTGCTCACCCTCATTGACGCCTCAGTTGTTAATGTCAGTCTTAGTGCCAGGAACCCATCACTTCAGGCACCTGTGGCGGCCTGTTATCCACGGTGCAAGGGACCGCGCGGGCATCGATATAGTCCGTGTAAGCAGGCTCCGCACCGCAAGGAAACAGATTCCCTCCTGTGAAGTCACCGGCCCGGTCTGCATCTTTGGTGCTCACGTTCCCGGGGGTGTTGTGCGCCGCAGATATAGCCCCGGGGTTGTCAATTACAGGTCCCTGCCAGGCTTCGGCGCTTGAAACCAGCGCAAACGCAATGATCGTCACAAATAAAACACTCATCATTGCTTTCATCGTTCTTTCTCCTTCCTCAATCTGTCATTTTGTGAAATACCCTGCACTCGCTTTTCCTATTGAGCAAATGGAGTGTCACCGGCGAACAATGCTGTGCAAAATTTGAAAAACTAGTATATTCATATATTTATGGTTTCAGGCGGATAACTTCTTGCTTGCCTGAGAGGGGTGATTAGTTTAAAAGTGTTTAACACTGTTTAAACATCTAAATGATTTCGTGATCGGAGACTGACGGATGGACCCTGAAAACTTCCCAAAGTATTTGAAAGAAATTCTCAACCCAATGAATGATGGACTGCTGCTGGTTTCACCGGACGGAATAATTCTGATGGCCAACCACGCCATGGAAGACATCTCAGGCTACAGCCGTGAGGAAATGGTAGGGCAGCACTGCTCCATCTTTCATTCCGAAATATGCCAAAACTGCCAAGGGGAGGGGCACCAGTGCCAACTGTTCGATGGGGGCTTCATCCGCAAAGAGTTGAGTTCGCTGGTTCGAAAAGACGGATCGTATGTACATGTGTTAAAAAACGCCGCTCTTTTGAAAGATGATGACGGAACCACCCTCGGGGCGGTTGTGATCGTTGCCGATATCTCCGAAATTGAAGAACGGGATCAGAAAATAGAACGGCTCTCAAAGCTCCTGGAGAGTAACACCCATTTCCAGGGAATGGTCGGTAAATCCGAAGTGATGCAAAGGGTTTTCGAAGTCATCAGGAAGGCCGCCCAAAGTGAGGCGCCCGTGATCATTTATGGAGAAACCGGCACTGGAAAGGAACTTGTCGCCCACGCTATCCACAATCTGGGGCCGCGGCGGGATAAGCCTTATATCCAGCTAAACTGCGCCGCGCTCAATGAGGGTCTTCTCGAAAGCGAAATGTTCGGTCATGTCAAGGGGGCCTTTACCGGAGCACACATGAACCGGCAGGGACGGTTCGAAGCTGCGAACGGCGGAGATATTTTTCTTGACGAGATCGGGGACATACCGCTTTCAATTCAGATAAAGCTTCTGAGAATTCTCGAGACAAAGCAGTTCGAACGCGTTGGAGATTATCGGCCAATCAAGACGGACGTCCGTATTATAACTGCAACCAACAGGGATCTCGATCAGTTGATAACTGAGGGGAAATTCCGGGAAGATTTTTTCTTTCGAATTAATGTCGTTCCCATCAGCCTGCCGCCTCTAAGGGACCGGACCGACGACATTCCCTTGTTGGTGGAGCATTTCATTCGGCAACTGCAACAGAGGAGTGGGAAGGAAATTTTCGGCGCGGCCCCGGAGACTATGGATTTTTTTATGAACTACCGGTGGCCGGGAAACGCAAGGGAATTGAGAGGCGCCCTGGAGTATGCTTTTGTCGTTGCCGAAGGGGGCCAAATCCTTCTCAAACATCTTCCGGTGCGGATGATACGCCCCGGAGGCCGGCGAGAAATCTCAGCTACAAATCATTTGAGCGAAAAAGAGGCCCTTGCCGATGCCCTCATAAAATGCGGCGGCAATCAGACACGGGCGGCCGCGATGCTTGGGGTCAATCGTGTAACCGTCTGGCACCGGATAAAGAAATATGGAATCGATCCCCGGAACCCTCTATCGAGTTCTGATGATTCCGTCACCAACGGCCGCATGGCTTACACGCCTTGATGAGCAAAAAGCCCATCGGCGCCGCTTATTTTCATTCGCGTTCGTTCCACCTCAGAGGACATATTTAACTCATGAATCTGCGCCGATCTGCCGATGATATCCTCGCCGGACCCTCATAGTGCAGACTAGGCATAGGGCATGGAAAATCGTAAAATAAATCAAAATGAACCGACGGAAAGGCGCACGGGCACGGACCGAAGATCCAGACCCACTTCGCCTTTCACCCTTCAAAGTCTCGTGGGCTCCAGGCGCCACTATCGGAGAAATCAAGATGCTCGAAAATTCTATTTCGTCGACCTCTACAGCCCATTTTCGGCGTTCGTCCTGATCTTTACGCTCATTCTTTCGATAACTGATGCCTTTCTCACCCTGAATCTGGTCGGAGAAGGTGTTCAAGAGTTGAACCCGGTGATGGATTTCTTTCTGAAGCTGGGCCCCTTTCAGTTTATTCTGGTTAAATGGTTTCTAACGGCTTTTGGCCTGATCTCTCTGCTCGTTCTCAAGAATTATTACCTCTGGCAAGGCAGGGTCAGGACTGTGGCCGTGCTGGTCATTCTGCCATTCCTCTACCTTATGCTCGTATCCTACGAGATTTATATGATGGTGCATATATGAGCGGCTTGAAACGCAGGCTTGGGCCTATCTCAATCTTGGGCCTCGCGGCGGTCTTTGTCATTCTGGGCATGGCCGGCTGCGGTTCAATCGGCTCGCTGAAGCTCCCGGGCGCCGGAGCGGCGGCTCCGGGGAGATCGGACAAAGGCTGGTGGTATGCCAGTTTTAAAATCAACTGGCCCCAGGATGAAGACCTGGCGCTGGACACCGATTTACTGATTGCCCATCGGATCATAAGTCCCGTACTGGACCGGTACAAAAAAGATATCCCGCTTTGGCGCTTTCACAGGAGGGCAGTTCGCGACGATGCCGGACATCGCTTCAGTTTCATCTTCTACACTTCTGCGGCAACTGCCCGCAAAATATATGCGGCGATAGACTCCAGCGCCGTTCTGAAACTGATGCGGGCCGAAGGCGTCATCACTAAGGTCCTGTTCGACGATATCAATTCCAACCAGAGGCCCTGCATCGAATCCGCAAGTGATCCTGGCTGGTCTGTTCCCATCCAAAAGGCGTGGCCGTACTTTATAATGGGTGTCAGCCAAACATGGCTTGACCTGATTTCCCAATATGCCGACGATGGACGCACCAAACCCGTCTCCCCGGCCGAAATGCAGGCTTTCTACCGTGAGATCAGCCAGGAGGTCGAATCGACCTGGAAAAATGAGGGGGGCCATGCTTTCCTTCACCACCTGAACGCCCTTTTCGGATACGGTCCCGTCAATCTTCGCGGCAAAATCGAAATGAACTTTTAAGGAATTTACCGTTCTCCTTAAATCCGCACCCTGTTTTCAGATTCCCCTCTTGCACTCGGTTTTTTGAATTGCTAAGCTCATTTATTAGGAAACCGCAGATTTGATCCTTCCAAATCCCGGTTCTCAATTTACATCTGCGGAAGAGAGCTTTATGACCAAGGCCGGAAAAAGATTTGTTTGGGGGGTTTCAGGGGCGGGGATTCTCCTGGTTCTGCTTATCGCGGCGGCGGCGCTCCTTCCGCGCTTCCTCGACACCGACGCTCTGGGCCGCAACGTGGCAGCCGAACTCGGGGCCCGGTACCACATACGCTCGGAGCGAATCAAGATAAGTTTTCTGCCCTTTCCCCGCATGGTCATGTACGGCGTGAAAATATCCATTCCTGAAACCCTCACCGCATCGGTCGACACAGTACTGCTTCATCCGAAGGTTCTGCCCCTCTTTACAGGCAAATTCTCACCTGCCGAAATAGAGCTTCTCAATCCCATGATCACCGCCAAACTGCCGGAACAGACGCCCGAAAACTCGGCAAAGTCCTCCTCTCAGCGACTCCTGCGCCTGAAAGACAAGATCTCCCAGTTCCAGGCTACACTCCTTGCGGCAATGCCCGGGGTAGTTATTGACGTTCGCAACGGCGGGTTGGAGCTCTACTGCGGGCAAGACCGCGCCTTCTTTTTCGAAGAGATAGACCTCAGGACCTCCGTACATGCCCAAAGGGTCGATTTCGAACTGACGAGCGGCAAATCAGATCTCTGGCGAGCCCTTACTTTCAGCGGTTGGGTTAACCTTGACACTGTGAAGAGTTCAGCAGAGTTGAATCTAACCGGGGGCAATCCAGGGGATCTTGTGAGATATCTGAACAAGACCGCATCCGACAGGATCGGCGATTCTCAGATAGACTTGAGCCTTAACCTTTCTACCAGCGGCCCCGGAAGCGGGCGCGCAGATTTCACGGCTTCGATCCCGCAGTTTACTCTGGACGCCGGACCACAGAGTGCGGTCATGAGCAACGGCGCCATGGCCGGCGCATTTACCGTCGACACCAACGGCATCGACTTTTCCATTTCACATCTTCGGTTCAACAACCAGCGGCTAAACCTCTCAGCACACTATGTCGAAAAATACTCCGATCAAAGCGTAACTCTCGACATTGAAGGGCAGGACACAGACGTCGACACCGTACAGGGCCTCATGCTCGCCGTGGATAAAGAAAACCCCGTCATCCGTCGGACTTTTGAAATCATACGTAAGGGGGAAATACCGGAGGTCCTTTTCAGCGCACGCACAAAAAGCGCTTCTGATTTGAAAAACCCCCGAAACTTCACAATAAAGGGTTCGATCGAAAAAGGCGTCGTTTTTGCCCCCAAAGCGGACCTGCTCGTCTCAAACGTCAGTGGAAACGTGCTCGTTGAAAATGGTGTACTGACGGCAACTTGCGTCTCCGGCCAAACTGCGGGGTCTTCAACCTGCGATGGAGAGTTGAGAATCGGGTTGCCGCATGACAACCCCCTGTTCCATCTGGATCTTCCAATTACGGCAGATCTCTCCGAGTTGCCCGAGGTTCTGAAACGGGTTGTCAATAGCCAGGCATTCAGGCAAGAGCTCGCGCAAACTAAAGATGTGGCGGGCAAAGCGCAGGGCAGACTCATAATTGGTGAAAAGCTGCACGCACTCACCGTCAGGGTGGAGTCCGGCCCTTTCCACCTCTCCGGCCGCTACGGCCGCCTTCCTGAACCGGTTGATCTGCAGGGCGCTTCTTTCATGCTGAGCGGGCCGAAAGTATCTGTGACATCTTTGGCCGGCAGGAGTGGAAGCTCGAGTATCGAGGGGGTGGACCTGAGCTACGACTGGGGTGAGGAAAAAGCTCTGACGATCAACTCTCAGACCAGGTCCGTCGTTTCCATGGATCTTCTGAGCCCGCGCCTGCGAGCACACGAATACTGGAAAAACTTCCTTGACGGCCCACCGAAAGGATTGTTGGAAATTAACTCATTTCAGTTCGCTGGCCCGCCTGCGGACCGCTCAAAGTGGGTTTTAAACGCCGCCGGCTCAGTCAAGGAGGTTGTTTTTCAAAACAATCGATTAAACGGCCCTCTCACCCTGAAGAAAGGAGCTTTCGAGGTAGATGGGAGCCAAATAACGCTCAGGGATATCAACGCCGTCCTGGCGGACTCCTCCCTTTCGATTTCAGGGAACGTTACAGGCTACCTGGATCATCCGAAGAAAGTCGACTTGCAATTGAGTGGCAGGCTCGGTCCGGAGGGGAACAAAACTGTCGCTTCCCTCGCTGGGTTCCCTAACTCTCTGAGGGCCATCTCGAATCTAAACCTGCTCAGTTCGCGCCTGACATGGGACAGGGAGTCGAAAACGGCTTTCAAGGGGGAAATGCAGCTTTCTGCCGGGCCCGGCATTACGATCAGTCTGGTCAAAACGCCCGAGGAGTTTTCCATTGAAAAGCTCATTATAAAGGATGAGGACTCCGACGCCGCAATTTCGATGGACTCCATACAGAACCGGCTAAAGATCGGATTCTCCGGAATGCTCAGCAACAAAACGGCCAACAGGCTCCTTGTCGAAAACAAGCTGCTTACAGGACCTATAGAGGGCAAATTCGGTGCAGACCTCGACCTCGACACTCCCGAGAAATCGAGTGCTCAGGGAGAACTCACTATTTCGGGATTCCAACTGCCGGTCAACCTGCCTGTTCCTGCACGAATTGAAAACGCCGCGCTCGAGGCCGATGGAAACATACTGACTGTGAAATCGGCCATGATAAGCTGGAACGGAAGCAGGCTGAGCCTTATAGGGAGCATCGCAAGGACGGAGCGTGCTTATCTTGTGGATATGAACGCCTTTGCGGACAGTCTTGACCTGAAAACCATTCTTGAGCACGGCGAGAGCACTGAAAAGGAAAAGGATGATCTCGCTCAACCCGGCCCCCAATCTCTGAAAAAAGCTTGGGACGCGCCTCTTAAGGGTACTGTCCGGATTAGAAGCGAACACCTCGCCTATGGAAAGGTCTCCTGGAACCCGGCCAGTGCCGATGTGGTCCTGAGCCCCGGATCCATCGATGTTCGCCTGAACCAGACAAACCTCTGCGGAATCTCCACTCCCGGGAGCATCAGGATCACACCGGGGGGCCGGAACATTTCTCTCGCCTTATCGGCAAAGGACCAGGACCTCCAATCAGCCATAAGTTGCCTCTTCAACAGAGAACACATCTTTTCCGGCAGTTACACGCTTGCCGGAAATCTTGCGGCCAACGGATGGAATGACAACCTCACGGATTCTATGGAAGGCGACGTAGAGTTCAACGCAAAGGACGGGCGCATCTACCGGTTCGATACATTGGGGAAAATAATTTCTCTGCTCGCCATATCCGAAATTTACAGAGGCGTGGTCCCGGACCTCATCGGCGAGGGCTGCGAATATAAGTCGATAGAAGCTAAAGGAAAAATAAAGAACGGAAAGCTCGTCCTGTCCGATTCGGTCATTAATGGG
>Ga0187862_10003309_pt1 | contig 15780 bp, 15 predicted proteins | sample June2016WEW_10_1_FD_133003 | JGI IMG/M metagenome (GOLD analysis project Ga0187862, IMG submission 133003) | Peatland microbial communities from SPRUCE experiment site at the Marcell Experimental Forest, Minnesota, USA - June2016WEW_10_150 | ecosystem: Environmental > Terrestrial > Soil >...
CAGTTCTCACCAGCCTTGGCGAGTTCTCCGGCGAAAGGAGTGCCGAATGCCGAGTACCCGTCGGCGCTCGGGCGGAGGTAGGAAATTTCGTCGGTAAGCAGGGTGATGTCCGCTGTCGCCAACCGGGTCATCGTGGTTTTGCCGGCGCCGGACACGCCGGAGAACAGATAAGCCCGGCCATTGAAACTCGCGTCGAAACTCGCGCTCGGCGCGCGGCAAATCGCACTGGCGGCATGCAGCAGGAATCCGCCGCGTTCGGAAACGATCAGACTGTGCAGGATGCGCAGCACCGAATCGAGAGAATACGGGTTGGCAGTTTGCCGTACGCTGCCTCGTCCGGTGCGCGGGTTCAAACGGGCGTGGAAGTCTCCACGCTCCACCAGCCAGTCGTCACCTTCGCGGCGGACCCGAACGTCGTCATCGGAGGCCCGTCCCGTGGGGATGAGATCGAACTCAAGCTCAAACTCGGGACGCGAGGTACTCAGGAAACCGTCATAGCGTTGGCGTAGCAGACCGAGGAAACCATCGTCGCAGGTGGACAAGGCGATCGGGATTCCTCCGATCTCGACGCATGTAACTTTTTGTGTCGCGGCCATCGTCATAAGGCTTCCGGCTCTGCCGAACGAATATCCGCGGCGCGTTCACGGTTCCGAAATTTGTCAGCGGATGCCTTCCAGTGGTGGTGAAGCTTCAGAGCAAGACGGCGCGCCAAGCCGCAGTGGCAGAGCAGCAATCCCAGCGCACGAGAGCACTTCGCGCCAAACCATGTCGCGCTAAACACGTCGCCAGCATTACCATTGCGCACCATCCGGCCGAGCAAGGCTTCGAGAGGGAACGGAGGATCGGAACCGGGCATCGAGTCGCCGCATAGCAGGAAGCCGCTTGGCTTGCAGGGAGAGACAAAGCGATGGAGGAAGAAGCGGTCCTCACGCAAGGCGAGCACCATCTCGCCGGGCTGGACGTCTTCGGGCGAGCAGCTTGCGATCTCGACGACATCGCCTGGCCAAAGGGCGGGCAACATGCTTTCTCCGTGAACTTGCAGGCGCAAACGGCCGCTGCGGCGCAGAGCGTCTACTGCCACGGCTGAGCGTTCCGCGCTCCACCTCGATCGCGACGCACTCGATGTGTTTTCGAGCGTCAGGAAGCACTTTGTACTGACTGACATAGGCCTTGAGTGGCGCCGACCTTGCCACAAGACAGAGCGTGCGTTTCAAAAACCCGTTCGTGGCGGAACGCCGGCTTCTGGTATGGCTTCTTGTCTTTACCCGCGTTGTCCATCTGCTGCTGCTGCTCGCGAGGGGCTCGATTGTCGGTCATAGTTTGTCAAGCCAGTTAGTCAAACAACAAAAATCGGCTTATCCCCCAGTTCTTGATAAGAGTAAACGCAGTGTACTACAGGGCTTTCCCCGGTGCCAATATGACTTGGCCGCAATCGAAGCAGGCGAATCAATATCCTCAATAAAATGACAGAGTTCCATCCTGCCGCGCGCGCCGCAAGCTTAGCGACAGCCCGGCGAGCGCCAGGGGCAGCAGGACCAAGCTAAACCCTGCCAGGACGGCCAACGTGGGAGCCATCGCCGTCACGGACTGCCCTTGCAGCAGCGCGCGGCGCATTCCATCGATGGTGTACGTAAGAGGAACCGCGCGAGCCAGAAGCTCAAGCGGGCGGGGCAAGCTCTGGATCGGGAACATGGTGCCGCTCAGAAACCAGAGTCCGGAACTGAGCAGCCACAACAGCGCCGAGCCTTTCTGGAACGCGACCTGAAGCGTGGCCGCGGCGATTCCCAGCGACAAGGCGATGGCCAGCGAAAAAATCAAGACGGCCACGCAGGAGAAAAAGTTGGCGTGAATCGATGCGCGGAAAACGGCCACACCCGCGAAAAGATAGACCAGCAAATTGACCAGGTTCCCAGCAAAGGCAGAAATGGAACTGAGGATGACGAGTTCTGCCGGGGCGGTGGAAGTGGTCATGAGCACTTCCAGCGTTCCTGTCTGCTGGGCTTCCTGCACGGCGCTCAGGAAGGCTTGCGCGCTCAGCACAAAAAAAGTGTAGACGCCGGTGCCCACCAGAAGGAAGGGGAAGTACTCAATGCCGCCGGGTCGAAAGCTGGGACCGATGGCGCGGGAGAGAAAATAAAACGCCGCGAGTTCGGTGAACACTCCGACCAGCGTGACGACGAAACCGCTGCGGTGGCGGACGGCCGTGAGGAGGTCGCGACGCAGGATGGCGTAGAGCTTGTCGAGAGTCGAAGTCATATATGCACGGCCTCGTCGATCTCTCCAGTCATGCGGAAGTAGAAAATGCGCAGCGCCTCAGCGCTTTCTTGGTCGCCAACGGGACGATCGGCGAGCAACTCGCCGCGATGCAGCAGCAGCAGACGGTCTGCGACGGCGGCTGCCTCCGCGAAGTTGTGGGTGGCGAGCAAAACGGTAGTCTGTTGCCGCGACAACGCCCGGATCGTGGCCCAGAAGTGCGCCGTGGTGGCGGCGTCGAGGCTGCGCGTCGGTTCGTCGAGCAAGAGCACGCTCGGTCGCTTGACCAGGGCGCGCGCGATCCCCAACCGCTGATACATTCCGCTGGAAAACTTCATGACCAGCGTGTCGGCTTGCTCTTCGAGGCCGGTATCGCTGAGAACTTCGCTGATTCTTTGCTGTCGCTCGCTGCGCGCGACTTCGTCGAGGGCGGCAAAAAAATCGAGGTTCTCACGCGCCGAGAGACGAGGGAAGAACGAGCGCTCGGCGGCAACGGCGATGCCGACTTGCCGCCGGACTCGACCGGCGTTGCGGCGTGCATCGAAGCCGCCCACCTTCACCGAGCCAGCATCGGGCAGCAGCACGGTCGAGATCAGCTTCAGGGCCGTGGTTTTTCCGCTGCCGTTAGGGCCGAGCAGCACCAGGACTTCGGCGCGCGCCGCCGAAAAGGAAACGTCCTGCAAGGCAACGGTTTCGCCGCCGCGCTCGCTTCCCAGCCAATTGAACAGAGCGGGACGATGGCGAAATATCTTGCGAACGGATTCGAAGATGACCTGGTCCATGAAAGTGCGAGACGAACGTGCGAACGACGATCTAAGCCGCAAAAGCGCGAACGAAGCTTCGGCCGCGCGTCGGAGACTCTGTATTATAGTGGCGATTCGCGTTCCAATTAATCTTGGGCTCGCAGCCGCTTGTCTATCTGCCGGAATTCGCTTACATGACCAAACTCTTGCCTTCGTCTCCAGTGTCGAGCGCCGCGCTGCAGAGAGAAGACGAATTTGAGCTCCTGTGCGCGTTGACCGGGTCGGAGCTAGCTCCGCAGCGGACGGAACGGGTTGCGAATTGGAATCTCTCCGCGCTCGACTGGAACAAATTCCTGCGTTTGGCTGAGCGCCATGGGGTTCTTCCGCTCGCGGCGCGTAACCTGACCGAGCATGCTCGAGGGCTTCCACCGGAAATCGAGCGCTCGCTGCGATCGGCGTACGACCAAAACCTGCGGCGCAGCTTGTGGTTCGCCGCCGAACTGGCTCGCATCATGGCGCAGTTCGAGAGCCGGCAGTTGCGGGCGGTCCCGTATAAGGGGCCGGTGCTGGCGCAATCGCTTTACGGCGATCTGGGGTTGCGAAGTTTTTCGGATCTCGACTTCCTGATTTCTGCCGCGGACTTCGAGCGAGCGAAACAGGCTCTGGCCGAAATCGGCTATCGCCCTTCGGCGGATCTTGCGCCGGCCGTCGTGCGATTTTGGCTGCGGATCGGCTACGAGCGCTCGTTTGACGGCGCTGCGGGAAAGAATCTGGTCGAACTGCAGTGGGCGTTGCTGCCGCGCTTTTATGGTGTCGACCTGCCGGTGAATGATTTGCTGGCGCGCGTTGGCCGCACGGTTGTGGGCGGGTGCGAAGTGCCTTGCCTTTCTCCCGAAGATTCCTTGCTGGTGTTGTGCCTGCACGCCGCCAAGCATCTTTGGGCGCGGCTGATCTGGCTTTCGGATATTGCGGGGACTTTGCAGTCTCAATCCCGAAACCAGACCATCGATTACGCGCTGGTGTTCTCGCGGGCGCGTGCGCTGGGGATCACTCGCATTCTGGGCGTTAGTTTCTGGCTAGTGAAGAACGTGCTTCGGGCGGAGCTTCCCAAAGCTGCGGAGGCAGCGATTGCGGACGATCGCCGGGCAGAAGCTCTGGGCGGCGAATTTGCCGACCGTCTGGTTCGTGGTGCGGCCTATGATTTCGAATCCACGGAATACTTCCGGCTGATTCTGAAACTGCGCGAGCGACGCGGCGACCGCTGGCGATATGCCTGGCGGCTGGTCTGGACGCCGGGCGCGGGCGAGATTGCGGCGGCGCGACTGCCGGAAGCGCTTTTTCCTCTTTATCGGATTGTGCGGCTTGGACGATTGATGCGGAGGTTAGTCTGATGACGCGGAGATCGTTCTAATGAAGATCACGGCGGCGTGCTCTTGCGCATTGTTTCTAATGCCTTCGAATGATCGCTGCATACTGGTAAAAGATGAATATCGCCCCGAGGAACAGTACCAGACCTGGGAGCCTGTGTGTCCAGCGTGACCACGTGGCAAGAGAAAGCGGTTTCCCAAAACTGGTCTTGCCGATGTACCAGTTCATGAAATCGACATATTTCGTAGGCCACGCGAACTGCAGAAATCCGCTCACTAGAAGAACTAATCCAACCGCAACGAACCCTATTTGGAACAGCATGTTCTCCTCCCCTTTTATAGGCAGTGCCTTAAACAACAAACGGGTTGTCCGTTTCGCCGCACCGTCAGTGCAGTTCGCCGTCGCCGGGCGCGACATCTGGCGTATCGACTTTTGGAGTGTCGACTTTCCGCGCGACGGCCGTGTTCCCTGGCGCGGGAGCCGGCTGGAATTCGCCGGGATCTTTGCCCGCCAGCGCGACGGTCATGAACTGCATCCAGATGGGGAGGGCGGCGTGGCCTCCAGTCTCTTTCGCGCCAAGGGTCTTCTTTTCGTCATACCCGATCCAGACGCCGCAGGTGAGCGATGGAGAAAAGCCCACGAACCAGGCGTCGGTGAAATCGTTGGTTGTCCCCGTCTTGCCCGCCAGCGGATACGGCATTTTGGCGGCGGCTACCGCGGTGCCATGGAGCACGACTTCCCGCAGCATGGAGGTCATGATGCGGGCGGTGCGTGAACTGATGGCGTCTTTGATGTCGGAGAAATCTTCTTCCAGAATGCGGCCTTCGTAGTCGGTCACTTTGCTGATGTAGCGTGGAGCTACGTGCACACCGTCGTTGGGAAACACGCTGAAGGCTGAAGTCTGCTCGAGCGGCGTGATTTCCGCCGAGCCCAGCGCCACCGGAAGATACGCGGGAATGTTGGCGGTAATGCCAAAGCGGTGCGTGTATTCGATCACCGTCTTAATGCCGATACGGTCGGCAAGCTTGAGCGCGGGAATGTTTCTGGACTGGGCGAGCGCGCGCCGCAGCGTGATGGTGCCCTCAAATTTGTCGTCGTAGTTGTGTGGCGAATAGGGGCCGGAGGCAGTTTGAAAAGTTACTGGCGCGTCCACGATGGTGTCGTCAGGGCTGCCGCCCTGGTCGATCACGGCGGTATAGACGTACGGCTTGAAGGACGACCCAACCTGGCGCAACGCCTGCGTGGCGCGGTTGAACTTGGAAAGGTTGAAGTCGCGGCCGCCGACCATGGCCTTGATTTCTCCAGTCGCGTTGTCGATAGCGACGAGCGCTCCCTCAGCGCCTGAATCCTGCTCCAGACTGACGCGCGCTTTCCCGTTGGCATCCAGCGAGAGCACTTTGATGTAGACGATGTCGCCGGCATGGAGAATGTCGGGAAGCTTCAGCTTGGGCTTCGGCTTGGTCCAGGCCACATCGGCCGGGGAGAGCGTTGCCTTGCGCTGACCGAAGCGGAGTTCGGCGGCTCCGGGTGAGACTTGCGTCACCAGGGCGTGCATGTATCCATTTATTTCGGGATCTTCATCCCAATCCGGGTCCTCGTATTTGTCGAGCTTCTGCCCTGGGACAATTACGTTTACAAGGTTGCCGTGCCAACCATGGCGGCGTTCGTAGGCGGCGAGGCCGTCGAGCAGGGCCTGACGCGCGGACTTCTGCAGATCCATATCGAGCGATGTGTAAACGCGCAGGCCGCCCTGGTGCACCTGGTCGCTGCCGTATTTCGCTTCCAGGTAACGCCGGATTTCTTCCACGTAGTGCGGAGCCAGCGAATTCGGATCTTTCTGCAAGTCGAGCACGATCGGTTTGCTCTTTGCCTCCGCCGCTTGGGCCGCAGTGATCTTGCCGTCCTCAAGCATGGCATTGAGCACGAGGTTACGACGGTTTTTGGCGCGTTCCGGGTGGTTGATGGGCGAATAATATTGCGGCGCCTTGGGCAGTCCCGCGAGCAGCGCGGCTTCTTCCAGTTTCAGTTTCCTGGCCGGTTTGCTGAAATAGTATTCCGAGGCTGCCTCATAGCCGTAGGCGCCGTGGCCGAGGAAAATCTGGTTGGCATAAAGCGTGAAGATTTGGGGCTTGGTGAAGCGGCGCTCGATCTGGATGGCGAGCAGCGCCTCCTGCACCTTGCGATAGAACGAGCGGTCGGGAGAAAGAAACAGATTGCGGGCGAGCTGCATGGTGAGCGTGGATGCGCCCTGCACTTTTCCGCCGGATTCGATATCGCGATAGGCCGCGCCGACGATGCGCCAGAGGTTGATGCCGGAGTGACGGTAGAAATCCTTGTCTTCGATCGAGATCAGCGCGTTGCGGAGAACTTCCGGATAATCGTCATAGGCGGCGATGACGCGGCGCTGCAGCGCGAAGGTTCCGATGACTCTCCCTTGCGTGTCGTACAGTTCAGTGACGGAGCTGGGACGGTAACGTTCGAGTTCCTCGACTTGTGGCAGGTCCGTCGAGTAGACAAGAAGCAGCCCAGCGGCCGCACCCACCGCGGCGGAGAGCAGGACGAGCAATCCAAACAGGAAGCGTCCGACCAGCTTCCGGCCGCCAATTTCTATCGTCGGAAGATGTTCAAAGACAAGTTTCAAGGTTTCAGAGTTTCAACGTTTCAATGGTAAACCAAAGCCCAGGTTTCAAGGTTTCAGAGTTGCAAGGTTTCAATGTTCACGGGAGTGGCAGGTTTTGACGCATCATCTGTAATCGTTCGACCTCGACCTGCGGACAGGGTTGGCTGGGCTTCACGTATCGGACGCAGACCGGTATCCGATCCGGGGATTTTGAGTGTAATTGCGATGTCTCGCCAATTGAAGCGGTTGCTACCAGCTCACGTCGGCCATTGCACCTGTCATGGGCGAGGTTCTCGCCGTGTACCGGATCGAATCAGCAAATTGCTGGATACTGCATATAAAACAAGCGGATGTGTTTTTCTTACAGGCGAACCATCAATTATTTGGAATTTGACCTCTAAGATCTTCTGATGGTCACATAGGGGCATACTTAAGGCAGATGCGCATCTGGCAAATAATTCGCGCCTCCGGTTTTTGCCGTCACAGCCACCAGGAAGCATATGCGGCGGTTGTGCTCTCGGGAGGCTATGAAGAGGCCGGAGATCTTGGGCGACTGAGGGTCGAGGCGGGGAATGTGGTTCTGCATGATCGCTTCGAAGCGCATCTGAACCGTTTCGCGGCGTCGGGAGCGGTGGTGCTCAACCTGCGCCTGTGGCCGGGCGAATCATTTACACCGGGCTTGGCAAACGTTGCGGACCCCGACCTTATCGCGCTCTCGGCCGAGAAGGATCCGGTGGAAGCTACAAGGTTGCTGCTGGCAGCCGCTACGCGGCAGAGATCGGCGTTCGTGGACTGGCCGGACGAACTAGCAGCGGCACTGATGCAGAATCCGTCTCACAGGCTAGCTCTCTGGGCAATGCGGAACGCGCTTGCGCCATGGACCCTGTCGCGGGGATTTGTTCAGGTGTTCGGGGTCTCACCGGAAGCATTTAGAGCACGTGCTCGTGCCCGGCAGGCGCGGAGGTCTATCGAAGGCACCGTAGAACCGCTGGCCCAGATCGCGGCCGATTTGGGATTAGCCGATCAGTCCCACATGACGCGCGGCGTGAAACAACTGACGGGCATGGCGCCGAAGGCGTTGCGCGCTGCTGCAAATAGATTCAAGACGGAGAGAAACGCCACATTTTAAAAAAGAGAATGCACCGGGCTCGTAGCGAGAAAGCGCATCCGGAAATCCCGGTTAAAGAGTTGAAGTCGTTCGTCCAACAAAAACGCATTGCTACCATGGGGAAAGAATTGCAACGGACAACTATTGGGATGAAGGCGATGCTTGGTCGCCCATTTCGGCTTCGAGCCATTATGCTTCTGACTCTGAGTGGCTGGGTTGTCACCTTGCCAAACCGCGCGGCATCTCAAACACCCGCCGTAGGAACCAGCTCCAAGGTCGTATCCGAGGCCCGTTCGAGTTCTTCCAGCCGAAGCCTCGCGACCATTCCTTTCGAGCTTTTTTTCAATGAGATCTACGTTCGGGTGCGGGTCAACAACTCAGAGCCGCTCTGGTTCGTAGTTGACAGCGGAGCCGGTGGTTGGATCGTAGATCGCGCACACGCCACTCAACTGGGTTTGCATTTGGAACAGGACACGGCGCAGGGCACCGGCGCGGGCAGTGGCACATACGACGTCTCCTACGTAAAAGACGTGACATTCTCCTTATCTGACTTCAATATCCCCGTTCCATTGATCGGCGTTATCGATTTGAGCGCCCACAAGTCGCAGATCGGCCGCGAAATACAAGGACTTGTCGGATTCGACTTCTTCGAGAAGTTTATTGTCGAAATCGACTATGAAAGCAAGGTCATTCGGCTCTTTGACCCGAAGGCCTACCGCTACTTGGGATCGGGAGAAAACATCCCAATTATTGTGGACCAGGACGCCAGGGTTCCGTACTTCACGGCTGAAATTACTGTGCCAGGCGCCGCTCCGCATTCCCGGAAACTGCTCATTGATACCGGCTCTAACGATGCTCTCGACGACAGTTTCGTTGCGCAGTCTATTGGGCCAATGATCGAAACCGTCGGTGGCGTCGGCCTAGGAAAGGAATTCAAATTCGATGTTGGGAAGGTGTCCCGGTTGAAACTCGGTGAAATATCCTTCGAAGATATCAACGCAGGAGCGGGTGGGGTGGCACTTGTCGGTGGTGAAATCCTAAGAAGGTTTACGGTTATTTTCGATTTCGCGCACAGTCGAATGATCCTGGAACCCAATCGGCACCTCAAAGACGCATTTCTTTTTGATGCGAGCGGCGTCACGCTGCAACTCGTTCCGGAGTCGGGAAACTTTTCGGTTCACAGCGTTATGCAAGGGTCGCCTGCGAGCGAAGCCGGGTTGCGCGAGGGTGACTTAATCCAGTCGATTGATGGCCTGCCGTCGGAACACTACACTCTTCCGCAGGTGGGAAGTATTTTTCGTCGAGTGGGAGCGGAGCATCACTTGACGGTTCGGCGCGGCAATCAGCTACTAGAATTAGACATCAAATTGAGAAAGCTCCTTTAGGCAACTTCATCCGCGCGGGGATGGCAGCTTTGTAGATTCAGAAATACCCATTTGACTAGCTGGCGCTAGAGTTGCACATTCACCTCTTAGCGAGATAGCTGTTGTTACCAGGCGATAGCGCTCAAAACCCCTGGGCCGGGGTCGATCAGTGAATCCGGGATTTTACACTAGGAACTGCCGATGGGTGTTAGTGGGACAGGATTAGCTCAAAATATATGAGCGGATTCTTTTTGTAGATCACGTGCGCAACCTCGCGGAATCCGCATTTTGCATAGAAGGCTCCGGCTCCTGCGGTAGAGTCGAAGGCATCGAGACGAATAACGTCGGCAGGCCAGGCGTGCGCGATGGCCTCCGCTTTTTTCAACAGGAGACGACCGACTCCCTTGCGCTGGAGGTTTGGATGGACGGCCATGCCGGTGAGATACAGAGATCGCTTGGCCGCGGTGAAATAGGCTGTATCGATGGCCCAGGGTTTCATGGTGTGGAGGCGGAGGGTACCGACGATGTGACGATTACTACGCGCGACCAAGGTCCGCGAAAACTTGGGCTTGCGCATATTCGCCAGGATGCTGCGCTCCGACGGAGATGAGGACCAGAAGCCGGGGCCGACGCGGTTGGTGAGGTCCTCAGCTACAGCGGTATGGAGCGCAGCGAGCTCGGGGGCATCGGATTCGGTTGCGGTGGCGAAGGACAGTTTCATCGCGTCGATTATTGCTCAGATTCCTCAAGTGTTGTTAACAGGCCTTTACACAACTTTGCGCCGTTTGTTTGCCCTTCAGCCATCACCCTCAAGAACCTTCATACGGCCTGACGGTAGCGACCCCATCCGGCAGCGTGGTGTGCAAGGTCAAGTCCTGGCTATCACGCATTATCCTCGATGAGCAAGAAAAAGACCGCCCGCCAACGCGAGCGATCTTGATTTTTGAAACCTTGAAACTCTGAGACCTTGAAACCTTGAACCCTCAGCCCTTCGTTTCCCGGTTCCTCAACACTTCCAACGCTTTGTTCAGCTGGTCATCTGTCTGGTTCTTCGGTTTCACTTCTTTCTTGTCGTCGGGAGCGGCCGGTTGATCTTCGTCGGGCAATCCACCGTCGTCTTCCGTGCTGTCGGCAACCATTACGTTCGGGGTGACGGCCACGTCCTGAATTGCTTTTCCGCTGGGCGAATAGTACTTCGCGACCGAAAGAATCAGAGCGGCATGATCCTGCATTTCGATCAGTTCCTGCACCGATCCGTCGCCGAAGGTTTTATCTCCGATCACGTCGCCACGGGCGTTTTCGAGGATGGCGGCGGCCACAATCTCGGCTGGGCCTGCCGTGCCACGATTCACCAGCACCGCCACGGGAAGCTTGGTGATGTCCTTGGCGGGATCGGCGTTGAAAGCCTGGCGCGGATACTTCTGCCCCTGCAGATACGTGATGGTGCCATGGTCAAGGAAAAGATTGGCGGCGGCAACGCCTTCAGACTCCGTGCCACTGGCGGAATTGCGCAAATCGAGCACGAGCTTCTTGGCTCCCTGCTTTTGCAGATCGCGAATCTTGCCGGCGATCTCCTGCGACTTGCCTTCGGGGAACGCATCCACCTGGATGTAGCCGACGTTATCCGCCAGCATTTTCTCGCCAACGGGCGGGATAGTAACCAGGTCGCGCGTGATCACAACTTTCTGCGGTTCGGCTCGCCGCGGCCGCACCACGGCGACGCTGATGGTGGAGCCGATCTCGCCCGCCAAAATGCCGTGAATCTCAGCCAGCGACATATCGTGCGTGCTCTTGCCCTCGATCGACTCGATGATGTCGGAGTTCTCGATGCCGGCCTTGTCCGCCGGGCCTCCTGGAATCACCGCGACCACGGCAGCGTATCCGAAACGCTTGGAGACGGTGGCGCCGATATCTGCCTTCCCGTCGCTCTTCATGGTCTTGTAGCGCTTGTATTCCTCGGGCGAGAGGTAGCTGGAATTAGCGTCGAGCGATTCCAGCAGACCGTGCAGCGCGCCTTCGGTGACACCGGCAATGTTGGGCTCTTCAACGTATTCGCTGCGGATGCGGGACAGCACTTCGCTGTACACCGACAACTGGCGATACGCGCCATCATTCGACGATGCGCGAACATGGACAAAACCGCCAACAATAGTAAACAGCAGAATGGCCAGCGAACTGGCAATAACGGTGACCTTCAACTTCGTCGACATATTTGATCTTCACTCTTCTTGGGATCGGGTGATCGGGCTGCCCCGAGGAACTGTTGCTTCATTATAGACGGTTTGATGCATAGATCGGGAAGCAAGATTGCAGGGGCAATGTCGTGAGTAACGTGGGTGGCCGAGCCGCAAGGAAAGCCCGTCCTCTGTCTATTAAAATCATGGATTTAGCAGCCGGTGGCGACGAGCGCCGAGCCCCGCTCGGCTGGGACGGGCGAGGTCGCCCCGTCCCCACACGAGCTACGGTTGCCTTTCCAGCAGGGCCGCTATCTCCTCATGACCTTTTTCTCTGGCTACCATGGCTGGGGTTTTGCCGTCGTCGTTCGCCACTTTGGGGTCGGCTTGGTGTTTAAGCAATAGTTCAATCATGGGCCGATCTCCGTTCTGGGCTGCGGCATGAATTGGAACCCATCCTCCTTGCTGACGCGCATTAACCATGCCGGGCGCTCCGTGTTCGAGGAGCAGTCTGGCGGCTTCGAGGTTGCGGGCGGAGGCGGCGGAGTGCAGCGGCATAACCTGCGTTGGATTCGCGGCCACGGCATCGACCGCGGCTCCGGTTTCGATGAGCAGACGGGCGGCTTGAGGCTGGCCGAAAAAACAGGCGAAGTGGAGGGCGGTGAATCCATCTTTTGAGCGCGAGTCAATGGAACTCGAGTCAATCGCACGCGAGTCAATCGCGTGGGAGTTCATGGCGGAAGCATCGCGAAGGCACTGCTGCACGCGGTCGAGACGGCCGAGTGATGCTGCTTCGAAAATATCGAGCGCTTTCTTCTTGCTCGCGATCAGTTCCGCCAAGTCGCGGCGACCGCGATAAATGGAGTGCATGAGTAGGCTCACGCCGGCCGCGTCGTGGTCTTCAGAAGCGGCGTGGTTCTGTTCGAGAAGGCGCCGAAGGCCGTCCGCATCGCCTGCCTGCAGGAGTTCGAAAGATCTTTCGAAACCGCGTTCGGAGTCTTCCATGATGTTTCCGTTCTTCGGCGCTAGGGTTCGTCGGCTACGGGATTACGCAACTGGCCGATGCCTGCGATCGATACCTCAATGGCATCGCCGGCGACGACCGGGGCGATGCCTTTGGGCGTGCCGGTGGCGATCAGGTCGCCGGGTTCGAGCGTCATGATCTGAGAAATGTATCGGATGACGACGTCGAGCGGGAAGATAAAATCTTTCGTGTTGCCCGACTGTCGCACTTCGCCATTCACCCGGGTCTCGACCTGGACGCCCGCCCAGGGATCGAGTCCGTCGGCGACCACGGGCCCAACCGGGCAGAAAGTATCGAAGCCTTTGCCGCGGACCCATTGCGGTTCTTTTTTCTGCAGATCACGGGCGGTGAAATCGTTGACGCAGGTGTAGCCGAGGATGTAAGGGCGGACGTCTTCGCTATCGGCGAGCCAGTGGCAGCGGCGCGCGATCACGACGCCCAATTCGCCCTCGTAGTCGGTGCGCTCGGACACCTTTGGCCTAATAATCGTTCCGCCGGGCGGCAATAGGGATGAAGGCGGCTTGAAAAATAGCAGGGGCTCCAGCGGAACGTCGTTGCCGAGTTCGGCGGCGTGCTCGCGATAGTTGCGGCCGACGCAGACGATTTTCGAGGGCTGCACCGGCGGCAGCAGCGATGCCTGCCCGAGCGGGATGCGGTCCATGCGGCGGCTGGGAAGGCCTTCGACGTCGCCATCGCTATGGTGCGGGGGCTGGAGGAGCAGGCGCGTGATTTCGCCTTCGTCACTGCCCGTGACAGACTCGACCAGTCCATAGTGGGCGGAACCGTTGAGAAGGAATCGGCAGTATTTCATCAGAACAATATCTAAACACAAGGGTGGAGAGATCGCGAAAGAAAAATCCGGGCGATTTGTCCATTCAGGTTGTTGCTCCGTGCACTGCTCCGGACCAACCTTCACCACGAATTCCTAAGGCACAGGCTCGCTGGTAGCCTCGGAGCGATGGCTTTCGTTTCCTCGCACATCTACGGCAGAGACTGAGTAGCTGTAAGTCTTGCCGGAGACGACGGCGCTATCGCGATATGACGGTGATTTCACCAGCTCGGAATTCAGCTTGACCATCTTCTCGCCTGCCTTCTCGGCGGCGGCGCTTTTCGTTTCGCTGAGATATTCGCTGCGATAGACGTTGTATCCGGCGAGATCAGCATTCGTTACCGGCGCCCAGATGAGGTCGATAAATGGCTTTTGTCCCTCGCCCGAGTACGCCGCCTGCAATCCAGCGGGTACGGAGGGCGGGAAGACGTCATGGGCGATGACGCGAAGCGGCGCGGTGTCGTCTCCTTCCAACTGCACCTCGCTAGCGGGCCGTTTAATGATGCTCACGGCAGTGATCCGGTAGAGGTAGGTCCGTTCCCATTCGAAACTTGAGTCTGTGAAATGTGCGGGACCAGGCCCGCCCACGGGGACTTCGCCCGCAATCGCGTCTTTACCCGAGCTCTCGTCACGCCGATAGATTCGATAACGCTGTTGCAGGAGGGGGACATTCTGCGATTCGCCTGCGCTTGTCCAAGTAAGGACAACGCCATCGCCGGTGAGTTCGGCAGCGAGATCGCTCGGCGGGGGCATGGTCACGACGGCGGGCACGTGCACGCGATTCGACAATCCTGCGCCGCGGGCGCTGCGGTTCAGGACCTCGACGGCATAGGTGACTTCGGCGGCCGGGTCCCGCCCTTGCATGGCCACGGGCAGAGTGTCGGTGTACGTCAGCGGAGCCGGGCGCGGAGCCCCTGACTTCTGCGCCGCTGGGCGCTTTGATCCGCGTTTCTGCGGCGCGGCAGGTGGTGCTGGGAGCATCGCGGCGGGATTTCCGCATGCGGTGATCTCGGAATCGGAGCTGCGGCAGACCTTGGTCGGACCGATATAGCGTACGCTCTGGCGGTCGGTGGTGAGCGTGGGCTCGCTCCAGCTCAGAGTGACGCGATTGCCTTTGCGGCTGGCGCGCAGATCGTTAGGCGGCTTGGGAAGTTCTAGCGACGGCGGCAGGGGCGGTCCGGTCTGGGCGCAACTGGCCAGCAACAGGCAGAGCGCGATGGGCGCGATTAACTTTCCGAGGTTTAGTCTCATGCGGAAAAGGAAAGAGTATCAGAGGCAGTGTGGGCGCGGGCGACTCGCCCGCGCAGCCTCCGACCCGAGCACAGCTTGTGACGAAAAGTCCTGAAAACCGGGGCGGGCGAGGTCGCCCGCCCCCACACTTAGCCACAGCCTTCGAACCACATCCACCTGTACTCTCCGGGCTGCTGCACCAATGCAGCCCGAACTGGATTGAAGCGAATGTACTCTAGCTTGGAATCGATTCCCTCGTCGCGGCGAAGGACATGATCAAACGACTCGTCCTGCCAAACTCGACCTTTCCGCCGGAGCAGCCTATTGATCCGGTGTGCGGATTCGCTCTTCACATTCTGAAAGATTTCCGGGAGAGAAATGGGTCCATCATCGTCCGCGAGTGGGGTGAAGACCAGGTGCATATGGTCGGGCATTACGACGAAACCATGTAGCGTGCATTTTGTCCCGTCAATATGCAGGCAAGCTTCGACGACAAGATCTCGGGCCGCTTCCGGAAGATGCCATCGATGATGGGTCGCAAACGTGGCGAAGATTGCCTTGTTGTCTTTCTGGTAGTGCGGAAGTGTGCGGCGATATTCATACTTCCTGAGCATACCGGCACAACTTAGCATCGGGCGTAGGGCGGGAGCAGTGTCCGGTGGACAACGGATTTGTGACGAAAAGACCTGAAAACCGGGCGGGCGAGGTCGCCCGCCTCCACACTTACAATCCCTGCACTTACAGTATATAGCGCGACAAATCCTGGTCTTTCACGATCTCGCTTAGCATCTTTTGCACGTAGGCGGCGTCTACCTTGAACTCCTGGCCTTTCTTTTCTGGAGCCTCGAAGCTGATTTCGTCGAGCACTCGCTCCATGATGGTGTGCAGACGGCGGGCGCCGATGTTTTCCGTGCCTTCGTTTACGCGGAAGGCGAAGCGGGCTACTTCTTCGAGCGAGTCGGGCGTGAACTCCAGCTTCACGCCTTCGGTTTCGAGCAGTGCGATGTACTGCCGGGTCAGCGACGACTTTGGTTCGGTCAGTATGCGGACGAAGTCTGCCATGGTTA
>Ga0187862_10003316_pt1 | contig 15758 bp, 11 predicted proteins | sample June2016WEW_10_1_FD_133003 | JGI IMG/M metagenome (GOLD analysis project Ga0187862, IMG submission 133003) | Peatland microbial communities from SPRUCE experiment site at the Marcell Experimental Forest, Minnesota, USA - June2016WEW_10_150 | ecosystem: Environmental > Terrestrial > Soil >...
TACGAATTGCTGACAGGAACAACTCCGTTTGATGCCCAGGAACTGATGAAGGCGGGCATGGATGAAATGCGGAAGAGGATTCGGGAGACCGAGCCGGTGCGGCCGTCGAATCGCCTGAGTGGAATGACCGGGGCGGATTCGACCAGCACGGCCAAGCGCCGCGGGATGGATGCTCATCGGCTCGTCACGCTGCTGCGCGGCGACCTGGATTGGGTGGTAATGAAGTGTCTGGAGAAGGACCGAACCCGGCGGTACGAGACGGCCAATGGCCTGGCGATGGACATTCAACGTTATTTGAACAACGAGCCGATCACCGCCCGGCCGCCCAGTTCAGCGTATCGCCTCCGCAAGGCGGTCCGCCGCAACAAGTTGGTGTTTAGCGCCGCGGCCGCGGTGTTGCTGGCATTGCTGCTGGGAATCTCCGTCAGCGCGTGGCAGGCGGTGCGGGCCACGCGCGCCAAGCAGGACGCCCTGGCTGCGCAGGCGCTGGCGGATGACAACTTCCGCGAGGCCCGAGCGGCTGTCGAGGACCTGCTGCAAATCTGCGACGAGCGCCTCAAGGACCAGCCCGGGCTTCAGCCGCTGCGCATGGAGTTGATGAAGGCGGTCATCGACCGCTACGAGCCGTTTCTGGCCATGCCCATTCCCGATCCGACTCCACGCGAGGAACTGGCCAGGCTCTACGCGCGGTACGGACAATTGATGCTCGAGCGGACGGAAGTCTTCGATCAGAGCGTCATGGACGAATTTGAAAAGGCCAGGAGGCTCCAGGCACAATTGCTGCAGGAACATCCGGGCGATCGATCTCTGCGTGCGGATTTGGGCTGGACGTTGATCCTGGAAGAATGGCGGCCGCACACGATGCCGCCGTTGCCCCAGGATGCGGGAAGGCAGGCCGTGGCAATCTTCAGAAGCCTCGTCGCCGAAGACCCCAACGATCCGTTCGCGCGCGACGATCTGGTGTGGGCCCTTTGGCGGCTCAGTGAATACACGGATCCTGCCCAGGGGCTGTCGTTGGCGAGCGAAGCCGTCGCCGTCGGAGAGCAATTGGTCCAGGAATATCCTGTGGCGGCGGACTTTCGGCGCGATCTGGCAAACGCCCTGCGAATGCAATCGTATTTTTTGCTCGGAGATAAGCCCACTCTGAAATCGGCGGCCCAGGCCATGCCTGCTCGTCGCAAGGCTCTGGACCTCGATGCTGCAATTTTGGCGGATCTGAAGGCCGGCCGCCCCGAGGCGCTCCAACCGGAACGTCCAAACGGGGACGAAGGGAGAATGTTCACCGACAGCCCCATGTGGGCTGAATTTGACGTTGGAGACAACTCACACGGCACCGCCCGCCTTTACCGGCTGCAAGGTGATTGGAACCATGCCGCCGAAATGGACGACCAGGCGGCGCCATTTTACAAGGATTTGGTGGAACACAACCCGTCCGTGGCGACATTTACCACTGAACTTGTGCAAGTTTTCAACCGCAGGGTCGAAGCGGCTGAGCATGAGAACGATCGCGCGCATGTCGCCGCCTGGTCAAAGGACGCGGTGGCGTTCTGGAATCGATTGCTTGAGCTTCATCCGGACATTTCGGATTTGAAGACGTACGCCAACGACGCCCAGAAGGCGGACTCGGAGGTTGCGCAGTGGTTGGCGGGGGCATCAACGCAGGCGAGTTCCACGCAGCCGTAGCCCTTTACCTGCCGCGCTTTTTGGGACGATCATCGCTCCGGAACGCGGTTGACGTACCGGACACGTCCAGTTTACCCGCCGTCAGCGACGGACATCGCCCGATGGGCGCGGCAACGCCTGATGCTCGTCCACCGTTATCGGATTATCTGCGTCGTCGCCGGCGGGCGAAAATTCCCAATCCAGCCATCACCATCATCCCCACACTGGCCGGTTCGGGAACGTTCGCCAGGCTGATGCCGTTGGCCACGGCGAAGGCGTCGAGGGCCGCAACATCGCCAGCCGATGCCGCGCCGCTGTCGCCCTGGTTGAAGTTCGCCGCCAACTCGTTGAAGTCGGCGGCGTTGACCACGCCGTCGTAGTTGAAGTCGCCCTGATCCCAGCCGCTGCCGTGGACCGGCCCGCATCGCGTCCGTAGAATCGTCAAAACCTCAGCGACATCGCTGAGGTCAATCCCAACCGAAGGAGACGATCATGGCCAATCCACTGAAGCTGCTAAAGCTCAAACCGACCGGCTTTCAAGCCATCACGGAGCTGCCAATTCAGGCTGCGCCCAATAAGGTGTGGTCGTCGCTCATCAACGTCGAAAAATGGTTCCGTTTTGATCCCGACCCGCGCAAAGCATCTAAACAGGCCCTCGAGCCCACTGCCGGCGGTCGCTGGTTGTCCAAAACCTGGGAAGGCAACACCATACTCCTTGGCACGGTCAGCTACGTCGAGCCAGGAAAGCTCCTGCGTCTTGTGGGACAGTTAGGCATGACCCACCTCCCCATCACCACCGTCTTGATCTTCGAGCTGCAACCCAAAGCCGGCGGCAAATCGACCCTGCTGCGTCTGGGCCAGCGCAGCTTCGGTTTCATCGACGCCGACATGAAAAAACGCTACTCCAACATCTGGAAGCATCTCCTGCCGCAGCTCAGAGAACTGGCTGAGAAATAACGACAGCCGCCCGACTGCCGCGTCCTGATGATGTCCCAGCCCGACGAGGGATCATCCCCGACACATACAGGCACTGGATCGGCAAGCCGAAGGAAGGGATTTAGAGCCGCATTTCACGGGCCGACCTTGCAGATTTCATGCTCAAGCAACTGGCCGACGACACTTACCTTCGCAAAACTCCGGGGCTGTCGTACTGATGATGATAAACGTGGCGATTGTCGGCGTGCCCCCTGATGGCCGCTGGCTGCTCACGGATCACGTTTGGGAGATTGTGGGGCTGATCGGCTGACGCGCGGTACAATCCTCGCCCATGAAACGCTTCCGCCGATGGGTGTTTAACGGGCTTGCGGCGCTGTCGCTGGTGCTGTTCGTGGCTGCGGCGGCGCTATGCGTGCGCAGCTACTCCAAGGCGGAAGATTTCTTATATTTCGGCTCTACGCGCTGTGCCGCCGTTCATTCTGTCAGAGGCAGGATCGCGTTCGTGCAGACGAACGCGATGTGGAGCAATCCCCATTTCGAGTATTCCTTTTGGACACCACTACCCTCGCGCGATGCTGCCGACCCCCCTCGCGGGCTACACTCTAGGTGGAACCATCTGGGCTTCTATTTCAAGGGAAGCATCAGACCGCGCGGCAGCACTCCCCAGGACAATAACCTTGACCCAGGTATGAGTTTGCCGCCGATGGTTCGCTACACCGATATTGTCTTCCCCTTTTGGCTCCTGCTTCTGCTCTTGGCGTTGCTGCCTCTCTGGAATTTCGTGCTGCCGCTTCTTCGTAGCACCCATCACTCGCCAGCCTATTGCGCCCGTTGCGGCTACGACCTCCGCGCCACGCCCGACCGTTGTCCAGAATGCGGAACCGTTCCCTCAAAGCGGGAGGCAAAACCGTGAGGCCGCCCTTTCGGGGCTGGTAGAATGCTGGGATATCCCACATGCGGCGCCCGCTACTCATCATGCTCTGGGTCATACTCGCCTGTGGCGCGTGGCTTACCCTCGTTATCGGCTCACTGAAAGCGATCGAACGGTTCGATCCGACGCTTTATGCGTCGGTTCTGAAGGCGGTTCCGTTCGTGGTCTTACTTCCCGGCGTGCTGGTCGTCGGCCCCCTATTGGCAATGAGCGTTGTCGGGTATCTCGGGTTGAACGGCAAGCTGCCCGGTACGCGTAAATATCCTCCTGGCGGCCTTAAGCCTTCCGCATTCCCCGTCATTCAAATGCCGCAGCCCAGGGATGTGGGATAACCAGCCGCTGCTGCGGACTGACTTACGTCGTGTCAATGCAGCAACGCTACCAGTTCTTCAATCTCCCCAATACGATCTGTCAACCCGGCCCAGGGACCTGGCAACGCTCTGGGCGCGGTGGTCGCCGGTATCCGTCGAGATTTCAGAGGAGAAATGTGCATCATGATGCGTTTGGAGTCGGACAGCGATGGCAGATGCCGCGATTGTCGAGATGAAGGAAGCTAAAGCATCTGGTGAGCGAGGTCTGCATAGGGTGACGGAAGCCTTCAGGACCGCGCAGGAGATTCGTCCTGGCCGATTCTGGCGATCGCTGCCTCTGAATTAACGGCTCAAACGTTTCGCGAGTTCTCTATGGCTAATATCTCGCCCGCCGTCCTGCCTAAGAGCGTGCTTGCCGCCACCCGCCAGAAGGCGGCGGCGATCCGCGTGTCGCCCCTGGTCGTGGAGTCGGCGGCGCTGGATGTGGCGGGCGTCTACGCGAAGCTGAACACTCGCGCCGAGGGATTGACCGACAGCGAGGCCGCGACGCGTCTGGCCCAGTACGGCCCCAACGTGCTGGCGAAAGACCAGCGGGCGGGATTCGGGAAGCTGCTCTGGCGCGCGATGCTCAACCCTCTGGTGATCCTATTGGCGGTGCTCGCGACGATCTCGCTGGCAACCGGAGATACACCGGGCGCAGTCGTGATGGCATCCATGATTGCCCTGAGCGTCGGGTTGAAGTTGATTCAGGAGTCCAAGGCCGGCAACGCCGCCGCCAAATTGAAGGCCATGATCACAGTGACCGCAACCGTGCATCGCGGCGCAGCGCCGCGGGAGATCGCCGTCGCACAGCTTGTCCCCGGCGACGTGGTTCAACTGGCCGCTGGCGACATGATTCCCGGCGACGTGCGGATCGTCCAGGCCAAAGATCTCTTCGTTATCCAAGGCTCGCTGACCGGAGAAAGCTTCCCGGTCGAGAAGTTCGAGGTTGAGAAGAAGACCACGGGGCCGGCGACCGCGCCGCTCGAACTGACCAGCATCGCGTTCCTGGGCACCAGCGTAGAAAGCGGCTCGGCCAGCGCGGTGATCGTTGCCACCGGCAAGGACACTTACCTGGGAGGCATGGCCCAGTCGCTCCAGGATCAGCCGACCCAGACATCCTTTGATCGCGGCATCGCCCAATTCACATGGCTCATGCTCCGCTTCATGTTGGTAATGGTGCCTCTGGTTTTCCTCATCAACGGCCTGACGAAACACAGTTGGGGACAAGCCTTTTTCTTTGCGCTGGCGGTGGCCGTGGGCCTGACGCCCGAGATGCTGCCGATGATCGTGACGGTCTGCTTGTCCAAGGGCGCGGTGGTGATGGGGCGTAAAAAGGTCATCGTCAAGCGACTCAACGCGATCCAGAACTTGGGGGCAATGGACGTTCTCTGCACCGACAAAACGGGAACACTGACGATGGACCAGGTTACTCTCGAACGCTACTGCAACGTGATGTTGAAGGAGGACCAAGGCGTTCTCGCCCTGGCGTACCTCAACAGCCATTTTCAGACGGGCCTTAAGAATGTCCTCGACCGTGCCGTGCTGGCGCATACCGAAACCCACGCTCACGCCGACATTCCTCAATACGCCAAAGTCGACGAAATCCCCTTTGACTTCCAGCGGCGAATCATGTCGGTCGTGGTCCGCGCGCCCGATGGCAAGGACCGCATCATCTCCAAGGGCGCTCCCGAGGCGATCTTCCCCAATTGCCGGAACTATGTGCTCGACGGCACGATCTCACCGATGGATCCCCAGCACGTTGAGGATTTGAAGAAGGAATACGAGCGGCTCAGCACTGACGGCTTCCGCGTCCTGGCCATCGCCACCAAGGACGTCGCAGCCCGCGGAAAAGCCGCTGACGGCGCCACACCCTATGGCAAAGCCGACGAGTGCGACTTGATTCTGAACGGCTATGTGGCGTTTCTTGATCCGCCCAAGGAAACTGCCACGGTGGCGATCAAGGATTTGCAAGGACACGGCGTGCTGGTCAAGGTTTTGACCGGCGATAACGACCTGGTGGCCCGTAAGATCTGCAAAGAGGTGGGGCTATCGACGGAATTCGTTGTGCTGGGCGATGAGCTGGAGAAGATGACCGACCAGCAGCTTGCCGACGCCGCCGAAAAGACCACCCTCTTCGCCCGCGTCTCGCCCGCTCACAAGCAGCGGATCGTCAAGGCGCTTCAATCCCGCAAACACACCGTCGGCTATATGGGGGACGGCATCAATGACGCGCCCTCACTCCACGCCGCCGACGTGGGCATCAGCGTGGACACCGCCGTGGACATTGCCAAGGAGTCCGCCGACATGATCCTGCTGGAAAAGTCCCTGCTGGTGCTGGACGAGGGGGTGCTCGAAGGACGGCGAGTTTTCTCCAACATCATCAAATACGTTCGCATGGGCGCGTCGAGCAACTTCGGGAACATGTTCAGCGTGCTGGGGGCCAGCGTATTCGTGCCCTTCCTGCCGATGCTGCCGGTGCAAATCCTGGCCAACAACCTGCTTTATGACGTCAGCCAGACTGCCATCCCCACGGATGCTGTGGACCCCGAGCGTATCGCGGCCCCGCGCCAGTGGAACATCAAGGATCTTACTTGGTTTGTCCTCCTCATCGGCCCGTGCTCCTCGATCTTCGATTACACGACGTACCTCATGATGCTTTACTTGTTCCATTGCTGGAATACATCAACGCCAGCGGTCGCGGCTCACAGCGCCAGCGTATTCCAGACCGGCTGGTTCGTCGAGAGCCTGTTGACGCAGACGCTCATCATTCACGTCATTCGCACGAATAAGATCCCTTTTGTGCAGAGCCGCGCCTCGTGGCAGTTGACCGTGCTGACGGTCATCGTCATGGCGGTCGGCGTGGCGATTCCCCTGTCCCCTCTCGGCCGCTACCTCGGGTTTTCAGTGCTGCCGCGTCTCTATTGGCCGCTGCTGGGGCTGACGATCGTATGCTACATGTTACTCACCCAGGGCGTGAAGATGTGGCTGCTGCGTCTGAAGTGGATCTGAGCAAGAACAAAGCCAGGAGCTCTTTGTCGGCGGTATGTTCTCGAAATAGGCGTGATTATCCACGACCCGAACGCCTGGGGCTGAGGGTGGCGAAATGGTCACATTGAATTATCAGTCGGCTGATCTGCCCCGTGGGCGTTGGTGGAAGAGGTATCTCGTCGGCATTCCCCTCGTGGCAATTCTCTATGTCGCCGTCGTATTGTTCTATATTCGCGTCAATGTGGGAATCTTCCACCATCGTTCCGCTGCTTTTGAGGCCATCTTTTCATATCCGTCCTTTCCCCTCCTCGATAAAGCTGTAAACGTCACGTGGTTGCACTGGATCGTCGGGTAGCAGTGCGGCCCACGAATTTCACGGCTCGCATTATTACCGACATTATCCGAGACGACGGAGTTGAACGTCAGCACACATTTGAAATAGAAGCCAACCTACGGGGACAGGTGAGCCGCTTTACGATTCCTTCATGTGTCTTCAAAACCGCATTGCTGGCGGTCTGCCAACAACATTTCGGAGCCGCAATGGACCCGCGAAACCTGCCAGCCAATTGGACGTCAACGGACAACTCAATTGAGGGCTTGACCTTTCTCTGTAAAGACACTGTTATGGGCCCGGATGATTTCAAGCCGGGCGGAACCGTTTACGACCAGCAACGGCATCATCAGAAAGCGGATCGCATCTATCGCAATGCTGGTAATCATGCGGCTCGTAGGCGGATGCCCGCCTATGCACCGGAAATGTTAGGAGATGCGATGCTAAAAATGATCCACGAGTATCGACTCCATGTCCTCGGTATTGTGCGGGCGTACCGCGCCAAATTTGGTATCGAGAATGCTCGCGGCTCCCCGCCGTGGAGGTGGATCGCACAGCATGGCTCGCTCGATGCCAAATGCGAAACCCGGTTTTCCTCTTACGCAGTCGGATGCCGCTTGGAATCAGGCCGCGTTGGCGAGCCAGCGCCACCGTCTCACGATGGTTGTGCGGTACCGGTCACACTGGAGATTCAAGCCGAGATTTTTGAGAGCACATAGATGAAAATATTTTACGGGTTTTTCTGCTCAGCCACTCTCGCGGTCTTGATTGCATACGCTCCAGCGATCGTGGTTGCCGATCCCGCCAGTGACAGTCGCGATGTCGAGCAGCGAATTAATGACCTGATCGCCAAGATGACGCTTCAGGAAAAACTGGGCCAGATGTCGCAGACCGGATTTCCGGAAAAACTGACGGACAAGGTTAAGGACCAGCTGCGCGACGGCAGATGGGGATCGTTTTATGGGGGCGCGCCTGCATCAATAAAAGCCGAGGCCCAACACATCGCAATGAAGGAAAGCCGGCTGGGCATTCCACTGATTTTCGGGGCCGATTTGATCCACGGATTCCGAACCACATTCCCGATTCCGCTTGGGGAATCGGCCAGTTGGAATCCAGAGTTGATCCAACGGGCGGCGCGTGCGACCGCCCGTGAGGCCGCCCGTGAGGACATTCACTGGACGTTTGCCCCGATGATGGATATCTCGCGAGATCCGCGCTGGGGTCGGATTGCCGAGACCCTGGGCGAGGATCCCTATCTCTCAGGCGTATTGGCGGCGGCGATGGTGCACGGATTTCAGGGAGGCTCCCTGGCGGACGCGAATTCGATCGCCGCGTGCGGAAAGCATTACGTCGGATACGGGGCTGCGGAGGGCGGCCGGGATTACAACACGACCTGGATTCCGGAACCTCTCCTGCGCAACGTCTACCTACGGCCGTTTGCAGCCGCAAGGCAAGCTGGAATCGCCAGCTTCATGTCGGCATTCAACGACCTCAACGGCGTGCCCGCCAGCGCGAACGAGTTCACGTTGCGCCAGGTGCTGCGCAACGAATGGAAATTTGATGGCCTGGTCGTGAGCGATTATGAGTCGGTAGAGGAGCTGATTGAGCACGGCTATGCCGCCGATCCCCGTGACGCGGCGATGAAGGGGATCACCGCAGGCGTCAACATGGAAATGGTGAGCACCAGCTACTATGACCACGGAGCATCCCTGATCCAGAGCGGTCAACTTAATCCGCGCCTGATCGACGAGGCCGTGCGAAACATACTGAGACTTAAGTTGCGGCTTGGGTTATTCGGCGCGAAGGGAGATCGCGCGCCCGAAGACCGCGAGGCTCCGACGGCAGAGGCATTAGCCATTGCCAGGCAGTTGGCCGAGCAAAGCCTTGTGCTGCTGAAGAATGAGGATGGAACGTTGCCGCTGGCGAAGTCCGTCGGGAGAATCGCCATCATCGGCCCGCTGGCGGATAGTCCGAGGGATCAGCTTGGAACATGGGTGGCCGACCGCGAAGGTCCGTCGCTCACGCCGCTGGCGGCGTTTCGAAAAGCCCTGGGTGAAACACGGATAACCTATGCGCAAGGCTTGAAGAACAGCCGGGACGAGAGTCGGGAAAAATTCCCCGCGGCATTGGAAGCGGCGCGCGGCGCGGACGTGGTGATTCTCTTTCTTGGTGAGGATGCGGGCATGACGGGTGAGGCCAGTTCGCGGGCATATCTCGATTTGCCGGGCGCGCAGGAGGAATTGGCGACGGAAGTGGCCAAGGCCGGCAAACCGATGATCGCGGTGATCATGGCAGGCAGGCCGCTGACATTCCGTGACACCGCGCAGAAGATGGGCGCGGTCTTGTGGGCATGGCACCCTGGCAGTGAAGGCGGCCCCGCCATCGTGAACACGATTTTGGGAGACTCGGTACCATGCGGGAAACTGACTGTCACATTTCCCAAAACCGTTGGGCAAATCCCGATTTACTACAACCACACGAACACCGGACGCCCGGCATCCGTCAGCGGACCCTACGCCGACGAAAAATTCACCTCCAAGTACATCGATGAGAGCTTTACCCCTGAATACCCCTTCGGATATGGCCTCTCCTACACCACGTTCAGCTATTCAAATCCGAGGGTTTCATCGCCTCGGTTGGACGTCGGTGGCCGGATCACGGTTTGGGCCGACATCGCCAACACCGGCCACGTCGAAGCCGATGAGATCGTCCAATTCTACACGCGTCAACTCGTCGGCAGCCTGACCAGGCCCGTTCGCGAGCTCAAGTCCTTTCAGCGCATCCGGCTCAAGCCGGGAGAGACAAAGACGGTCCAATTCCTGCTGAAGTCCGACGACTTGGCCTATTACAACGCCAACGGAACGCTGATAACGGAGCCGGGCAAATTCAACGTCTGGATTGCCCCCGATTCGGCTTCCGGCCTTCAGGGCGAATTCACTTTGGGAAATCCCGGCAATCACTGAGGGTGATGGGACAGGCCACGATCCAACAGCACTCGGGGCTCCGCCGGTGGGCGCCATCATTGTTTGATTCCGGTAGTCGCAATTCCCTCGATGAATGTTTTCTGCGCGACGAAAAATAGCATAATCGCCGGCAAGATCACCAGAACGCTTGCGGCCATGAGCAGGTGCCACGAGGTTCCCCCCGCCTTGCTTTGGAAATTTTGCAGTCCCAGAACAAGCGTGAATTGTTCGGGTCTTTGCAGATAAACCAATGGACCGAGAAAGTCGTTCCAGATCGCCAGGAAGGCGAAAAGCGCGACGACCGCAAGCGCCGGCCGCGCCAGGGGAAGAATGATCCGCCAGAAAATGCCGAATTCACTGCATCCGTCGATGCGGGCCGATTCGGAAAGCTCGGTCGGAATGGTCATGAAGAATTGCCGCAGGAGAAAGATGTTGAATGCCGATCCGAACCATGCGGGCACCCAAAGCGGCTTAAAAGTTCCGAGCCATGCAATCCCGGTGTGATCTCCGAGCCAACGAAACAGGGAGAAGAGCGAAACCATCGTAACCGGAAACGGCAGCATCATGGTCGACAGCATCAGCACGAACAGCGCATTTCTTCCGCGAAAACGAAGTCGCGCAAACCCATACGCCACGATGGCGCTGGAAAGCGTCGTGCCCGTGACGCCCAGGACCTCAATCACCAGCGTGTTGCGGGTCCACAGCAGAAAATTCGCCTTTTCTTGGCGGAACACATCCGCGTAATTGTGCCATTGAATCGGACTTGGCCAGAACGTCGGTGGATAAGCCGTCGTCGCCTGGAGCGTCTTCAGGCTGGTCGAGAGCATCCAAACAAATGGGAGCAGCGCCGCGATACCAATGGCGACCAGCATCGTGTGAGCGAAAAGCCGTCCGCCTCGACCCTTCCGATTGCCACGTCGAACGGCGCCCGAAGCTGCTTGTAAAGTCGATGCGTGATTTGGAGTATTCGAGCTCATAACGGTATCCGCAAGTATTCGCCGCGTTCAATTTCCCGAGTAATGCACCCATTTTTTGCTGGACCAGGCTGCCAGCGCCGTCAGGACCAGCACGATCAGCAGTTGCACCCACGCCATCGCGCTGGCGTAGCCCATTTTCAGATAACTGAACGCGTTGTCATAAAGATACATGGTATAAAAATACGTGCTTCGTGCGGGTCCGCCGCCGGTCATGATGTACGGCGTGGCGAACACCTGAAGCGTGCCGATGATCCCCATGATGAGGTTGAAAAATATGACCGGCGAAATGGAGGGCAGCGTCACGTGCCAAATTTTTCGCACAGTGGAAGCGCCGTCGATGCTGGCAGCTTCGTAAAGCTCGCGAGGCACGTCCTGTAGTCCCGCAAGATAAATGATCACCGTATTGCCAATTCCCCAGAAGCTCATCAGCACCAGAGCGGGCATCGACCATCGAACGTCCGTCAACCAGCCCGGCGGATTCGTCACGCCGATAGCGCGAAGCCCCACGTTAATCAGCCCCAGCTTGGCATTGAACAGCCAGAGCCACAGCATCGCGGACGCGGCCGTGGGAACCAAAGACGGCAGGAAGATCACCGTGCGGTAAAACGCCAACCCGCGGATTTTCACGTTCAACAGCATGGCCACGCCCAGGGCCGCCAGCATCCCCAGCGGGAGTGCCATCAGGGCGTAGATTGCCGTATTGCGCAAAACCTTCCAGAAGACGTTGTCATGAACCAGTAGATGATAATTGGTAAGGCCTTTGTACAGCGGTGGCTGCAGCAGGGAATAGTCGCAAAAGCTGTAATAGAGCGATAGCGCGATGGGCACGAGCGTGAACGCAAAAAAACCGACGAGCCACGGAGAGAGAAAGGCGAGGCCTCGCAACACCGCCCGAGTTTCAGAATGCCATCGTGCCATCATATTTGGAATTCAATGCCGCGCGACCGCGACGCTCTTCACTTCCGCTCAACGCTCCATCATTTTTCGCTGGTGCTGGTCCTCAATAAACTGATCGTATTTTTGTTGCAAGCGCTGCTGCACATCCTGGAGGCCTTTTTCGGGAGTCACCTGCTGGAGCGCCAGGCGATCGGTAAAATCGTTCAACTCATCGTTGACTTCCGGCAGAATCGGCACCGGCTCAGTTGGATGGGCATTGGGACTTGCGGCCAATGTGTCGAAAACACGGATATAAGGGTTGTTGTGATGGTCCAGAAACCCCTCGCTGACTTTGGCCAGCGGCGAGATTTTGCAATGGAGATTTGCCAATTTCTCCATCTCGTCCTGCCGATTAACGAAGGCGATAAACTCGAATGCCTCCTGTCTATGTTTCGATCCGCGCGGGATCACGAGCATATCGCAATTGCAGTAGGTCACGTCACGCAGTTTTGGATCGTACGATGGAAAAGGAGCCGCGGCCCATTGGCCGTCCATGGACGGCTTGAGATGATGAATGAACCGGGCAAAGAAGGTTCCATGTTGCACCATCGCAACGGTCGGGGCTAAAAATGGATTCGTCGGCGTATCGATGGCGCCGAACCCCGATCGGAATTCGGCCACCGCCTCGGGACCAAGTCGCTTGGAATAACCGTTAATCCAGTGATACGCGCGGAGCACTCCGGGATCGGTGAACGTGAACTTGTGTTCACGGTCATTCCACCAGCTTCCACCGAACCAGATGCAGGTGTAATTGATGTACCAGCCTGGCTCGGCTGGAATATAACCAGCCAAAATGATTCGGCCCGACGGGTCGATCCGATCCAGAGCCTGGGCATATTCATCCAATTCCGCGATGGTGCCGGGCGCCCGTTCGGGGTCGAGGCCCCGGGTTCGAAGGGCTGAAGCGCCCTCGGAAAAAATGGTTTTGTTGTAGTACAGGGCGAGGTCATAAGCGGTGCTCACAAGTCCATAGAGATGGCCATCGTAATGGCCTTCGTCCCAAAACACCTTTTTATATTTGTCCGCGGTGATGCCGCGCTCGGCGGCCATGTCCTCAAGCGGCTCGAGAGAATTCATGGCGCCGAATTGGGGGATGTCCTGGTTGTAAAGTCCCGCCACGTCGGGCGGCACACCGGCAGCGGCGGCAACCAGCGTTTTCTGTTCAATGCTGCTGGTCGAAAGGTATCGGACAAAAATGTGTTTGTCGCGGCCCACCGTGGAGTTGAAATCATCCACAATTTGCCGCATCGCCGCTTCTTCTTCTCCGGTCCATTTCTCCCAGTAATCCACGACAACGCAATTCTTCGGCGCCTCTTCGCCCGCGCGCGGGCCGAACACGAGCACCGCGGCGCCTGAAGCAATCAGCGCGGCGGAGACGACGTGTTTAAGTCCGCTAAAAGCTCTTGCGCTGAAAGATGCCATGCTCGTCTCTGTCCGCGCTCGCCACCCGCGATTAGACGCGCGGATGATGATTGCTCTGGCGAAGCTTGTGACCGTCCTTCTCTTCCGGATTGAGCACCCCGGCTGAAACGCTATCGCTCTGATTCTGATTCAGCAGATTTGCATCGGCTGCGTTGCTGATTGTAGGGGGCGTGGCCGCTGCAACGCTCGTTACAGTGGGAGTCCCTGTCGCCTTCAAACTCAACGCAACGACAACCCCGGTCCCGCTGGCGGGTATCACGGCTGGAGCAGCATCGGACTGCTGGCCAAAATTGGCTGCGAGATCGTTGAAGTCGGCGGCATTGACCAGGCCGTCGTAGTTGAAATCGCCCTGGTCCCAGCCGGTGACGCTCTGGTTGAAGTTCGCCGCCAGGATGTTGAAGTCCGAGCCGTTGACCAGGCCGTCAAGATTGGCGTCGCCCAGAAGGGTGTACATGATCTTAATCGTACCAGGCGCCAAGCCGGCCGGATTACCCGGATCGGCCGAATCAGCATAGCCGATTCCATAGTGGGCAGAATTGTTCTGTGCCGCGGTGGACATGATGCCCGGACCGGTCCACGTTCCGCCCGCATATCCGCTCGTCAATTCCGCCCTGATCGATGCGATCGGGTCGGAAGAGCCGGCGTAATCGATCAGCAGAACGTTATTCTGTAAATTGATCGTGCCGCTGTTCGAGAGGCTGCCGAGTTCCAGCACGGTGCCGTTGCCCGTGAGAGACGCCGTTGCCCCAGGCGCCAGGGAAAGCGCGTCGGCATAGGTGGAATCGGCGAGGACGAGGCTTCCATCGCCCACTACGTTGATAGTCGATTCATAGGTCACGACGCCACCGCCGGTCTGAGTCAACGTGACGCCGGAATTGATGGTCAACGGGTTGCCAATGACCAGCGTAGCGCCCGCGGCGACGTTAAAGGTGGTGTTGCTGGCGAGCGTCGTCGGCAGATCGAGTATCACGGTCCCTTGATCGACCTCCACCAGCGCGCTGTTTGAACCGCTGGCTTGCAGGGTTAGCGATCCGGTTCCGGTGAGCTCATATTCATTGGCGCTATTAAAGTGCAGGGTGCCTTCGGTGATGGCGGCATTGGTATAAACCGTCTGGGCCGGGGGAGTGACGTCCAGGAATTCGGCCGTGGCGCCGATTCCGTTGGGGATCGCGCCGGTGGTCCAGTTCGCCGCGACGTTAAAGTTACCGCTGCCATTGACGGCCCACACGGGGGTGGTTGTTGGGAATGCCTTCGCCACGGCCTGCTGGGCGGCCGAGGTTTGCATGAACCCGTTCCACACCAGATTTGAGCGAGAGTTCTCGGCGGCGATCAGCGTGGGACCGAGATCGATTCCAAGGACCAGGGAGCTCGACCAGCTTGTGAGCGGATTGAACGCATCCACGAGACCGTATTTCTGGTACTCCGACGGATACGTCTGCTTCATATTTTCCAGCACGTCGATGGTCAGGCGAGGTTCAAACTCAAGGCTGCCACCGGCTGCCGCAGGCACAACCGTTCCGTTGATCGGACCATCGGCGGGGGGGCCGCCCCAAACGGTGTATCCGCTCACGCCTTCCGAAGGCGTCAGCCCCCACAGATTCGCGCTGTAGTCGGAGTACGTGGAATTGAGATTAATCATGAACTGACGTTGGGCAAGGGTTGCAGTTTGCGAATTCTGGTAGAAATTGAGTCCCTTTGCATCGGTCAGGCCCTGAAGGTCAAACCAGTCCTGGGGATACTGCTCCGTGAACAATGCGGCATCGTCTGCCTCGACGAAGGTATAGCCGGAATACGTCTCCACGGGTGTCCGCGACCAGGAATACCAGGATGCGACAGACGTGGGATAAGTCGGCGAACCCAAACCGAGCAGGTACAGCAGGGCGGCTTCGCTGAAGTCGCCGTAACCGCCGGAGAATCCGCTTTCGGGAGTCCAAGCGCCGTAGAACACACCGCTGGCTTCCTGCATCCAGGGCCAGTCCACGCGGTTGAAGAGCGCCAGGGCGGTGGTTTGGAGCGGGGTTCCGGCCCAGTATTGGGCAGCGCTCAATACGCCGGCCATGAGTTCGGCGGTGTCGACGGAGGAAACTTCGCTTGTTCCATATCGCGCGCCGGTTGTTTCATTGAGGAAGTGATAGAAAAATCCGTTGACGTTAGCGCCGCTGTTGTAGAGGAAGTCGATGGTGTTCAAAGCGCGCTGATAGGCACTGGCGTGAGAGAGCCAGCCGCGCGCGTCGCCGATGGTCAGCGCCGTCAGGCCGA
>Ga0187862_10003326_pt1 | contig 15733 bp, 15 predicted proteins | sample June2016WEW_10_1_FD_133003 | JGI IMG/M metagenome (GOLD analysis project Ga0187862, IMG submission 133003) | Peatland microbial communities from SPRUCE experiment site at the Marcell Experimental Forest, Minnesota, USA - June2016WEW_10_150 | ecosystem: Environmental > Terrestrial > Soil >...
ACCGGATCGGGGATACTCGCAATCGGCGCGGCCCTGCTGGGGTTTTCAGAGGTCGTTGGCATCGACAATGACCCCGAAGCCGTAAAAGTGGCCGAAGAAAACATTATGCTGAACGGGCTGTCTGAAAAAATCCGTCTGTTGTGTGCAACCCCCGAAGGGGTGAGCGGCTCGTTCGACGTCGTAATTTCCAACATTGAGTCTAAGCCTCTTATCAGGATGTCGGAAACGATCGCCTCTAAAGTGCGCGCTGAAGGGCTGCTCGCACTGAGTGGCATTCTGATCGAACAGGCCGACGAGGTAGTGGCCGAATATGAAAAAAGAGGCCTTAGGCCGGCTGGTGTGAAAACGGCCGGTGAGTGGGTGCTTTTGGCTTTCCAAAAGTGAAAGGGAGCGTCTATGGAGGATAGTGAATTCACCGGCGAATGGATCACCCTGGACGTCCAGGGAAGAGTTGAAGTTCCATCAAATCCGAACGTCGGTTTTATCGAAGGCGACGGAACAGGACCAGACATCTGGGCGGCTGCCGGGCCGGTATTCGATGCGGCTGTTCTAAAAGCCTATTCGGGAAAAAGAAAGATTCATTGGTTCGAACTTCTGGCGGGCGGAAAGGCCGTTGAGCGAACCGGCATCCCGTTGCCCGAAAAGACAATCGATCTGATCAGGAAAAGCAAGGTTGCCATAAAGGGACCTCTCACCACGCCGGTTGGGGCCGGCCTGAGGAGTCTGAACGTAACGCTCCGGCAGTGCCTCGATCTCTATGCGTGCATTCGCCCGATAAAGTATTTCACTGGCCTTCCCTCACCCGTTCGCCATCCTGAAAGAGTCGACATGACTATCTTCAGGGAAAACACTGAGGACGTTTACGCTGGATTCGAATGGGAATCGGGATCTAATGAGGCTAACAAGCTTGCGCGATTCCTCGAGGAAAATTTAAAGGTCTCACTGCCCGCCGGCTCAGGTATCGGGATAAAGTCGATCAGTCCTTCGGGGACCAAGAGGCTTGTGCGCCGCTCCATTGCCTATGCAATCGAACGGGGCCTTCCTTCCGTCACACTGGTCCATAAGGGAAATATCATGAAGTTCACCGAAGGCGCTTTCCGCAAATGGGGCTATGAACTGGCGGAGGAAGAATTCGGGGACCGGACCGTCACAGAAGCCGATGTCCGGATAAAGTTCGGCGGAAGGCGGCCCGAAGGCAAGGTTTTGATAAAGGAGGCAATTACCGATTCAATGTTCCAGCAGGTCTTGCTAAGACCTGAGGAATACAGCGTAATTGCGACGTCCAATCTGAACGGAGACTATCTCTCCGACGCACTCGCGGCTCAGGTCGGCGGATTGGGGATGGCGCCCGGCGCAAACATCGGGGACCATGCCGCCGTCTTCGAGGCCACGCACGGTACGGCCCCAAAGTACGCCGGTATGGACAAAGTAAACCCTGGATCGTTGATCCTTTCGGGCGTTATGATGCTTGAGCACATGGGGTGGAGCGAAGCGGCGGACTTCATACGGGAGGCGATCGAACGGACAATCAGGGCCAAAATTGTCACTTATGACCTTGCCCGGCAGATGAGGGGTGCAAAAGAGGTGAGATGTTCCGGGTTCGCGCAGGCGATAATAGAGCATATGGGCTGATAACGGAGGACGGAAAACGGAAGACGGAAGACGGAAGACGGAAGACGGAAGACGGAGGACGGAAGACGGAGGACGGAAGACGGAGGACGGAATTTCCGACCTCTTGCATCTGATCTCTGACCTCCGTTTAGCAGCCGGCCTCAAGCATCTCCTCAGTTTCAGCCTGCAAGCCTTGCGGTTTGATTTTGTGTTTGCCGATCAGGCTTAACGCCTGGTCGAGGTCCTCGCGCAGGTCTTCGAAATCCTCGCAACCGACGGAAAAACGAACAAGCTCGTCGACAATTCCTGCCTCCTGCTTTTCTGCACGCCCAACGGAGGCATGCGTCATCGAGGCTGGGTGCTCTATGAGCGATTCGACCCCGCCCAGCGATACCGCCAGCGTAATCAGCCGTACGCTGTTCATTAAAGTTATTCCGCCCTGAAGTCCGTCTTGCACTCCAAATGAAATCATCGAGCCAAAACCGTCCATCTGCCTTTTTGCCGTCTTATGCTGTGGATGGTCCGGAAGACCTGGATAGCTTACCCAGGTCACTTTGGGATGGGATTTGAGAAATGCGGCCAGCTTCATGGCGTTTTCCTGGGCCTTCTCCACCCTGAGGGGCAGAGTGCGCAACCCCCGAAGGATGAGCCATGCCTGGTGGGGGTCCATCGTTCCACCGAAGAGGGTTACGATTTTCTTGACACGCTTGTAATGTTGTTCGGTTTTTGTTACGACCATCCCTCCGATTACGTCGCTATGGCCATTGATGAACTTGGTCAGGCTGTTAATAACGATATCGGCGCCAAACTCAATCGGCCGCTGGAGGTATGGGCTTGCGAAAGTATTGTCTACAACCAGAAGGACACCGTGTTTTTTCGCGATCGCCGCAGCCCCGGCCAGGTCGGTGATTTTCATGCTTGGATTCATGGGAGTTTCCACAAAAATCATTTTGGTCGCCGGGCGTATGGCTTTTTTGATGTTCAGCAACTCCGAGCTGTCCACAAACGTGGTTTCCACCCCATACCGGGTTAGCTCGTTTTCAAGAATCACACGCGAGGGACCGTAAAGGCAGTTGGCGGCAACGACATGATCTCCCTGGCTCAGAAAGGATATGTAAACCGAACTTACAGCCGCCATTCCAGTGGCGGTCGCTACTCCCGCGAAACCGCCTTCCAATGCCGCGAGGCTTTCCTCAAGGGCATTTACAGTCGGATTACCCAGCCTGCTATATATGTATCCGGACTGCTTTCCGGAAAATCGCGCGGCCCCGTCGGCAGCGGTCGGGAAAGCAAACGTAGAGGTTTGAAATATAGGGACGGATACTTCTCCGTATATGCTGTGTTCAAGGCTTCCGGCGTGAATGGCTTTTGTGAATTTTCGCATCGCCGAGGGTTTCTTCAGATCGGTTTTCATTGGTATCTCCCTTCTGTCTTGCCGCCGCTCTTGCTCAGTCCTTAGTCCTCCGTGGCGCGTACAACCCGGCGAAACGCCACTCCAAGATTGCCCAGCGCCGGGCCGAAGGCCCTCAGTCCTGCCCTTGAGGTGAGCCGGCACATAAAATGGATTTAAGGTCTTCGGCAGGGAAGTCAATATCGTGACAAACCTGGATGTGATAAATTAGGCCTCCCGCTCCAGCAATGTCTCGCGGACCGTCGAGAATGAGCAGCCGGCCTCCGCGCTACGCGCTCACATGCCGCTAAGGGGGGCCGGGCAAGCCCACTTCACAAAGTGAAGTAAGGCGCAGCCCCGCGAAGCGAGACCTCTACACCACTCTAACCTAACTTACTGATGCGCTTAACTTCTGGCTTGCCTTCAAACGCACCACGTTTAATGTCTGCGTGTTCTGCATGGCTGCGCGCACGGTCGCCGCTTCTACTCAGTCCTCAGTCCTCCGTGGCGCGTACAACCCGGCGAAACGCCACTCCAAGATTGCCCAGCGCCGGGCCGAAGGCCCTCAGTCCTGTTTCTTTGTATGTCAGCCCCATTTTTTTTCTTGCAAGGTATTATATAGCTCTATAATACGAGGAAAATGATCGTAAGCGCCAGCCGCCGGACTGACATTCCGGCTTTTTATTCGAAATGGTTTTTGAACCGGGTGCGCCGGGGCTGGTGCCTTGTGCCCAATCCGTTCAACCGTAATCAGGTCTCAAAGGTCATTCTATCCCCGGAAGAAGTTGACGCTTTTGTATTCTGGAGCCGTAATCCTCGCCCGCTGATGAAATACCTGGACGAACTCGACGAGATGGGTTGCCGATACTACTTTCTTTTCACTTTGATCGGCTACCCGGACCGGATAGATCCAGGGTCGCCACCTTTGAGCCGGTCCATAAGGACTTTTCATGAGCTTTCAGCGAGAGTTGGGCCACAAAGGGTCATCTGGCGCTACGATCCTATAGTTTTGAGCGGCCTCTGTGGGACCGGGTTTCATGAAAGTAATTTCCGGCAGGTGGCGCAAGAGCTGAAAGGGGCTACAGGCCGGTGCGTAATAAGCTTCGTCAAACCATACCGAAAAGCGCGCGCCCGAATGGAGGCTGCGGCGCAGGGCAGCGCCGAGCCTGTAGATTTTGGCAGCCTGCAAATCAGGGAGCTTTTGAGCGCAATTTCGGAGGCCGCCCGCGAAAACGCAATGAAAATATTCTCCTGCGCCTCAGAGCAGGATTTTTCTGCATTCGGCATAAATCCGTCAAAGTGCATAGATACGGAGCTGATTTCGAAGTTGTTTGCAATCGAGATGAGCGCTCCCAAGGACCCGTGCCAGAGAAAGGAATGCGGGTGTGACGTGAGCAGGGACATAGGAATGTACGATACATGTCTTTTCGGTTGCAGTTACTGCTATGCGACATCTAGCCTGGAGCGCGCAAAAGCCAACTACGCCCGGCATGATCCGGAATCGCCAAGCCTGCTGGGCGGGGAGAAAGACCAAAAACTTTGACAGGATGAACAGGATGAACGGGATTAAAAGAAAAAGGCTAGAACCCATGAAAGACCGTCGAGCAGAAAAGGTGGATTTGGATCATGATATATTGTAATGTGCCGGCCTTGAGAAACCCCCCTGCACGCAAGGGTTAGATGGAATCAGGGCCGCAGTATCTGAAAAAGCTGAATAACGCTGATTAAAAGCCTTACTAAAAGGAGCGTTTCACATCTGATGATAAAAAAAGATCTTTTGACGGAACCGATGGAACATATCGATATAACCGGTTTCAACCCTGTCGGATTGATCGAATCCATGGGCAGGATGTCCTTTAGCGCCAGAGAGCTTGCTGCCGCATCCGTGATTTTTGACCGTATGATAAGTGATGAGTCATGCGCCGTTGTGTTGTCCCTTGCCGGCAGCACCAGCGCCGCAGGTTGCATGGCCGTTTACAGCGACATGATTCGCTTTAACATGGTCGATGCCGTTGTGGCGACCGGGGCGAGCATCGTTGATATGGATTTTTTTGAGGCCATTGGCTTCAACCATTTCAGGGGCAGTACGGAAATAGATGATGCCGTTCTAAGGGATGCGTACGTTGATCGTATATACGATACATTTATAGATGAACTGCAGCTTCAGGAGTGTGACAGCGCGGTAAAAGAAATTGCAGACCGGCTTCCTCCCGGCGCTTATTCATCGCGGGCATTCATTAAAGAAATGGGCAGGCATCTGGTATTAAACGCAAAAAAGAAAAATTCGCTGGTTCAGTGCGCCTACGAAAATAAAGTGCCGATCTTCTGCCCGGCATTTTCCGACTCCAGCGCCGGTTTTGGCCTGGTGAAGCACCAGACCGAAAGACCTGAAAACCATGTGTCCATAGACAGCGTCAAAGATTTCAGGGAGTTGACCGAAATAAAAATCAATACGGGCGACACCGGTCTTTTGATCATAGGCGGCGGTGTGCCGAAGAATTTCATTCAGGACGTCGTTATATGCGCGGAAGTGCTGGGTAAAGATGTTCCGATGCACAAGTACGCCGTACAGATCACTGTTGCCGATTCAAGAGACGGGGCATGCTCCAGCTCAACTTTGAAGGAAGCGAGGTCCTGGGGTAAGGTTGACTCCGGAAATCAACAGATGGTCTTTTGCGAAGGCACAATTGCCGTACCCATTCTCGCAAGTTACGCATATCACCGTGGGAGCTGGAAAGACAGGCGGCGGCGAAATCTTGCCGATTTGTTCTGATTAAGTAGTCTCCACCCGGAAACTCTGGATAAGAGACTAGAGTTTCCGATTCGGAAAGGAGGGATTTTTCGTCCTGGCAAGGAAATCGAGGGGTTGCGCGGAGGCGTACTAGAGAGTACGCCGCACAAGAAACCCCGAAGATTGACACCGCCCTAGGGCGGAAAAGGACCCTTTACGGACGGAAACTAAGTATAAACCGAGATCGTCTCCCTTCCACACCTCAGCTTTTCGATGAGTGATAGCCGCTTCGGCGGAAAGTGAGGGCCGTAGATAAAAAGGGTCCCGCCCCAGCCTTCGAGGGTTTTCTCCAGGGCATCGATGGGCTTGTCGGGATAGATGTAGAGACAGTCGGCGTTTTGAATGCGCTGAGTCAGGAAATCGGCGCGGATGAACCCGACGCGGCTCAGCAGGTTTAGATCTCGTGCTGCCCGAGCCGCGCGCGATACCAAAAAAGGATCGGATTCTATTCCGATCGACCTGGTGAACAGGCCTGCGGCACAGGTGGCAACCCCGTCCCCGCTGCCGAGGTCTATAAAGAGGCGAAACCGAGAGAGGTCCAGTCTTCTGAAGAAATTGAACAGGTGCTCGGGCCTCGAAGCCGCCCATGCGCCGGAGGCAGTTAAACGATAGGGCAGGGCGTGGCCATAATCTCCATCCGGGCCATGGAGCTTCCGGAAATATTCGATAATCTCGACCGCTGTCTTAGCCCCGCGGCTATCCTCTGATGACTGAATCGGGGTCATAATAGCCGGCGCGCACGGATGTGAGAGGAAAAACCTGGCAGCCTCTGCCCAGAATAGTTCCGGGATTGGTGACGGCGTTGCAGCCTATCTCCACGTGGTCCCCAAGGACCGCCCCGAATTTGCGCAGATTCGTAACGATCCGTATGCCGTGAACCATCACCCTGATGGTCTGGTCCCTTATCTTGAGGTTGGCCAGCTTCGTTCCGGCCCCGAGGTTCGCCCCATATCCCACCAGGCTGTCCCCGATGTAGGCAAAGTGCCCGGCCTTTGCACCGTCGAGCATGATGCTTGTCTTCATTTCGGTGGTGTGTCCCACTATGCACCCGGCGCCGACTATACATTGGCCCCTCACATAAGCGCCCTGGCGCACCTCAGTGTGCGCCCCTATTATAGAGGGGCCTTTCACCAGAGCGCCGGGTTCCACGACGGCCCCCGGACCGATGAAAATCGCTTCGTCCCACAGCACGCTCCCCTCCCACAGCACAGCCGCCTCAGTCGTTTCCTCGCCACCGATGCTGACGCGGAATTGGCCTCCGGTGACATTTCCGCCAATAATCTCGAAACCGCCATCCATGATCCGTCCCCGCCACATTACGACCGTCTTCGGCAGCGGGCGCCTGAAACACTTCAGGTCTGCAACGTTTGGCTCGATGTGCCGCTCCAGGTAACCGGGAATTTTGGCCAGGGCGTCCCAGACGTACTTACAGCCGGCAAATACGTCACGGTGAGCGAAAGAAGTGATATCGAAAAACGCATCGGGTTTCAGGAAATCCATAGAGCTTCCCTTTCAACGTGAAATTAGTCCTCCAGGCCCGGAAATTGCCTGATCTTATAGCCTGTTTTCCTTATTGTGCCTATTACTTATATAGCCTAAAAGTGCTGCGCCGGGAATATATACCTGGATTTCAGTGAGGAAATGGAGATGCTCTCCGCATCTCTAAAGTGTTCTAAGTGATCGACCAGGGCTATCTTTATTAGGTATCCTTCGTGGTGAGAAAATCATTCTAGGCCGGCAACCACGAAGAGGGAGCGCAGCGGGGTGAAGAATGCGAAGGAGGCACGAGGAAGGGGTGCGGCCGACGAATGTTCTGCCTGCTAACTCTTAAGTTGACGGCTATTAGCTGAACGCGTCTGGTCATAGACAGGCCAAGGAGAGCGTCGAAAAGGCCAGATTATTTTCACTCTTCTGGAAAGAGAAAAGTCTTTTCGAAAGGGCGCCGCCTGCCATAGGTGCTGCTTCTTAGCGATGTCCGCCGCCACCGCCACCGCCGCCGAAGCCGCCACCGCCACCGCCACCGCTGTAGCCACCACCGCTGCCGCCGCCGCTATAGCCACCACCACCGCCACTGTCGTGGGAACCACCGCCACCGCTATAGCCACCACCACCGCCACTGTCGTGGGAACCACCGCCACCGCTGTAGCCGCCACCACCGCCACCGCTATAGCCGCCACCACTGTCGTGGGAACCGCCGCTGCTGCCGCTCTGGTGGTAACCTTCGCCACCGCTAAATGAGCGTCCTGACTGGGCGCCGCCGGAAGTCCGGCCGCTAAAAGACGAAGACCTCGAATCACCGCCCTGGCCCATCGTCCTCCCACTGCCGGTTGACTCGGAACTGTGCATATTTCGCGTGGCTGCAACCGGATTTCGCAACGCGTTTTGCCGGTCCATTATAGCTCTAGCGCGTGTCTGAGCGTTGGCGGAGCCGAACCCGGAGCCGTGCGTGGATGTGTTTTTCCCGGAGAGTGTCGAAGGATTTCGGGTTCCCGTTCCCGCTGCACGGGTAACCGCATTGACCCTGCTGACCGTGCCGTCGGCATGGGTTACATGGTTGCTAAACCAGTGGTTGTGATGGTGCCTGTTGAAATCGTTCAGTATGAAGAAGCCGCCGAACTCGAACTCATCCCACCAGAACGGCCATGGGACCCAGGCATAGAGATAATCGTATTCCCATGGAGGCGGATAATAGCTCACGATGGGAGGTCCATTCTCATCATAGTACTGCTCAACATTGTCGGGCGTCTCATATTCGGAAACCTCCGGAGGAGGAGAGGCGGGGCTTGATTGGTATTCAGAACCTGAACCTGAACCTGAATCATCAGCGCGTTTTTTGCCGGCAACTTTGATGGGAAGATGCATTGCGATGCTGACGCTGTCAACGGCGCGGGCCGCATCAGCCTCTGATAGACTCAGGCTCCGAGACGATGCCGATCTTGCGGCGCTTTCCCTCACCTCGGCAATGATGTCGGGCGTCATGGGATAGTCGGAAATCCATCCGTTTCGAGGCGCAATGTTTATCGCGGCCAGAGAGTTTTCCGCTGCCGCTTCATCGTGCGTCGAGGTTAAGTGGAGGGCAGTTGCCAGTTCTACGGCAAACTCGCCTTCACTGACCAGAGGTTGTCCAACGGGGGGACGTCCGGAAGTTGAGCCTTGAGCGTTCACTGAACCGGCATAGGGCGCCAGAACCAGACCTGCGGCAACCAATACTATCACGAGCACTCTTTTCATTTTGTACTCCTTTGCGGCAGACTGCCGGTCAACGCAATGCCCATCAGAATTATAAGCATTCAGAAGCATTGTTTATCACAATCTTTAGATGCGCGGGCGGTTTTTCTTGTCTACAAAATGGTGAATTATTTCAAATGAATCCTGAAGGATCGCTTCCCGGTCCCCCCAGAGGGCAAGGCCGGTCTCACCGCCCTGAACTTGACCGTTATGCTTTTTTCCCCGCGTATCTGGCCAGTATAAAGAGAAAATCGGCCAACCGGTTCAAATATGAATGTACTTCGGGACTGTCTATCTCACCGGCCTCCTTGAGGGCCGTTACCACGCGTTCGGCCCGTCGAATAATGGAGCGGGCAAGATCGATCGAAGCGCTCGCGGAATTTACTCCAGGGTAGATGAAGTGGCGCGGGATGGGGACTTCCTCCTGTATCTTGACGATCCACTGCTCGAGCCTTTGGATTCGTTCGGTCCCAATGTTGTATTCAGAGTCCTGCGCAGTATCGGAGAGCCGGGCGCCCAGCATTACCAGGTCCTCCTGCACCGCCTGTATCATCTCCAGGATGGCCTCGTTTTGGGTAAAAGTCTTGGCGAGTCCGAGGGCTGAGCTGGCCTCGTCCAGTGTTCCATATGCGTCGGGCCGCAGGCTGGCTTTGGAGATGCGCTCCCCGGTCAAAAGACTGGTTGTCCCCTGGTCCCCTTTTTTCGAAAAAATGAAGACGTTCATCGGATCTCCTCAAGAGCTTGGAAGCCCACATGGGTGGGGAGAGCAGAGTGAAATGAAGAAGAATTTCATTTGTAAGGGGCGATTGCTGCTTACCTTGCCGCTCGTATGCGTTATACTTGGCGCACTTTCGACTTTAGAGCCTTACCCGAGGCATGTTAAGCGATTCGGATTGCGATGAAAAGAAAAACTTTGCGAGGCTAAATGATGCATGCATACCTTCTTACCGTACTAGGCCTCATATGCTTCGTGGAAGGCCTTCCCTACCTTGCGACCCCCGAACAGGTCAGAAAATGGCTGAAGTGGCTACTTTCAGCCTCGAACCATTCCCTCAGAATTCTTGGCGCAGCTTTGATGGTATTTGGTCTGCTGCTCGTTTACCTGGGCCGCAGGCATGGAGGCTAGCCACGACATCTCATTCAGGCTCGAAGACTTTGACTACGATCTGCCGCCTGAACTCATTGCCCAGCGCCCCGCCCCCGCGCGGGAACACTCGCGCCTGCTCATACTCGATCGCTCCAGGGGCGCCCTGGGGCATTCCCGCTTCGATAGAATCGGACAGTATTTAATACCGGGCGACCTTCTGGTCGTAAACGATACGCGTGTTGTTCCCGCCCGGCTGACTGGCCGCAAGAAAACCGGAGGCATGGTCGAGCTTCTGGTGCTCGATCCCTACAAGCCGCCCGAGTTTGGTTCCCTTGATGGCTACTGCTGCCTGGTCAAAGCGTCAAAAGGCGTTCGTGCTGGGCAGGTAATCGATCTCTCGGAGGGTATTTGCGCGGAAGTGATTGCGGCTCCGGTGGACGGGAGGGCTCAAGTCCGGTTTTCCGGGGCCTCCGGTATAGTGGATATTCTCGACCGAATCGGGCGGACGCCGCTGCCGCCCTATATAGGGCGTGAATCCGGCAAAACCGTTCCCGACGATCGTATCTGCTATCAAACTGAATATGCGAGACACCCCGGTGCAGTGGCTGCGCCTACCGCCGGTCTGCACTTTACGAAACCTCTTTTGAGCGGACTGATGGCCTCGGGAGTTGAAGTCGCTGCGCTGACTCTTCACGTCGGCTACGGCACCTTTGCGCCCATAAGATGCCTGGACATTCGCCAACACCGGATGCACGCCGAATTTATCGAGATTGCCGAAAAGACCTCAGATGCGGTAAACAGGGCAAAGCGCGAACGGAGGCGGGTGGTAGCTGTAGGGACCACCGTGGTTCGCTCCCTGGAGTGGCTTTACGGAAAGAAGGGCGAGATAGCTCCTTTCCGGGGTATGTGCGATCACTACATCTATCCGGGCTGCCGATTTGCGGTTGTCGATTGCATGGTGACCAACTTTCATCTCCCCAAATCCAGCCTGATACTGCTGGTATCAGCTTTCGCCGGGAGATCTCCAATATTGTCCGCCTATCGCGAGGCGGTCCGGGAGCGCTATCGTTTCTTCAGCTACGGAGACGCAATGCTGATTGTGTGAAGAGGAGAAGTTCAAAAGCGCGGGGAGCTTTGCCCCCCACACCCCCTTCGCTGCTGCGCAGCTTAGTGTAGCGCTGCGGCAGCGGCCCAGCTCGAACCTGAGCTAGCCGCCGACAGCGCCGTGCGCTCGGCCTCACGCGCTTGCGCGTGTGGCCGAAATCTTGCGGGGTGCGGGGGAATCATTCCCCCGCTCTTTTCTTTAGGCTTTGAGAGCGTTGGTGTTACTATTGGGTTGCGTTGAAACACGATGATGAAATTCGATATTCTTTCAAAAGATCCGGGATGCAACGCACGCGTTGGGCGGATTGAAACCGCACGCGGCGCGGTCGATACTCCCGTATTCATGCCGGTCGGAACGGTGGGGTCCGTCAAAAGCATTTCCCCTGACGAACTTGAGTCCCTCGGAGCGCAAATCATCCTTGCAAATACTTATCACCTCTACCTGCGCCCAGGGGACCAAAGAGTGGCGCGACTGGGCGGGCTTCACAAATTTATGGGCTGGGACCGCCCGATTTTGACCGACAGCGGCGGGTTCCAGGTCTTCAGCCTCGCCAGGATAAACGAAATCGAGGAAGAGGGCGTCCGGTTTCAATCGCACATCGACGGCTCCCGTCACCTGCTCACCCCCGAGGCGGCTGTCACCATCCAGAGAAACCTCGGATCGGACATAATGATGTGCTTTGACGAATGCGCTCCATATCCCGTTTCCTATGAGTACGCCTCCGAATGCGTCATGCGCACGATTCGCTGGGCCGAGCGCTCGAAAGAGGCCTCGGCCGGTTGCGGCGCGGCCCTTTTCGGGATAGTGCAGGGGAGTGTTTTTGAGGACCTTCGCGAAATGTGCCTGGAGAAGCTGGCCGGGATCGGATTTGACGGGTATGCGATCGGAGGCCTGTCTGTGGGCGAATCGAAAGATGAGATGCTGGAGGTCATAAACCGGCTTGCGCCAAGGCTTCCGGGCTCGGTGCCCCGGTATGTGATGGGGGTCGGTACGCCTGAAGATCTTGTCGAGGGAGTTCGCGCCGGGGTCGATATGTTCGACTGCGTAATGCCTACGAGAAACGCCCGAAACGGGACACTGTTCACCTCGCGCGGCCCCCTCCACATAAAGAACAGCACATACGCCGAAGACCCCGGCCCTCCCGACCCGGATTGCGGTTGCTATACATGCCGGCGCTTCTCGCGCGCATACCTGCGCCACCTCTACATCTGCCGCGAACTTCTGTCCTATCGGCTGAACACCATACACAACCTGCACTACTATCTGGGCCTGATGGCGCAGATGCGTGCGGCAATAGCCGCAGGCCGCTTCGAACAATGGCGGGACGGTTTCTATGCGCGGCTGGAAAGCTCCGATGAGAAAAGAGCGGTGGAATGATTTTTCAGTTTGAAGATCCCCGCACCACCACCGCCTTGCGGAGCCCCGAGATCTATGTGGCGCTGGCGCGGCTTTAGTGAACTTTAATAAGTGTTTATAAACTCCGGATGAGAAAATGGCAGTTTCCGATTCGGAAAGGAGGGATTTTTCACGTTGGCAAGGAAATCAAGGGGTTGCGCGGAGGCGTACATGATGGGTACCGCCTCGCGGGTGGGTGGGCGGGCTGTCGAGATCGGTGATCTAGCCCGCCGAAGGCAGTGGCCAAGTCGGCTGGCGGTCCCACCGCCCCAGGGCGGAAAAGGACCCTTTCCGGACGGAAACTAATGAGCTTGACTGCGCCTTGCCTGAATGCTAGTCTGAATATTTGTCGGGACGTGGCGCAGCCTGGTTAGCGCGCTTGCTTGGGGTGCAAGAGGACGGAGGTTCAAATCCTCTCGTCCCGACCACTAAGTCCAAAAACCCCAAATATTTAAGGCCCTTTCCTTTTGGAATGGGCCTTTTTTATGAGACGGTCGTAGCACTTGTGTGAGAACGAACATGCGGCAGGGGAAAGGGCAGATCGGCGGCCATGAGGTGGGCCGGGGTATTCAAACGTCCGAAGGAATTTTGCCATTTAACTTTCTTCAGGACTAAAAAATCTCCTTAACTTTTGTGTTTAAGTTAATAAGCTGTGAAGCAGGGGCTGAGGGATCATCTGGACCTTCATCGAAGGATTGTGAAGGCTCTGCATCCTGTAGCCCCTGCAAGGTGGGTGAGCGGTTTTTTTTGTCCATACTTAATAAATAGGAAAAATTTCGATGTAAAAATTATCTATTTGCGGGCAGGGAAAAGGGGCGAGATTTACTTTATCCCTTCATAGCGACTGGTTATGGATTATTTGCTGTAGAAAAATATTTTCGGCTCAGAGAATACTTAAGTAGATGTTCAATTTCGGTCTTCTGCCTTCCTTAAATTGCTTAGTGGGCAATGCGTGGCACTCCGCCCTAACAATACTAAATGATCAGCGACAAATTCTGTAACATCGGAATAATAGAGGTTGCTCATAATCTGCTCATAAAGTGCCTGTACATGTTTGATCAAAATCGACTTTGTGTAGACATCTATACTATCCTTGTCTTGCCATCCCAAGGAGTCTTGCAATGCAACATAGCGGGTAATAATGTTAACTTGTGCCTCGTCGCCGTCCATTGGAGACAAAACTAAGACGCCTTGGTAGACAAAACCATTTTTGAGTTCTACCCCCATGGAGACACCCGGTTTTTCAAATGAATAGACACCAGATTTATTGACGCCAGTGTAAACAAATCCAACATCATAAGCTGTCTCCTTAAATCTACCGAAGTTGTCATGTTGAGATAAACAAAGGTTAGGTGAAGCGAAAAGTATAACTATCAAGATGAGAATGTTAATTCCAAATCTACACACAAACCAAGCCAATTTATTAGTATGCTGATTTAACATTGTATTCCTCCTTCAAAACCTTTTCCATTCTTTATCCGACCTGTATTTGTCCTTGATAGCCTCGGCGTCTATCCTGTTAATGTCAATCCTAATGGTTAATTATTCACTACACTACTGTGAATATTTACTTACAAGGAAAACGAATCTGGAATGCCTTTACGGCAAGTAATTCAACAGGCGTGTTAGCAAAATTAGGGTCTTTGGAGCGAGATCTGACCTCCTGATCGATTACAGATAATATGATGCCGTCGTCGAGAGCTAATTTCTCTGGCATGCAGAATAAAGGCTGTTGACCAGTAACTTCTAAAACGGTATTGGCCCAAAAAATACCGCGTCCAACGCCAATAAAGTAACTATCAAGTTGTTTATTAAGGCTTGATTGTCTGCGGAGTTCCACATACTGTTTCAATGGAAAGTCGGCACTAAGAGGTACCGCAAATAACAGCATTATAGTTAAAACAAATAGAATAACTAAGTGCTGAGTTTGTCCTAACATCTTCAGACTCATTGATACCTCCTATTGTTGCACACTTACTCCATAATTAAGTTGCCACTCGCTCTGTCTCACGTCACTTATTCATCTCCCTTGTGTCTTCTTGCTCCTTGAGGACAGCCATTAACGGAATTTTCGCCTCGTGGATCTGGCGGGCATCAAGGGGAAGGGGACAAAGCAGGTGCAGGCGCAAATTCACATGGGTTTTTTCGGGTATGGGTTGGGTGGAGATCATCGATCCTGGGGCATTCTGAGCGCATCATTGGGCGAATATACGGCTGGGGGAGCTGTCTCTATAGGGCGACCGCTATGGGGCAGGCCGGGGGGCCGGGACATGCCTCAGCGTTATCGTTTGTAGGCATATTGGAAAAAAGAAAATGGTCATCAATTTTTAGACGCCCATTTTTCACGTGGTGATAATGAGAGCCTGCTTCGGCTCATATAGCTTCTAAATAATTTGAAGAACAATTCCAAAAAAGTAAATTCACAATTTAGCCATATCAAACATCATCTTTTTTGAGAAGTGCGGTAATTTACCCCAAAAATAAATGCAAAATATTCATTATTTGGTCCGTTTGGACCGTTTTTTACCTCCATATTACACAGGACAATCACTGAAAAGATTCAATGGTTTCAACCCGTTCCAACCCAGATTTATTCCATTAAATTCAGCCACAAAGCGTCCTCACCCTAAATAGTGCGTCAACTTGACGCATTATTCAGGTTTAAGGCGATTAGCGCATGAATTCCAGGTCCACAGGAATCTTGGGAGAAAAAGTATCCCTCTTGCATTCCTGCCTGCGCTCGGCGAGGTCCGAAAAAATTTTACAAAACCCTTCATTTTTGATTAATCTTTCGTTCACCTCTTGCCGATCTACATATTAAGTCAGATCACTGAAGGGCAAGCCCCCGGGAAAGCTGGTTTCCCCATTTGTGAACTGAGATCCGCTGGCAGTATGCCGGATATGAGAGATCAAGGTGCCGAGCGGATATTATACGGATCTTCTACTGTGGTATTATTGAATTGAATAAATGATGGGTTCCCGGATCGGAACCAGGTATTTTTTCTTGACATCTCACAAATTTTAAAGTAAAAGGTTCTTTGAGAAAGATGCTTTAGCTAGCCTGAAGGGCAAACTATCTGAAAAGATAGGGCGCAAAGCTTCCGGTCTGCGTCGATCAAGAGGTCG
>Ga0187862_10003327_pt1 | contig 15727 bp, 14 predicted proteins | sample June2016WEW_10_1_FD_133003 | JGI IMG/M metagenome (GOLD analysis project Ga0187862, IMG submission 133003) | Peatland microbial communities from SPRUCE experiment site at the Marcell Experimental Forest, Minnesota, USA - June2016WEW_10_150 | ecosystem: Environmental > Terrestrial > Soil >...
CGCCGCGATCGTCCCGGCCGAGTAGCCCGCGCGGCGCATCGTCCGCTCCAGCGAGAAATCGGTGTTCTTCAGGCTACTGGAAAGCTCCCCGTTCCTCTCGACATCCTGCCGCTTAGTTGCATCGTAACTGGATAGGTTCCGGCGTCGGGGTGTTATGTGCTGCCGGGAATCCAGGGCGATCCGGTCGCTGCTGTGGTGAGCGCGTCGAGCATGCCGATGCCGTGCTTGGCGGCGGTCGCCAGGTAGGAGCGGATGGCGCAGAAGGCTTCGGCTCCGGTGATTGACCGCATGCATCCCGATACCTTGATCCGCAGCTTGGACATCCCTATCTCGCGCTCTGCCGGGTTGTTCAAGCGGGCCGTCAATTGCGAATGGTCTGGGTGATCGGGCGCCCGCGGGCCGGGTGCGGGTGACGCACCGGTTCCATCCGCTGTTCGGGCAGTCGTTCGAGTTCGTCAAGCGGCTGCAGGCGTGGCAGTCGGATCTGGTCTACTTCCTCGATGCCGCTGGAGAGCTGGTGAGCGCGCCGGCGGCATGGACTGATCTGGTGGCGCCTGATCCGTTCGTGGTGGTCGCTGCGGGCCGGGCGGCGTTCCGCGCTGAGGATCTGGTGCAGTTGGCTGATCTGGTCAGCGCGTGCCTGGCAGCTGTCCACGGGATTATGTCATGAGTGCCCAGCGGATTATGTCCGGAGCACGATCAGGCAGTCAGCGATCAGGCGGTTCTCCGCAAGAACTTCTGGGTGTCAAGCTGGCTTTCTTGATATCAGTGCGCCCGGTCCTGCTCTTCCTGCGTGATCTATGTGATGTAATTACATGGACGAGATCCGGTTGCGGGAGGCGGCATGGCCAGGCGGGACGACGCCAAGGAGGCCGCGCTGGCGGCGTCACGGACGCTGAACAGCGATCCGCAGAAGGTGACCGACCCGGCGTTCGCCGCTGGCGGTTTCTTCGATCCCGCCGATCTGCTGCAGGTGAAGTACGAGATGGTGCGGCAGGTCGAGGTGGAGGGCGTGCCGGTGTCCGCGGCCGCCGGGGCGTTCGGGTTCGCGCGCCAGAGCGTCTACAACGCCCGGGCGGCACTGGCCGCCGGCGGGCTGGCCGCGCTGATCCCGGGCAAGCCGGGCCCCAAAGGGGGGCACAAGCTCACCGGGCCGGTGCTGGACCACCTGCAGGGCCTGCTCGAGCAGGATCCCGGGCTGACCTTCGGCGAGCTGGCCGCGCGGGCCGCGCAGCGGTTCGGTATCCAGGTGCATCCCCGCTCGGTGCGCCGTGCGCTGGAGCGGCGGCTCACCGGCCCCGGGGCCGAGACCCCCGGGCCGGCGGCGCCCAAAAGCGGCCGCCGCGGCTGACAGCCGCGGCGCGGCGCCGCAGCCCGGGCCGCCGGGCGCAGATCCGGCAATCGAGCGCTATGAGGCCCTGCGCGCGATCGCGCTGGCCGGCGCGGGCGGCGGCTGGCGGTATCAGCTGCCGGTGCTGGCCGCCCGGGGAATGGCGTCCTGGCTGGCCCAGGGGCCCGCCGCCGATCCCGGCGCTGGCGACCACCAGGCAGCAGCGATGCCGCAGGCCGGCCCGTCCTTGCCCGCCCCCGACCCTGTCCCGCCCGATACGAGCACGAACGGAGGTGATGCCCGCTCGCCGGCCTGCACGTCGCTGCCGCTCACCGCGGAGATCGTCGCGGTGCTCGCGCAGATGGCGCTCCACCATGCCCGCCGTTAACCACCCACGCCCATCAGCAGGAAGGCCCGCCCATGAACGGCGACGACACCGCCAAAGTGACCCCCGCGCGGCTGCGCCGCGACGCCTACCTCTACATACGCCAGTCCACCCTCTACCAGGTGCTCAACAACACCGAGTCGACCGGGCGGCAATACGACCTGAAAAACCGCGCGGTCGCGCTCGGCTGGCCCGAGGACAAAATCCACGTCATCGACATCGATCAGGGCCACTCCGGCGCCAGCGCCGCCGACCGGGCCGGGTTCCAGCACCTGGTCGCCGAGGTCTCCCTGGGCCGCGCCGGCATCGTCCTGGGCCTGGAATGCTCCCGGCTGGCCCGCGACTCCGCCGACTGGCAGCAGCTCGTCAAGATCTGCGCCCACGCCGACACCCTCACCTGCGACGAGGACGGCCTGTATGACCCGGCCATCTTCAACGACCGCGTCTTGCTGGGGATGAAAGGCCAGATCTCGGAATTCGAATTGCATTTCCTGCGCGCGCGGATGCGCGGCGGGATCCTGGCCAAGGCCCGCCGCGGCGAGCTCGCGCTCGCCCTCCCGATCGGCCTGGTCCACGACCACCACGGCCAGGTGATCCTGGACCCCGACGCCGAAGTGCGCCACGCCGTGCGGCTGCTGTTCGACACCTTCACCGCCACCGGATCGGCGTTCGGTGTCGTCAGGGCGTTCCGCGAACAGCAGCTGACCTTCCCCGCCCGCCACCATCGCGGACCCCGCCACGGTGAGCTGTTCTTCCAGCCGCTCACCCACGACCGGGTCATCAAGACCTTGCACAACCCCGCCTACGCCGGCGCCTACGCCTACGGACGGGCACGCCACACCACCGGCCTGGACGGACACCACCACACCACCGTCAAGCCCATCGCCGAATGGACGGTCCTGATCAAAGACCACCACCCCGGGTACCTCACCTGGGCCCAGCACGAGGCCAACCTCGCCGTCCTCACCGCCAACGCCGCCGCCCGCGGCGACGACCGCGCCGCCGGCCCGCCCCGCGAAGGCACCGCACTGCTGCAAGGCCTGGTCGTCTGCGGCCGGTGCGGACGGCGGATGACCATCCGCTACCACACCCGCCACGGCACCCAGATCCCCGACTACGTCTGCCAGAACGACGGCATCCGCACCGCGCAGCCAATCTGCCAGCACCTGACCGGCGACATCATCGACTTGGGGTGCCCCGAAGCTTCCGGACAGTCCATCCAATAGGATGGGCGTCTGGAAAGGTGAAGTAATTGCCTCGACCGAAGAAGAGCTTCTCACCGGAATTCAAGGATGAAGCCGTGAAGATGGTGATCGAGACGTCGCGCCCGATTGCCCGAGTGGCTAAGGAGCTCGGTATCAACGAAGGTACCCTCGGTAACTGGGTGAGCGCCTACCGCCGTGAACATGCCGGCGAGGAACCGCCGCTAACCGTCAGCGAACGCGCGCGCCTGCGCGAGCTCGAACGAGAAACCCGGGAACTGAAGATGGAAAACGAGTTCCTGAAAAAAGCCGCAGCGTACTTTGCCAGGGATCATCGGTGAGCGACAAGTTCGAGTTCATCGACGTGGAGTACGCCGCTTACCAGGAATCGGACGAACAGTACGTGCCGTCGATCGTGAAAATGTGCATCTGGATGAAGGTGTCACGTTCCGGCTTTTATGAATGGCGGCACGCGCCGGAATCGGCGACGGCGAAAAGACGCGGGATACTCGCGCTGTATGTCAAGAAGTCATTCGATGATTCTGATGACACGTACGGGTACCGCCGCGTCCACGCGGACCTGGTGGCCTGGGGGGTGCCGGCCGGGCCGGAGCTGGTGCGGTCGCTGATGCGTGAGCTGGGGCTGGAGCCCTGCCAGCCGCGGCCGTGGCGGGTCAGCCTCACCGAGGGCGACGGGCAGGAGCACGACATCCCCGACCTCGTAAAGCGGGATTTCACCGCTGACGCGCCGGGCGAGAAAATGGTCGGCGACATAACCTGCATTCCGACGTGGCAGGGCTGGCTTTACCTGGCGACGGTTATCGACTGCTATACGAAGGAAGTGGTCGGCTGGGCGACGGACGATAACTACAAGACGCCGCTCATCGAGAAGGCGATCGAGATGGCCGCCCGTAATCACTCTCTCGCTGAGAATGCTATTTTTCATTCCGACCGCGGCAGCAACTACACGTCCCGGCAATTCGCTGAGACGCTGAGGAAGCATATTCTCCGGCAGTCCGTCGGCCGCACCGGGATCTGTTACGACAATGCGATGGCCGAGTCGTTCTTCGCCGCGCCGAAGAACGACTCGGCCATCGTACCCAGTATCCGACCCGCAAGCACGCGCGCCGCGACGTTGTGAGGTACATCGAATTCTGGTACAATTCAAAACGTCGGCACTCCGGACTTCAGTACCGGACCCCGCAGCAAGTCCGCAACGAATACCTGGAACGGCAGTCCGCAGCGTGAATTGACCATAAATACGCTGTCCGGAAAGCTCGGGGCAGATCAACTCCGCCGTCAGCGACCTGATCCTGACCTCCCTGACCCCAGCGGCCATCGAGGTCACCCTCGCCGTCAGCGACGAGCTGATCGCCCAGGCCGAACGCGCAGACCAGCTCCGCCAGGCCCACGTCCAGCGCGCCGAACACGCCGCCGACGCCGCCCGGCACCGCTACCTCGCCGTCGACGCCGCCAACCGGCTCGTCGCCGACGCCCTGGAAGCCGACTGGAACACCGCCCTGCGCGCTCTGGCCGCCGCCCGCGACGACTACCGCAAGGCCACCGCCACCGCCACCGCCCTCGACCAGCAGCAGCGCGACAAGATCCGCGCGCTCGCCGTCGACCTGCCCGCCCTATGGAACGACCCCACAACCCCGATGCGCGAACGCAAACGACTGATCCGCCTCCTGATCACCGACGTCACCCTCACCCGCGGCCAGGACACCATCACCGCCGCGATCCGCTTTCCCGCCGGCCGCCACCACGTCCTTCGCCTGCCCGTCCCGAAGAACGCCTGGCAGCTCCGCGCGACACCCGCCCAGCTCACCGAACTGATCGATCACCTTCTCGACAGCTGCACCTACGCCCAGATCGCCGGGCAGCTCAATGCCGCGGGCCACACCAGCGGCGAGGGACACCCCTGGGACGGCGACCGCGTCGCCAAGCTGGCGAACTACCACCACATGCCCAGCCACGACCGGCGGCTATGCGACCGGGGCCTGCTCAGTCTCGAACAGATCGCCGCCGACCTTCACGCCCACCCCAGCAGCATCAAACGCTGGCACTGCCTCGGCCTGCTCACCGGCGAGCAAGCCGACGACCGCGGCATCTTCCGCTACCACCCCGGCCAGACCCGCCCAGGCCCGGCACTAGTGGAGGAAACCGCCACACGCCTGGGAACCGACCACCGCTCAGGCCGCCGCAACCCCCACCGCAAATCCGGGCGCCCCCGGACACCGAAGAAAACGTCAGACCCCCCAGCGACACTGGAACCACCAGCACGACAACGACCTGACCAGCCCGCCAGCCCCCAGACTCTCCAACCGTCACAAGAGGTGCAATATGAAGCCTGATCGTTGTCGAACGGGACCCGGGCATCGCGGGTGAACCGCAGGTAGTCGTCTTCGCGCTGGCGCAGGCGGCGGGCGAGGGCGTGGTGCTTTGCCATGAGCGGCCCGGCGCGGGCGGCGGTTTCCTTCTCGCCGATCAGGACGGCGGAGCGGAACCGGTGCCGGGCCGCGGCCAGGCGGCCGGTGTCGATGCTGGCCAGGGTGCCGTCGGCGGCCAGGGCGGCGTCGGCGAGGCGTTTCATCTCCCGCAGCGCGTCGCCGGCCTGGGTCGCCCGGCACCACTGGCCGGCCGGGGCGGCATCAGTTACGGCCTGTAGCTCGCGGAGGGCATGCGCGTTGCATAGAGCGTGCCCTGCCACGCCGGAGTAGGTGTCATACGGCGCCCGGGCGTCGTGGCAGGCTGTGCCGCCGAACGCGGGGAGCACGCCGGCGGCGTCCATCCCCTCCCGGCCCCGCCGGGGGTGGACGGTGATCAGCGCGAACTTCCCCGCTGACGCGGAGTGGACCCACGCCAGCTTCCCGCCGGCCCGGAACCCGGTCTCATCGAAATGCGCGACCGGGGCGGCGGCGACCGCGCCGCGGATCACCTCCAGGGCCGGGCCGAGCACGGCGGCGACCCTGGTCACCATCGCGGTCACCGCGCCCGGGGAGACGCTGACCCCGAACAGCTCCGCCAGGGCCTGCCCGGTCCGGTTCCGGGACAGGAACTGCCCGTGCCACAGGTACGCGCCGATCGCGGTCAGCCCGGGCCCGTACTGAACCGGAGCGCTCACTCCGGCCGGGGCCGGGGCGCTGGTCACCGCGCCGCACGAGCAGCGGCGGGCGATCATCTGGTGCTCGGTCACCACCGGCCGCACCGGCGGCACATCGGTCACCTGCCGCCGGACCATTCCCGCCGCCGGCGCGCCGGCCAGGGATTCCCCGCAGCCCCGGCACTGGCCCGGCTCATGAACGATCACCTCATCGGGCGCGGCGGTGAACTCCAGCGTCGCACCCGGCTGCCCCTTGGGCCGGCCGGGCTTACGGCCGCTCTTGCCCCGCAGCGACTTCGGCGCCGGCTTCCCGGGCCCGTCCTGCGACGGCGGCCTGGACGAGTTGCGGGAGTTCTGGCCCAGCCGGGAGCGCAGGTCCGCGACCTCCGCGGCCAGCGCCGCCACCTGCGCCCGCAGCACATCCAGCTGCGCCTGATGCGAGGTCCGCAGAGCCGCGATCTCGGTGTCCTTCGCCTCCGCAACCTGCCGCAGCCGGGCGTTAGCGCACGCAGCGCAGCTACCTCATCCGGGACAGGCGGAACATCAGGCACAACTCGTAACACACTACAGCCGGCGCACAGTAGTCAACGCGACACGCACGGCCGGCTCACGGTAATCGGCAGGAACAAACCGCCAGCCAACCCCACGGCACCTATCCAGTTACGTTGCATCATGCAGAAATGCAGCCGCGCGCGTCATCTCCATATCGGCTGCGCTGAGCCTCAAGCGCCTGGCTATCGTTACCGCGGCAGCTACCACGCCGCCCATGTGCTCGTAGAGCTGCGTCCAGTTGCCGCTCCCCTCGCCGGTGAGGCCGTAGCAGCTCAGCACCTCCGCCGTGCGACGGCCGGGCAGATCTGCCGCCGGATCCTCCAGATCGCTGACCCCGTCGAGGACCTGTGAAATTACGTAGGAACGGTACACTTCCCCGAGCCTGGGATGCCGAAAGAAAAGCTTATTTACCCCCGTGCCCGGATACAGGACGGCGGCAATTACGTCACGAACAGCCGGGGATAGATTTACACTTCCTGAGAGCAACGGGTCCTCACCGGCGAAGTGTCCCTTTTCGTAGTTCCTTCGGCCCGGGCCAGAATACCAGCTGACGCCGCGGCGGGCCGGCCGCTCATGTCCGGCGCATCGAGGTGCTCGTCAATGTTCCTGCTACACGCTATGACCAGCACGCTTCTCAGTCGACGGTGAAGTAGTCAGGCCCGGCGTACTGCCCGGTGATCTGCTTGCTGCGCTGCATCAGCAAGTCGTTGAGCAGGCTGGACGCGCCGATGCGGAACAGGGCCGGGGTGAGCCAGGCCGGGCCGGCCGTCTCGTTGACCAGGACCAGGTAACGGATGGCGTCCTTGGCCGTCCGGATCCCGCCGGCCACCTTGACGCCCACCGGCCGGCCAGTCGCCAGCTGGTAGTCACGCACCGCGGCGAGCATCACGAGCGCGACCGGCGGCGTCGCGGCCGGGGCGACCTTGCCGGTGGAGGTCTTGATGAAGTCGGCGCCGGCCAGCATGGCCAGCCAGGAAGCGCGCGCCACGTTGTCCAGCGTGGCCAGCTCGCCCGTCTCCAGGATCACCTTCAGGTGCGCGCCGCCGCAGGCCTCGCGCACCGCCCGGATCTCCTCGTAGACCCGGCCGTAATGCCCGGCCAGGAAGGCACCCCGGTCGATCACCATGTCAATCTCGTCCGCGCGGGCCGCGAGCGCGTCGGCCACGTCGGCGAGCTTGACCGCGAGCGACGCCCGGCCGGACGGAAAGGCGGTCGCCACCGACGCCACTGCCACCGGGCTGCCGGCCACCGCGGACCTCGCCTCGCCGACCAGGTCCGGGTACACGCAGACGGCAGCGACCGGCGGGACATCGGGGTCGTCCGGATCGGGGCGGAGCGCCTTCGCGCACATCGAGCGCACCTTGCCAGGAGTGTCGGCACCCTCCAGCGTGGTCAGGTCGACCGTCCGGATCGCCAGGTCCAGCGCGCGCATCTTGGCATCGCGCTTGATGGACCGGGTAGCCAGCGCGGCAACCCGCTCGCGCACGCCCACCTCGTCCACGCCCGGCAGCCCGTGCAGTACCTGCCGGAGCGCGGCGTCCGAGGTCGCTACATCCGCCAGCCAGCGGCGGTCGGCGGCTGACTCCGATCGCGGCGCGGCGGCGCTCACTGATTCAACTCCCACCCGCACGACGTTACCGTCCGCTCCGCCCAGGGCCCCGAGCGCCGGTCGCCGGGAGCCCGGTCGCCTGCAGCACGCCGCCTGCCCAGCGGGCAACGTCGTGGAAGCGCATCTGCTGCTGAAACAGCGACAGCAATGGCGCATCCATGACGTTGTCCGGCCGGAGTGAGCTGAGGCGGCGCGGCCGGCGGAACCGGCCGGCGGAAGCGGCCGGCGGAAGCGGCCGGCGGAAGCGGCCGGCGGAAGCGGCCGGCGGAAGCGGCCGGCGGAAGTTGCCGGCGGAAGCGGCCGGCGGATGTTGTCGGCAGCACCCGCCGCGAGCGTCACCGGGCACATGCCGCCCGAAGCGGCATCCCGTCCTGCTGCCGATGGAACCGGCGGCTCTGCCGAGCCTCCGCTCCGGCCCCTCCGGTCGGCTCCCTTGCCCGGCTCGTCCAGGCGGCGGGTGCTGCACTGTCAGGATCACCCATGCCGCACCACAGCAGCAGGGAATTCCGGCCCCAGGCAAAGGGACTTTGGTCAGGAGAAAGCAAGCCGCAGCCAATACGAATACAGCTCGTAATCGCTCCGACACGGCCGGCCTAGCAGGACTACTTACCCTGGAATGGGGGACTGATGTCCTCTCGAATGGGGTCTAGCTGCCCTGATGACGCCATGCGTGCCGGGCCGAGGATAGGAGGCGGTAAAATAGTCCTGCTGCCGGACCAGCTAGGCCCGGCATCCTTCAAGGAGGCTTCTGCAGATGCGCAGAAAGACATTCGACGCGCTGGTTTCCGTAGCCGGATTGGTCCTGGCCGTCGTCCTGCTGGTGGCCGGCGGGCTGCTGGTCTGGGGTCACTCGTTCGTGGACAACCAGGTGCATAACCAGCTGGCTGCCCAGAAGATCGTCTTCCCGGCGGCCAACAGCCCCGAGATCAAGGCGCTCCCCGCTTCGGACGCCACGGCCATGAAGCAGTACGCCGGGCAGCTGATGACCAACGGCGCGCAGGCCGAGACCTGGGCCGATCACTTCATCGCGGTGCACCTGGTCAAGATCGGCGGCGGCCAGACCTACTCGCAGCTGTCGGGCAAGGCAATCGCGCAGCCCACCAACGTCGCGCTGGCGAACCAGGTCAACCTCGTGTTCCGCGGCACCACGCTGCGCGGGCTGCTGCTGAACGCCTACGCGTTCTGGAAGATGGGGCAGATCGCCCTGTGGGCCGCGATCGTGTCCTTCATCGGCGCCGGCCTGCTGCTGATCTTCTCCGCCATCGGGTTCTGGCACACCACCCGGACCTCCCCGGAGTCCGAGGTGCTGTACAAGCTCGCCGCGACCGAGAAGGTCACGACGGCCTAACCGAAGTCAAGATCCGCAACCGATAGCGGGCGGCCCTCCGGTCGGAGGGCCGCCCGCTCGCGCGTATGGTCAGGCGTGCTGGCGGACAGCGCCAGCGGCCGGCACGGTCCGGGGCGCCCTGGCCACGGCGTAACCCGGCTTGATCACGGTGTTGATCAGCTGCAGCCGCTCGTCGAATGGCGCGAATGCGCTTTTCATCGCGTTGATCGTGAGCCATTCAATATCGCTCCAGCCATAGCCGAAGGCCTCGGCGAGCGCGCGGAGTTCCGCGGACAGCGACACCCCGCTCATCAGCCGGTTGTCGGTATTGACCGTCGCCCGGAACGACAGCCGCCGCAGCAGCCCGATCGGATGCTCGGCGATTGACGGCGCGGCACCGGTCTGCACGTTGGAGGTCGGGCACATCTCCAGCGGGATGCGGCGGTCGCGCACGTAACTGGCCAGGCGTCCCAGCGACGCCGTGCCATCCCGCGCGACCTGGATGTCGTCGATGATGCGGACCCCGTGGCCGAGACGGTCGGCGCCGCACCACTGCAGTGCCTCCCAGATGGACGGCAGCCCGAACCCCTCGCCCGCGTGGATCGTGATGTGGAAGTTCTCCCGCGCCACGTACTGGAACGCGTCGAGGTGGCGGCTCGGCCGGCTGCCCGCCTCCGCCCCGGCGATATCGAAGCCGACCACGCCCGCATCACGGTGCCGCACGGCCAGCTCGGCGATCTCCAGCGACCTGGCCGCCGTCCGCATCGCGGTCAGCAGCGCGTAGACGGTGATGGGCCGGCCAGCGCTGCCGCGCCGGAAGCCCTCGAGCACGGCGTCGACGACCTGATCCATCTCCAGGCCGCCGTGGACATGCAGTTCGGGGGCGAATCGCACCTCGGCGTAGACGACGCCGTCGGCGGCCAGGTCCTCGGCGCATTCCGCGGCCACCCTGATCAGCGCGTCCCTGGTCTGCATGACGCCGACCGTGTGCTGGAATGCCTCCAGGTACAGCTCCAGGTGGCCGCGCCGGGCCGCCCCGGTCATCCACTCAGCCAGCTCACCGGGGTCGGTGGCGGGCAGGCCGCCGTAGCCGGTCTCGCGGGCGAGCTCGACGATCGTGGCCGGGCGCAGCCCGCCGTCCAGGTGGTCGTGCAGCAGGACCTTAGGAGCCCGGCGGATCTCCTCCAGCGTCGGAAGCATGCCGTTCATTCTCACAGACGGGCCTGCGCCGCAGCTGCGCACCCGCCGGCGCAGTCCCGTCCGTCAGCGCCGGTCACGGCCCGATTCGCGCCAGCACGACCGGGCCGGGCTCCGGCGGCTCGGCCCCGATCTCGATCGCGCCGGCCAGCGCGCCGGCGGCCCGGCCGAACCGGAACTCGTCGTCGGCGCGCAGCTCCAGCACGGGCTGGCCGCGGCTGACCTGCTCACCCGGCTTGGCCAGGCAGATCACGCCGGCGGCCGCGCTCACCGGATCCTCCTTGCGGGCCCGTCCGGCGCCCAGCCGCCACGCGGCCACCCCGACCGCGCGCGCGTCCAGCCCGCGGATCCAGCCCGACTCGGCCGCCACGATCTGCTGGCTGTGCCTGGCCTGCGGCAGTGGTGCGTCCGGGTCGCCGTCCTGCGCCCTGATCATCTGCCGGTAGCGATCCAGCGCCTGCCCGCCGGCCAGCGCGGCGGCCGGGTCGGCCTGCACCCCGGCCAGCCTGAGCATCTCGGCGGCCAGCGCCAGGGTCACCTCGACCAGATCAGCCGGTCCCTCGCCGCGCAGCGTGACGAGCGCCTCCTCGACCTCGACCGCGTTGCCGACAGCCCGCCCGAGCGGAGTGTCCATCCGGGTCAGCAGCGCGCTGGTCCGCACACCGCGGGAGTTCCCGAGCTCCACCATGGTCTGAGCCAGCTCCCCGGCCGCCCCGATGTCCGGCATGAAGGCGCCGCTGCCGACTTTGACGTCCAGCACCAGAGCGGCGGTACCCTCGGCGATCTTCTTAGACATGATCGAGCTCGCGATCAGCGGGATGGACTCGACGGTCCCGGTGACATCGCGCAGCGCGTACATCCGGCGGTCGGCGGGGGCGAGGCCCGGCCCGGCCGCGCAGATCACGCAGCCGGTCTTGGCCAGCACGCTGAGGATCTCGGCGGCCGTGTACTCAGCTCGCCAGCCGGGGATCGACTCCAGCTTGTCCAGCGTGCCGCCGGTGTGGCCGAGCCCTCGCCCGGACAGCTGCGGCACCGCCGCACCGCAGCTGGCCACCAGCGGGGCCAGGATCAGCGAGACCTTGTCCCCGACGCCGCCGGTCGAGTGCTTGTCCACGGTCGGCGCGCCCACGCCGGACAGGTCGAGCCGGTCGCCGGAGGCGATCATCGCCGTGGTCCACCGGCCTAGCTCGGCCGGGCTGAGGCCGCGGAAGAAGATCGCCATCAGCAGCGCCGACATCTGCTCGTCCGCCACGGCGCCCTGGGTGTAAGCATCGATCAGCCAGCTGATCTCCTCGTCCGCGAGCCGGCCCCCGTCGCGCTTGGCCCGGATCAGGTCGATGACGTCAGGCATCGGTGCCCCGCCGCTGGTCAATGTCCGCGCTGGTGAAGGCGTCGGGCAGCAGCTCGGCAAGCCGTACCGGGCCGCCCTCGGCGTCCAGCAGCAGCCCGGGGCCGCCCGCCTCGAGCAGCAGCTGGCGGCAGCGCCCGCAGGGCACCAGCGGAGCCCCGTCACCCGCCACCACGCTGACCCCGACGAGCCGTCCGGCGCCGGCCGCGTGCAGCGCCGAGACCAGGCCGCACTCCGCGCACAGCGACAGCCCGAAGGATGCGTTCTCGACGTTGCAGCCGACCACGACCGTGCCGTCAGCAGCCTGGCCGGCGGCTCCGACATGCAGCCGGGAGTACGGGGCGTAGCCGCGGCGGGCTACCGCCGCGGCGGCGGTGCGCAGCGCTGGCCAGTCGATGCTCATCTGATCCTGGATCCCTCCGATAGGTACGTTTCGCCGGGGACACCCTCAAAATCCTACGAAACGGGAACTTTCTCAACCCTGGCCCGCTGCCCCGGCCGGCAAAGGCGCCGAGTGTACACCGCCATCCTGGCGCCAGGCGGCAGGCAGGTCACGGCCTGGCCTGACGCGGGCCAGGAAACGGTCTCGATTTAGCAACAGCGGCCAGAGAGGATCAGATTCCGCCTTTCCCGGACAGCGGCGCCGAGCTAGCCTTCGGGCAGCCCTGGGGGGATTTGCCAGGCCGTAGTGCCCTGGCCGGCTAGGGCAGCGCTTCGAGCCGGCGGCCATCCCGGGCAGCCAGGCTGCCCGCCGCAGAGGAGGTTGTACGTGAAGGCGACATTCAAAGTGGTCGCGGCAGCGAGCGTGGCCGCTCTGCTGGCCGCGTGCGGATCTGCGACCAAGGCTCCGAGTTCCGGCAGCTCATCCAGCAGCTCATCGAGCTCCGCGTCCACGGCAGGCAAGTTTCTCGGCTGCATGGTGACGGACACCGGCGGGATCGACGACCGCTCGTTCAACGCCTCCTCCTGGCAGGGCATGCAGGAGGCGCAGCAGGCCGATCCCGGCAAGATCACGGTCAAGTACCTGCAGTCGTCGTCCGGCAGCGACTACACGCCGAACATCAACACGTTCATCGGCGAGAAATGCGGGATCATCGTCACCGTCGGCTTCCTGATGGGCGACAACACCCAGACCGCGGCGCAGAAGAACCCGAACCAGAAGTTCGCCATCGTCGACTACACCTACAGCCCGCCGGTCAAGAACATCGACGCGCTGGTGTTCAACACCGTGCAGGACGGCTTCCTCGGCGGCTACCTGGCGGCCGGGATGTCCAAGACGCACGTGGTCGCGACCTACGGCGGGCAGAAGCTGCCCACCGTCACGATCTACATGGACGGCTTCTGGGACGGCGTCCAGTACTACAACAGCCAGCACCACACGAACGTCACGGTCCTGGGCTGGAACGAGAAGACCCAGACCGGCAGCTTCACCAACAGCTTCACCGACCAGACCGGCGGCCAGACGCTGACCCAGACGTTCATCGCCGACCACGCGGACATCATCTTCCCGGTGGCCGGCAACGTCGGCCTGGGCACCGCCAAGGCCGTCCAGGACGCGGACGCCGCGGCCGGGTCCGACAAGGTGAACATGGAATGGGTCGACACCGACGGCTGCATCAGCGCGCCGCAGTACTGCAAGTACTTCATCACCAGCGTGACCAAGGGCATCCAGACCGCGGTCAAGGACGCGGTGCTGAGCGCGGCCAACGGCACCTTCAAGGGCGGCAACTTCCTCGGTGACCTGGCCAACGGCGGCGTGGCGCTGTCCCCGTTCCACGACTTCGCCAGCCAGGTCCCGGCGTCGCTGCAGTCCGAGCTCAGCACGATCAAGCAGGAGATCATCAGCGGCAAGATCGTGCCCGCCACCAAGAGCCCGGTCTAGGCCGATCACCGGGCCGGAGCTGGCCGGGGCAGCGGACGTGACGCTGCTGCCCTGGCCAGCTCGCCAGGGACTGGCGGCTGAGCCGGCCGCCAGCGGCTGGCGGCCTGCGGGCGGCCCCGGCGGGCGGGCAAGGAAGGACACGGAGCTTGCGGCTCGAGTTGCAGGGCATCACGAAGCGCTACGGCTCGCTCGTGGCCAACGACGGGATCGACCTGACCATCGAGCCTGGCCAGATCCACGGTCTGCTCGGCGAGAACGGCGCGGGCAAGACGACCCTGATGAACGTCCTCTACGGGCTGACGCAGCCCGACGACGGCAAGATCGTGATCGACGGGCAGCCGGTCACGCTGCGCTCGCCCAAGGACGCGATCACGGCCGGAATCGGCATGGTGCACCAGCACTTCATGCTGGTCCCGGTCTTCACCGTGGCGGAGAACGTCACGCTCGGCGCGGAGCGCACCCGGCCGCTCGGCCTGCTCGACCGGCGCGGCGCGCGGCGCGAGGTGCGCGAGTACTCCGAGCGGTACGGGCTGCGGATGAACCCCGATGCCCTGGTGGAGGACCTGCCGGTCGGCGTGCAGCAGCGAGTCGAGATCCTCAAGGCGCTGGTCCGGAACGCCAGCGTGCTCATCCTGGATGAGCCGACGGCCGTGCTCACCCCCGGCGAGACCGAGGAGCTGTTCACCATCATGCGCGGGCTGCGGGGAGGCGGCCAGTCCATCGTCTTCATCTCGCACAAGCTCCGGGAGGTGCAGGCGATCGCCGACACGATCACGGTGCTGCGCCGCGGCCGGGTAGTCGGGGAAAGGCCGCCGAGCGCATCCGATGACGAGCTGGCCGCGCTGATGGTCGGACGGCAGGTCAGCCTGCGGGTCAGCAAGGCGCCCGCCCGGCCGGGCGAGGTCGTGCTGGCGGTCCGGGACCTGACGGTGATCGACGAGCGCCACTCGCCGGGCGGTTCCGGCGATCACGGCCGGGCGGCGGGCGAGATCGCGTCGGCGCACGCGGCGGTCGACGGCGTCTCGTTCGAGGTGCGCGCGGGCGAGATCGTCGCCATCGCGGGCGTGCAGGGGAACGGGCAGACGGAGCTGTGCGAGGCCCTCATGGGCCTGCGGCCGCTGGCGGCCGGGTCCGTGCGGCTGGGCGAGCGCGATATCACCGCCGATTCGCCGCAGCAGCGGATCCGCGAGGGAATCGGCTACATCCCGGAGGACCGGCAGGAAGACGGCCTGGTCGCCACCTTCTCCATCGCCGAGAACATCGTGCTGGACGTCTTCGACCGGCCGCCGTACGCCCGCGGCCTGTCGCTGGACCTCGACGCGATCCGCGCGACGGCCACGGCCAGGACGGAGCAGTTCGACGTCCGCGCGACCTCCATCGACACGCCGGCCGGCACGCTGTCCGGCGGCAATCAGCAGAAGGTCATCCTGGCCAGGGAGATCGGCCGGGACCTGCGGCTGCTGGTGGCCAGCCAGCCGACCCGCGGCCTCGACGTTGGGTCGATCGAGTTCGTGCACCGGCGCATCATCGAGCAGCGTGACCAGGGGGTCGCGGTCATCATCGTCTCGGCGGAGCTGGATGAGATCTACGCGCTCGCGGACCGGATCGTCGTGATGTACGAGGGCAGGATCACCGGCATCCGGCCGCCGACGGTGCCGGTCGGGGAACTGGGGCTGCTGATGACCGGCGTCGGCCAGCCGGAGGGCGGGGCGGCCGCTGATCCCGGCGGCACAGCTCCCGGCGGCCCAGCTCCCGGCGGCCCAGCTCCCGGCGGCCCAGCTCCCGGCGGCAC
>Ga0187862_10003329_pt1 | contig 15717 bp, 9 predicted proteins | sample June2016WEW_10_1_FD_133003 | JGI IMG/M metagenome (GOLD analysis project Ga0187862, IMG submission 133003) | Peatland microbial communities from SPRUCE experiment site at the Marcell Experimental Forest, Minnesota, USA - June2016WEW_10_150 | ecosystem: Environmental > Terrestrial > Soil >...
CGCCGAACCAGGCACTCAGCATGAACCCTTCCCCGAGATCCCCGATTGAATACGGCCCGAATTTTTCTTTATAATATTGCAGTTTGCCGGCGATAGTATCCAGAGCCTCATTCCAAGATATCCGCTGCCATTTGCCCTCGCCTTTTTCGCCTGCCCGTTTCATCGGATACAAAACCCGGTTGGGGGCATTCAGATTGCGGATGTGGGCGTATCCCTTGGTGCACGGCCTTGCCGCAATCATGCATTTATCAATCAGCTCATCCGACAGGTGCCCGTCTTCCCGCGCGATGCCGCGGTTAATCGTGTCATCAGGTTCCACTGCCCAGATTTTGCCGTTCCGGATGTGCACTTTAAGCACGCAGTTACTGAAACAGTGTTCGCTACAGGTCGTGTACCGGATAATTTCGCCGGTCTGCTTATCGCTTTCTGACTTTGTCTGATTCATGACTTTCCTTCTTCAACACGGCAGAGTTCAATTTGCACCAGCGCCTTACACGGCAGGTGGTCCATGATTGTTTCCGGCAGGTGCTCGTCGTAATGGATTAACAGATTAGGTGCGCCCCTGGTGTCGATGCCCTCCGGCATCAAAGCGGTTTTGGTTTTATTCGGCGTATACCAGCCGCCGTGAAAAATGTTGACAGTACCCGGCACTACTTTCGAAGTCACATAGGCCGGCATAATGATTTCCGCCTGGTCGTCATAAACCCGCACCGGGTCGTTATCTTTGATTCCCCGAGCTTTGGCGTCGGCAACGCTCAGCCAGACCGCATGCCGGTAACAGTCCCGGTTCAATATCGGCTGGTTATCCAGCAGCGAATGGATGCGATAGAGGCTGTGCGGGGAAGACATCAGCAGCGGATATTGTTTGATATCCTGACTGTAATAGGTCGCCTTGCCGCCCATTACCATTTGAGCCATTGGCGGTAAATTCCCGCCACCGTACCGTCCGTTAGCCGAATGGTATTTTACCGCGGATGATTTGTTCTTTCCATCACCAGAACTCGCCGCAACTTCCTGCGAATAAAACTCAATTTTACCCGATTCCGTGCCCTGGAAGGGGTTTTCGCCGCGTTCGATGGTGCTTTTATAGGTATAATTCGGTTCTTTAACTTCCCAGCGGAAGACCGGCTTCTTTTGAAACTCTTCCCAGCCCGGCGGGTTCAAAGGGATAATATCATCCCGCCGCAGCCATTGCTCATAGGCTTGCCGATGTAATTCCTCGACCGTTTCATCCCATTTATCGTCGGGAACGTGCGCCAGCAACGGACTGTAATCGTCCGCAAACCCCAGTCTTTTGGCGATTTGCAACCATATCCAGCCCCGCGGTTTCACTTCTCCCGGCGGGTCCACGCATTTCTGTTTGTACATAAAACAGTTGCCGTTCAGGTGCGTGACTTCCATGCTGAAAAAGTCCTTGGTGCGGTATATTGAATTCCTTATCGGCACATCTCTGCCCTCGAAAGCGGTGTGCATTTGCGGCAGGATGATATCAGCGTATCTGGCGGTGGGATTATCGGCATGGTACGAGAAAACCACGCTAAAATCCAGTTTTTTAAAGGCTTTGATGTTCGTATTGACGTCAGGATGGGTCATGATGGGATTGGAGGTATGCACAATCACCATCTTGATATTGGGCGGCGGGTTGCCGGGAAGGTTGCCGATAATGTGGTTGTATTCCTCGACGCTCATCTCGCCTTTGTCCAGCTTTTCCCGCAGCACAATCGCTTCCGGCCATTTGAAATGAGCCAACAGCGCCGGCGATTGATATTTGCCCGGTTTTCGCTGCCAATCAATTGTCGGCTTCACCAGGGACGGTTCATGCTGTCCGAATTCTCCGGCTGATTCGGCGGAGGCGGTCGCGCCCGGGGTCAGCGTATTACCGGTCAACGCCTGCAGGTACATCGCCGCCCGGATGCCGTTCTCGCCAAAGAACTGACGCCCCAGCGACCAGGCCGTATTCAGATTCACCGGCTTGCTGCGGGCATAGAGCCGGGCAAATTCTAGAATCGTTTCCGCAGGCACCCCGCAGATTTTTTCCGCCCATTGCGGCGTTTTATCGGTGCCGTCGCTTGTTCCCAGCACATACTGTTGCCACTGCCGCAGGCCTTCGGGCTCTACCCACTTGGCGATGAATTCGTTGTCGCAAAGGTCTTCTTTAAACCAGACGTTGGCCATGGCAATCATCATCGCCACGTCGGTGGTCGGCCGGATGGGAATCCACTGGCTGGACACGGTTTCGGCGGTCGGGTTGTACCGCGGTTCAATTGAGATTATCGGAATGCCGTGTTCCCTGGCGCGCAGCAGCGTATAAACTACATGGTTGCTCAAAGTAGTCGCCGGATTAAATCCCCAGAGCACGATGAGTTTGGATTTTAGCAAGTTGCCCTCATCCTGCCGGTCTTCGCCGCCTTTTCGGCCTAAAACCCACCTTTCCGGCTCATCAGCCCCCTGCTTGGAATGGGCTCCCCAGTCTGAAACCCCCGCCCCAAACCAGGGACTGAGCACAAAACTGTCATGACTGACATCGCCAATTGAAAGCGGACCATATTTTTCTTTGTAATAGTTCAACTTATACGCGATAGTATCCAGCGCTTCATCCCAGGAAATCCGCTGCCATTTCCCTTCGCCTTTCTCCCCCACCCTTTTCAGCGGATACTTTACCCTGTTCGGGTCGTACAGGTTGCGGATATGCGCATATCCCTTGGTGCAAGGGCGCGTAGTGATCATAAACTTGTTGAGCAACTCGTCGGAAAGGTATCCGTCTTCCCGCGCGATGCCGCGGTTTACGGTATCATCCGGTTCCACCGCCCATATCCGGCCGTCTCTAATATGCACTTTGAGGATGCACATATTAAAACAATGTTCGGTACAGGTGGTGTACCTGATGACTTCCTTATTCTGCGACTCACTGCGCGAACTTGTCGTGTTCATTAACTCACACCTGTCCCACGTCCGGCCGTAACATTAATCAGGATTTACCAGGGGCTTGTCTAAAGAAGTGACTCTATTCAGGGAAAAGGGCTGCCGCATCAATCAATGGGCAAATAATTTGTGGCGTATGGGTGGACTATCTTTATTATATTACGGATTGCGAGATTCCATCAATGAATATTGATAGATTATCAAGATTTGTTGATAATTATAACACAGCCTCAACCACCAAAAACTTTACTCCTGTTTGAAACGGTTTTCCATTTCTTTCAGAAAGTTTTCGACATCTGTGGAAAGTTGGGGCATTTCTTCCTTCTGTCTGGTGGCGGATTGCGCGTCGTAATAATCTTCCAGATGGGTGACAACATCTTTCAGCTTCCGGCTGCGATTAACCTCGACATCAATGTCTTTTATCTGCTGCCGCGCCCGGCGGAGTATCTCTTCATCCAGCGGAATACCGTATAGACTATGGATCACTTCCAATAGCCGCACCTGACCCGTGTAGTCCTTTTCCAGCTGCGTGTATTGCGGCAGGCGCACCATCAAGCTGACCGTTTCAATGCCCATTCTTCCTGCTTCCTGTGTAATCAACGAACAGATAGTGGTCGGGCCTTCGTAGGAACTGGAACCGACGCCGGCCTTTTTCAGCGCGGCCGCAGCGTTCTCTGCCGCAGAGCCCCCGGTCACAATCAGCGGGCGCGTGTGCGGCACCATGTCGTACATGCTGCCCAGCAGACAATACCGCCGGATGCCTAATGTCGTCAGCAACCGTAGAACGGAGCTGATATACCGTTCGGCGAACATATTCGGTTCCAGCATGTTGATAAAAACAAAATCCTGTCCCTCCGCCTGCCTGGCAAATGTCAGAATTGTGTTTGGGATAATAATTTCCCGGTTGCCCTGCTGGTACCGCGCCATGGGGCGGTACCGCGTGAAATCAAAGAACATTCCCGGCTGGCTGATTTTTCCCAACTGTTCGGCTGACATGACCGACTCCAGCCAGCTCATCGCCAGTGTGGCCGCATTGCCGGCATCGGTCCACGGCCTCAACACCACGATGGCATGGGGACTACGCAGCGCCGGTAAAGGCTCAACCAAGTCAAACATTCCTAACTTCATAGCTACATACTAGCAGAGTTCAGCAAACAGAGTAAAACAGTATTAATACCACGGGAGATAGCGGTTTTATCTGTTATAATCTACCTAGTTGAAAACTAAAAATGAACTTTTTCGAGATAAATTGAAAGATACAAATTCCAAGGAACGACTAAAAGAGGTCGCCCTGCTCTTTCTGAGATTGGGCGCTACCGCTTTTGGCGGGGCTGCCGCCTACATCGCCATTATGCAGCAGGAAACAGTCCGCAAACGCGGCTGGCTGGACGACCAGAAATTTCTGGACATGCTGGGTATTTCCAATCTCATTCCCGGCCCCACTGCCACCGAAATGGCGCTTTACATCGGATTGGAACAGGCGGGCTGGCCCGGATATTTGTCAGCCGGACTGCTGTTTATTATTCCCGGGATGCTCATCACCATCGCCATCGCCTGGGCGTATGTCAGATATGCATCGCTGCCGGCGGTCGGCTGGATACTCTACGGCGTCAAACCGGTAATTATCGCGATTATCCTTCATGCGCTGTGGAACCTGGGGAAAAAAGGCATCAAAGGGCCTTTGACTGCCATCGTCGGCGCGGCGGCAGTTGCCGCTTATCTTCTCGGTCTAAACGTTATCGCCATCCTTTTCGGCGGCGCAACGGTGGTGCTGCTATTTCAAAGCGAAAAGCACTTCCGGTCGCGGATACTACCGGTGTTGCTGTTTCCATCGTTATTACGTTTAAAAATTCCGGCGCTTTCCGCAGACAAAGTCCCGTTCAAGCAAACCACCCTTTTCCTCACTTTTCTTAAAATCGGCGCTTTGATTTACGGCGGCGGCTACGTGTTATTTGCTTTCATTAATTCTGAATTTGTAACACATCTGGGATGGCTGACCCACCAGCAGCTGCTGGATGCCATCGCGGTGGGGCAGATTACACCGGGACCGGTTTTTTCCAGCGCTACCTTCGTCGGCTACCTGATGGGAGGCTGGCAATCGGCGTTACTGGCCACCCTGGCCATTTTCCTACCGGCCTTTGTTTTCGTCGCCCTGGCCAGCCGCATCCTACCATCAATTCGAAAAGCATGGTGGGCAGGCGCGCTGCTGGACGGCGTCAATGTATCGGCCCTCGGTTTAATGGCAGCGGTGACATACCAGCTGGGACGCGCTGCCATTATCGACTGGTTTACAATCGCATTGACACTGGGGACCCTGGTTTTAGTAATGAAAGTCAAGATAAATTCCACATGGTTAATGCTGGGCGGGGCGCTGCTGGGAGTCGGCTATAAATTTCTGATACGGTGATTCGGCAATACAGGATTAGGGGACGTATTTCTTTTCCAAGCCCTCCCAGAAATCCAGACCTTCCATCTGGTGCAGGAAATCGCTGGAAGGCCCATCCGACGGGTGGTAACCCTTGATTGTTCCCTCGTCGTGGAGCGTTTGCAGCAATTCCAGCGCCAGCTTCATCAATGCGCCGTTCATCGGTCCCGGTGCCCAGATTTTGGCGCCGATATTTTCCCAGTCTTTAGCAGAAAAATCGGCGGCCGGGCCTTGCCCGGCCATACCCCAAATCATCACTTCCGGTGCGCCGATTGCTTTAAAAAGCTGCTCGATTTCGGTTTTGGTTCTCAACCCGTATTTTGATTTCGGCAGTCTGGCCTGAGGCAAAATTACATCTACTCCCAGTTTCAGACAGGCTTTGGCGCGTGCCACCACTTCCTCATCGCCCAGCGTGGAGCCGGCTTCGATCCTGGCCACAACCACCACGTCCTTGTCTTCTTTATCCCTGGCCTCCAGTACCGCGCCGATTTTACCCAAATATTCTTCCCGTGAAACCACCTGCTGAATCGCCAGCCCCGGACCTTTGTAGGGGTGTTTCTGGTCGTTGAGAAAAATACCAGCCACTCCGAGTCTGATAAGGTCCTGCGCCGTCCGGTAAGCGGAAAGCGCTCCGCCAAATCCGTCTTCAGCATCAAAAATCAGCGGGATGTGGATAGAATTCATCATGTTTCTCAAAGAGGTAATCGCTTCGGTCGCGGTAATCAGTCCGTAGGGGAAACCGAACTCCGTGTTGCGGATGCCGGCCGTACACATGAACATCGCCTTAAATCCCACATGCTCGATACACGCCGCCGTATTGCAGTCAAAGGCATGCGGCGCCACCAAAATCCCAGGTTCTTTTAGCATTTCACGCAGCATCGTGGACTTTTTCAATTTTTATCTTCCTGTTCCGAATTTATGACCGTTGCAGAGTCGCCGGGAACCGCATTTATCGCGACTAATTCACTACGGGGCTACCGGTTTTGTGCCCCGGTAACAGGTTACCAGCAGATTCGGCCCGGCATGGGAACCCAGTATCGGGCCGATTTCTCCCATGATGATTTTTTCCCGCGGGTATAGAGGAGCAATCCGGTCGGCCAGACTGTTCGCTTCGTCTTTAGTAGTATTGTACATGATGGCTAAATCTTTAACGTTCCCTTTTTCGCTGAGTGCGTCCGAAAGGAAAGAGTACTGTTTTTCAATCCCTTTGGCATAACTGCGCGCCTGTCCCACCGGCACGACAATCCCGTCTTTCATGCCCAGCAGGGGTTTAATATTGAGCAGTGTCCCCAATAATTTTTTGGCCTGACCGATGCGGCCGCCTTTCGCCAGGTATTTTAACGAGTCGAAAAGCACCATAAAATGAATTTGAGGAATTGCTTCATTAACTTCTTTGATTACCGCCGCCATGTTTTCACCGGCTTTGGCCGCTCTGGCCGCGGCAATGCAAATCATGCCCAGCCCAATCGTCATCGAATCAGAGTTGATGACCTCGATGGGACATTTGCTTTTTATCAGGTCCCTGGCCTGTTTGGCAGAATTGGACGTACCGCTGAATTTGTCGGAGAGGTGGATTGAGACAATGCCGTCCGCATCTTTGACCAGTTTTTCATAGGTTTCTTTAAAATCCAGCGGCGACGGCTGAATGGTATTCGGATAAACGTCCCCGTTCACCAGCCGCCGGTAGAATTCCCCGTTTGAAATCGTTACCCCGTCTTTGAAAGTTTCCTCACCAAATCTGACGTAGAGCGGAACAACTGTAATTCCTAATTCTTCCCGTAACTTTGGGGGAATATCGGCGGCGCTATCAGTCACAATTTTTATCTTCGTCATGTTTCCCCTTAGTATGATTTTTCGGTTAAATATTGATGGTTTAATTTTATCCCGGTACCGCGCAGCAAAAATTATCTGGTTGTTGCCTGTGCCCCGTGCCTCTAAATCTCCACATTAGTGTATTTGGTTTTGATTATATTCTCTTCACCGGTAATTTATCAACCTGAAATTAGCCTTGACCGAAATAATGTTTGGGAAATAGTTCAAGTCTCTAAAACAATAAAGATGGAGGCAAGAGAAGAAATTTATTTTACTACTGGTAAAATTTCACATTATTTGGTACGATATGGAACAAGAACAGGCGGCCTTCTGCTTAAAGAAGGGCAGCCGGGCTGGGACGGCAGTGGTAAATACTCCACAGGACTTATGATTCGGTGGAGTATTTTTTATTATGAAAAACAACATATTTAAAAAAATATCGGATAGAATCTCCAGTAGAAACGGCGCGGCAATACTCGCCATGAGTGTTGTCGTAATCCTGGTAATTCTTAAAGTCATCGTCTCCTTTATTAGCCGTAGTATCAGTATTTCTGCCCAGGCGATGGATAGTTTCCTCGACCTTTTTGCCATCGGCTTTACGACCTTTGCAGTCCGGATGTCGGTCGCTCCAGCTGACGAAGAACATCCTTTCGGTCACGGCAAGATAGAGGGTGTATCGGCGCTAATTCAGGCATTTTTAGTGCTGGTCGCCGGCGCTTTTATTATTTACTCATCGATCGAACGCATTATTAACCGCACGGTCATTAAACCGGATACGGGTATTATTGTGATGGTAATCTCAATTATCGTCAGTTTTCTGCTTGCCCGCCACCTGCACCGGGTGGCTACAGCCAAAGAATCCGCCGCCATCGAAGCCTCCGCGCGTATGATTAATGCCGACTTTTATTCGGCATTGGGCGTGTTATTGGGGCTGGTGGCAGTCCGTTTGACCAAATTGCAAATCCTTGACCCGATTATTGCGTTAATCATGGTGGTCTTCGTGCTGAAAGCCAGTTATGATATTGTTTTACGGGCTTTCCGCGAACTGACAGATTACTCGCTGCCTAAAGAAGAGCAGGAAATTCTGAATAATTGCATCCAGGAACATTTCACCCAACTGGTAGATTTCCACGCCGTGCGCAGCCGCCGTGCCGGCAGCGAACGGTTCGTCGACCTGCACCTGGTAATGCCGCGCTATGTCAGCGTCGAAGATGCCCACAATATGTGTGATCATCTGGAACAGGACATCAAAGCTAAATTACCGAACACTAATGTGGTAATTCATGTTGAACCCTGTTCTGATAACGATTGCGTCCGCTGTTCCATCACTATTTGCAGTCAGCGCAAACCTCAACCACGAATTAAATGACAAACCATTGGAGAATAGAGACAAATTAATCGGTGGTTATTCCGAATGCCGGCGAACGCAGCTTGAAAACCAAGTCATTACCGAAATACGGGATAAACTTCAATAATTCGGCAGTAACGACTTTATGTCAATCAAACGCACGTTTAAACAAATTGACTTTTCCAGTAAAATAACCTATGAACCATGATTTGTGGTGGTTGCCGAACAGGATGCCAATACCAGTGATATCACCATGAGAACGGTTTGTATAATCCAGATGGTTCCCTTTTCATTTGACTTACATTATTTACCTTATTGTTTTCTTAATCTTCAAACCAGATGTGTAAGACTGGCTCTGCCACTATACCCGATTAATCCCAGGGCTCCATCACGGGAGGGGACAACCACAAACTTAGCTGTAAGTCCAACAACAAACTCACAGAACCCTGAACTCCCCTGGCAAAGCCAGTCTTACTGTAGCTGACAAACTGATAGTCATGAGATTTCTGTATAGTATTCAGTACAGAATTATAATGTAATTTATCGGAAAGTATATCATCGGTTGAAATATTTGTCAACGGCATCATAGAATATCTTGCTGCGACTGTTGCAATAGAAATGACTTGAAAAATGCTGTCTGTGTACCGGATTTATTTATCACCGTTCATTTTCGCATTTCAGAATAAAAACACTTATGTTACAATAAAATAACCTTAAAAATATTCCCGTCTCGAACTGAAATTATCCCTAGAGTGTTCATATTTTTAAGGAAATAATCCCGGGAAATCGATAAGGTGCAAAATAATCCGGAAAAGAATAATCCCACGGTAGCTTTTTGGCGCAAGACGCGGCTGTTAGGCCTACTCTTCGGCATTATCGGCATCCTTGTCCTGGGTTACTTCATCCTGAAAGCTCTAAACAGCGTGGCGGTGCCGGATATCAGCCAGGGCATGAGTTACGGGCTGCTGTTTATCGTGGGACTGTTGACCGGTTTTCACTGTATCGCGATGTGCGGCGGGTTCGTCATCGGCTTTACAGCCGGTGGAGCCCGGGAAAAAGGAAACACCTGGCGGGCGCCGGCGCTTTACGGGGCAGGTAAACTGGTTTCCTACACGGTCATCGGCGCCGTCTTTGGCGCGGTCGGTTCACTAATCGCCTTCACTCCTTTAATCCGGGGCATCGTCGGCATCGTTGCCGGCGTTCTGCTGGTCATTTACGGCATTAACCTGATGAATTTTATTCCGTGGCTACGGAAGTTATGGGTCCGGCAGCCGGGATTCATCATGAACTGGATGGGGACTAAAAACCCGAAAAATGCAACATTGCATCCGCTGGTAGTGGGATTATTGAACGGGCTGATGATTGCCTGCGGGCCGCTGCAGGCAATTTACATTCTGGCGGCGGGTACCGGCAGCCCATTAGAGGGCGCCAAGTTGCTTTTCATCTTCGCTCTGGGTACATTGCCGGTGATGCTCGGTTTTGGCTACCTGACAACGGTGGTTTCGCATAAAATAACCGCCCGTTTACTGCAAGCTTCAGGAATTATTGTATTGGTGCTGGGACTGGTGATGTTGAATCAGGGACTGGTATTAACCGGTTCCGGATTCGATGTCAACTCGCTTTTTACATCCAAATTTTCGACTTCAGCTCAAGATTCAGCCGTTAAATCAACTATTAGCGGCGGCTATCAGACCATCCACATGGATGTTACGGCCGCCGGCTGGCAGCCGGCAAAATTCGTCCTTAAGGCAGGCGTACCCGTGAAATGGGTCATTGACGGCAAAGAAATCACAGAATGCAATAAAGCGATTCAGGTGCCGCAATTAGATTTATCCTTCAACATCCAACCCGGCCTGCAAACCATTGAATTTACGCCCACGACCGCCGGGGTTATTCCGTGGAGTTGCTGGATGGGTATGATCGACGGCAGCTTCATCGTCCAAAAATAGCCGTTATTGGAAATTATTGCGCAGGAACAACCTGGATGTTACACAATTCTTTGACCCAGTTATCCCCGCCGGTTAACTGGTTCTGCGCGGTCATAATGCCCAGCATCAGGGGACCTGATTCGCTATCCAAGGCGGCGCCGCTTTGTTCGTAAACAACAAAAAGCACCGGTTTCGTGGATGGGGTAATTTGATTTCCTGAAGTGTCTGAAACGGTGAAATTACCATTAACTACCTGGTCGTAGGTTAAGGTTCTGGTGTAGTTGTCTTTAGCGGTCACCACCAGGCTTTCCTTATCGGTCATACCGCCAACCGCCTTCAATAAAGTCGACATCGATACGCCTTTATATTGCGTCGATGAGACATTGCCATGCATCGTGCTCATTCCACCCCAGCCGGAGATTGAAGGCATTGCTTTCAAATCCGCCAGTGAGTAACTGACTGTTTTAGTACCGTTAGTTACCGTCAGGATGGTGTCTGCCGACGTGGTAGTCACAGCACCGGACGCAGATGTAGGCGTAGTGGTCTGATTTTTCACACAACCCGCCAGCAGAAGAGTTGAGGCAATGATCAGAGAAACAAGTATCAAGGCTAATTTTTTCATTCCTAATCAGACTCCTTAATAATTTTTCAAATCCATGTTTTGGCAGCAACAAAAAAAACACCGCGAAGGTGCGCTAAAACCAATAATCGTATCCAAACAGAGCAGCCTCTGCTTTCCAAACACGGGAGGCATCCCCGTTCCCGGTGATACCATTCAGGATCCTTTGGGGGCCCGGCGGTAAATATCTCATACTTTTCGGTTGCAGGGATATTTACTCGAAGAGTAATCTCAATGTGAAATTAAAATTACTTTAGCATAATCGAAAGTTTGGAGTCAAAAATCAACCGGATATATTGTATTGTTAAACCAGCGGATTCAGGAGTGATTATTTGGGGAAAAATATTTTTGGAAATTCTGTAACTTTTCTTGAAATTGGAGTATGCGGCACCCCTCGCGGCAAACAGGATGATAAGATGCGATTTGAGATTTTACCTCAAACTGCGACGAAATACCCGGATTGTAGATTAAAAGCTTCTGCTGCCTGATGTGTATTGAAGTGGATTCCCGCGTTTTTTAGAAAAGTTTTTACTGCTGCAGGAGGGCCGGAGTGCTTCAAACCCCTTTTATTCTGTCGCTGATGTTAACCCTTTATACATCAGCTCGTTGAGCTGAGTACCTTGTAGTCAGGAATCAAGAAAATAGGAAAAAGATAACGTCACAGGCAGAGACGAATGTGCAACTACATTGGACTCCGTTAGATTCACTTCTTCCCGATTCTTCGGCTTTCGTGCGCACGGTAGTGGTTTGAAAGCCGGATTCCCGATCAGATCGGGAATGACAGCGAGTGAGGAGGGTATAAGACTCCGTTCTGACCCGCCTGAGACGGACTGTTCCAACTGAGGCTGTCCGAAATCTCTGGATTATCGGGGCAAGCCCGATAATGACAGGAATGGACGTAGGTGGACAGGTTATAAACCTGTCCCCACAGTAAAGTATATTTGAATCGTATTTCAGGGATTTACCAAGGCAGGGTGATTTGATGGGTTTGCTTCGATGTAATTCTACAGAAGCAAAGTATACATTGACTGCGTCAAGCACTGAAAATGGCTCTTCGGTCTTCTATCGGCAACGGAGAAGAGACCGCCTTTCAATTATCAGTGAGTGGCGTCAGATTTATGGCTCAAAAATCCAATAAAAAAACTATCAATAATTAATGCGCCGAAGTTTTCGGACAACCTTCCTTTGTATTTGCCTGTTTTTTTGTAATCCGGAGCATTATCAGGACTTGCCGGCCCGCATAATTACGATAACAACCGCGACGACCAGAATTACGCTGACAGCCACAAATCCGTAGAGGAGACCGGAAGGAATGACGGGTTTGCTGCCGGACGCAGTTTTAGCCGTGGTGGTAGTCTTTGTTGTTGTCGTTGTTGTCGTGGTAGTAGTCTTCTGTGCAGTTGTAGTCGATGAGGCATGAGCTGTCGTGGTGGTGTTAGCCTCGGCAGTGGTAATAGTAGTAGTTGTCGAGCTTGCCGGACCATTCACCAAAGCAAACTGTAAACCTTCGAACTGCGCCGGCGTTGGGGCCGTGGCAGGATTAGACCCAGCCGCGCTGGCAATCGCCACTTCGATAAAATCGTTAGCGGTACTCACCGTTAAATTCGAACAAACCTGCCAGTTGGAGGTGGTGGTGTTATAGAAATAGACCTGGCTATTCTGGGTAATCGGAGTAGCGGTCGTGTCGTAGAAATCGACGGCTGCCGAAGCAGCGCCGGTCCCAAAACCAAAAACATCAAAATACAGTAACGGGGTCACAGTGGCCGGTAAAACCGCGCTGACGGGATTTGAGTCCAAAACCGCAGCGCCCAGAGTGGTCAGACCGGATGAGGCTGTCACATTCACGCCAACAGCCGTCTGGGCAGTCAAAGTCATGCCGGAAGCGCCGAGGATAAACATGGAGGCGGTTGGATTAGCCCCCAACGGCGAAGCATAAGAAACGCTGGAGGTTGATGAAGGATTGTTGCTGGGACCTCCCCAGTAGTTCCGGGTGCAATTCAATACGCCGCCGGCGGTATCGACAGCGTTTTTCGCATTACTGCTGAATGAATTCAACATCGCAACGACCAGATTATCGTTACCTGAAACATTAATAATGTTGTTTAAACTCTTGGTAACAACGTTGTTATAGATGTTGAAACCACTGGTGGCAGTGACAACAATCGCATCGTGGCTGGAAAGGACGCCGCACGAAGTAACCGTGTTGCGGACAAATGAACCACCCGCGCCGGCATTACCGACCGTTAACGCGGTGGTTAAGCCAACGAAATTAGAATCACTGATAACGGAAGAGGTGCCACCGTTCAGTGTAACCCCGAAACCGGCGCCGGATGCGCCGCTGAAAGTTGAACCGTTGACAATAGTATTTGCCGTGGATGTAATCCCGATACCGGTGCCGGCGACGTTAAAAGTTGAACCGTTGACGTTAGTGACCGCTTTGGCGACCAGTCCGGTGGCGCCGGTGGCCACGGCGAATGTGTCGTTCGTCAGAGTATTAGTGGCACTGGCGCCCGCGGCGCTCATCGTTAAAGCGCCGCTCGCTATGGTAGAATTTGTTACCGATGCCGAAGTAGACGCCCCACCGCCCATGGTGAGAAGACCGCCAGCCGAAGCATCAATGGTAACTTTGTCAATAAGTGAAGTGGTGCCGGTCATAGACCAGGGAGAGGTTGATTGCAAAATCACTGTACCGGCATCAGCATCAGTGCCTTGAATCGTGCAGGCAACCGTAATGCTGGCAGGATAATCGCTGTGGTAAGTGCCGGCGGTTAACTTGATGGTGGCGCCGGCCAGAGACTGGGATTGCACCGCCGTCAACGCGGTGGCTAAATCATTGCTCGTGGTTATCAACGCTCCGGCGCTGTTGTACACCGAAGCAATACCGGCTAACCCGGTGGCAGTAGTCGCGGTAGTGGTAATGACATTGGAAGTTACCTCCGTCGATTCAGCGGCAGTGCTGACGGAAACTGTATAATTACCGATGGCGGCCGGGTTAGTAATATTGGTAAAGGTTAATGTGACCGCAGTACCGGCAGCAAGGCTTGGGATCGCGACAGACCCGTTCAGTGTATTAATTGTGGCAGCCTGCCCGGCTATCGTCGTATCGGCGGTGATTGTGGTTAAGCTCAAGGCAGTTGCCCCGCCGGTTTGAATTGTTACCGCCGGGGTCCCAACCAGAATGCCGGTGCCGAAGGTTACCACGATGGCAGCCGCATTCGTGGGTTGCGCAGAGCCCAGCGTGAATGTGACGATATAGGGAGTGGCAACGCTAATGGTTGTATTGCCCACTGCCAGACTGACTCCGGTAAGTGCAGAAACCGGGGCGACGAGCGCGGTTGCCAACATAGTTATAACAGCAATCACACCCAAAATTGCAAATAATTTGCCTTTCATCGACTTTATCATAATCCTCCTGAATTTCTTTCAGCCCTGACGCCAAAAAGCTTCCGCGCCCGGCAATAAATTTACCCGTCTTCTTAAAAGCAGCTTCTGATGCGGAATAAATCGTTCGTGGTACCTTTGCGTACCGGTTCTCCGGCATCAACGACTGCTGATAAAAATCACTTATTGCTATTATATCATCAATGATATCATAGTCGACCGGGAATTGATAAGCCGGTTCAAGCCTGCGGCAGCGCTGCCCCCGATGTCATTTGACTGTATCATCAGGCAGGCTGGCTTGATATAGTACTTCCGTATATCTACACGAAATAACACCACTAGGTATTTCGGGTATAGTCTGCAAACTTTAGTAGAATACCTTCAATTCTGCCGGTATTAAGCGTTTTAGTGGAAATTTTACCCCCGGTGGCCGTGCCACGGGTGCTTGGCAATTTCTTTCTCGTTCAGTTCGACACCTAGTCCCGGTTTGCGAGGGATATAGATGTAGCCGTCTTTGATATCCGGGACATCGGTGACAATATCATCCTTCCAAGGCGCGGCATCAATATCCATCCCCATGATTTTGACGTTCGGCACAGAGGCGCACAGGTGCGAGGTCATGAAGGTCAGTAAATGACTGCCGGCGTTATAGGGCGTAATCAGCAATTCGCGGGTCTCGGCCAGAGTAGCAATTCTCCGGGCTTCGGTAAACCCGCAGCCGGCCACTTCGACATTAGCAATGTCCATGGAACGCATCGTCAGGAACGGGTCGAAGGCCTTGCTGGTGGAAAGGATGCCGCCGGAACAGATGGGAATCCGGGTTGATTTCTTGAGTTCCAGCAGCGCTGCAGGGTCATTTGAATCCACTTCCAGCCACATTAGTTCGAAAGGCTCCATTGCCCGGGCGACCGTGCTGAAGCCGTTGTTATTGAACGTAGCATTGATATCCACGGCAATATCAACTTTATCCCCGACCGCATCCCGGAAAATGCTGACGATTTTTTTCAGAATCGCAACATTATCCTGCAGCGATGTCTGGTCCGGCTCCCCGGAGAGCATGATATTGGTCTTTAAAGCCGTGAAGCCTTTATTCACAATCTCTTTACCCATCGCATGGATGTCATCGAGGTTGCGGATGTGGGGAATCTTCATTAAGTCGGCGATGCGCGTGCGGTACAGGCCGGCATGCCCCCAGTAGGCCCGGATTTTCTCCTGATAAGGGCCGCCGAACAGTTCGTAGACCGGCACGCCAAGCGCTTTGGCTTTGATATCCCAGAGCGCG
>Ga0187862_10003336_pt1 | contig 15706 bp, 17 predicted proteins | sample June2016WEW_10_1_FD_133003 | JGI IMG/M metagenome (GOLD analysis project Ga0187862, IMG submission 133003) | Peatland microbial communities from SPRUCE experiment site at the Marcell Experimental Forest, Minnesota, USA - June2016WEW_10_150 | ecosystem: Environmental > Terrestrial > Soil >...
CCGGTTTCCCATGGGCGCGTCACGCTCTCCACTTCGGAAGATCCGGTGGGTGCACCCATTTTTTATCGGGACGTCCCCCTGATGCCCTCCGAAGGCGCGAAGAATTTCATACAGCCGCTGGCCCCGTCGTCGATCTACCTTATTAACTGGCGTCTTCGCGATATCAGCCAGCCCGCAAGTCGAATCGTTATGCACGACCTGCATACCTGCGCCAACTGCCACTCGTTCTCCGCCGACGGAAAAACGATGGGCATCGACGTGGATGGCCCCAAGAACGACAAGGGCCTGTATGCCGTCGTTCCCATCCGGAAGCAGATGTCCATCCGCAACGAAGACATGGTCTCCTGGAACACGGACATGCGCGTCGGACAATCGCGTGTCGGATTCATGTCGCAGGTCTCGCCTGACGGTAAGTATGTGCTGTCTACTTTTGCCGGGCAGGACCAGAGTATCCCCAGTTCCTACTACGTCACCAATTTCAAGGACTATCACTTTCTCCAGGTTTTCTATCCGACCCGCGGCATTCTTGCCTGGTACAACCGTGCGACTGGCCGCCGGCAGCCACTTCCCGGCGCCGATGATCCGCGTTACGTTCAAACTGATGGGGTTTGGAGCCCGGACGGAAAATACATCGTCTTTGCCCGCGCCGAGGCGAAGGACCCTTATCCGCAAGGGCAGAAGCCCGCGCTCCACGCCAACGACCCCAACGAAGTCCAGATTCAATACAGCCTCTACCGTGTTCCGTTCAACGAGGGGAAGGGCGGTCAAGCCGAGCCCATCGCCGGTGCTTCCGACAACGGCATGAGCAACAACTTTCCCAGAGTTTCTCCAGACGGTCGCTGGATCGTCTTCGTCCAGTGTCGCAACGGCCAGTTGATGCGCCCGGACAGCCAGCTCTACATCGTGCCAGCCAGCGGCGGAATCGCGCGGCTCATGCGAGCCAACACGAAGCTGATGAATTCATGGCATAGCTTCTCGCCGAATGGACGCTGGCTGGTTTTCTCATCCAAAAGCCGTTCTCCTTACACCCAAATGTTTCTTACTCACATCGACGACCAGGGCAACGACAGCCCCGCCATCTATATTGACAACTCCACCGCTGCCAACCGCGCCGTCAACCTCCCCGAATTCGTGAATATCCCGCCCGACGATATGCAGCACATCGATGTGCCCGCGTCCGACCTCTATCGCATCATCGATAACGCGCTCGACCTGCAGAAAAAGGGCGAAAACGCAGCAGCGTTAGCCGAGTGGAAAAAAGCTCTGGAGTTGGATCCCAATGACGCGCGGGCAAACAATGGGATTGCTGTCGCCCTGTCAGTTGCTGGGAATTCTGATGATGCCATTGTTTACTTCCGGAAGGCCATTGCGATTAGCTCGAATTTTTTTGAGGCGTTTTACAACCTGGGGCTGGAGTTGGTGAAGAAAAACCAGCTAAACGAAGCCATCGACGCGTGGTTGAATGCCGTCCGCATCAGACCGGATTTCGCAGCCGGCCACGAAAACCTTGGCTATGCTCTTTATTTGCAAGGAAAGTACGCGGAATCACTCACTCACTTGCGGCTGGCGCTGGCGGACGAACCCGATCGAGTCTCCGTCCTCAACCTGGCCGCAAGCCTGCTGGCAACCTGTCCCGACACCTCGATTCGCAATGGTACTGAGGCTATCGCTCTGGCAAACCGGGCCCAGCAGCTTACTGCTGGACAAGACGCGGCAATCCTCGACACGCTGTCCGCCGCCTACGCCGAATCGGGCTACTTTCCTCAGGCCATCGAGGCCGAACAGCAAGCTGTGGCCTTGGCGACGCAACAGGGTAAGCTTCCGCTCGCAAGTACTCTGAAGGCCCATTTGATGCGATACAAGTCGAACGCGCCGCTGCGTGAACCACCCGACCCCGTGTCATTCTGATGCACCGAGGGGAAGGGCGAATTGCGGATAAGGGGAAATCCGTGGTGGTAGCGGCAACAGCATCCACTCGGATATAGATCTAAAGGTGACGGATAAAATGGAACCAGGGAATCTTTATCAAGACCCTCATCGCCGGTTCAATCCACTTACGCGCGATTGGGTGCTGGTGTCGCCGCATCGCACTGAGCGGCCCTGGCGCGGGCAAATGGAGGCGGCCGCATCGCCGCCAGCCTTGACCTACGATCCAACTTGCTATCTCTGTCCCGGTAACCAACGGGCAGGCGGCGCGCGCAACCCCAAGTACCAGACAACTTTTGTCTTTACCAACGACTTCGCGGCGCTAAAGCCTGAGGTTCAACCCGCGAGACAAGATGACTCACTGCGCGGTCTGCTTTTGTCGGAGTCTGAGGCTGGGACCTGCAGAGTGACATGTTTTTCACCCCGCCACGATCTGACACTCGCGCGCATGACGGTCCCGGAAATCACCAGCGTGGTAGACATGTGGGTGGAGCAATCCGCTGAGATTGGTTATTTGCCCTACATCAACTACGTTCAGATTTTTGAAAATCGCGGCGAGATCATGGGATGCAGCAATCCACATCCCCATGGTCAAATCTGGGCAAACCAGACCATTCCCAATGAGCCTCGCAAAGAACAGGAATCGCAGAAGGCTTACTTGGAGAAGAACGGCGCTTGCCTGCTCTGTGACTACTTGCAATTGGAAACGCAGGCAGGGACGCGCATGGTCGTCGAAAACGCGCATTTCGTGGCACTCGTTCCTTTCTGGGCGGTTTGGCCTTTTGAAGTGTTGCTACTCTCCAAGCGACACACCGGCGGCTTGGGATCTCTTGATCCTGCCATGCGCACCGGTCTTGCTGACATCTTCAAACAACTCACCACTCGCTACGACAATCTCTTCGAGATTTCGTTCCCTTATTCGATGGGCTTTCATCAGTCCCCGACCGATGGCGAAGCGCACCCGGAATGGCATCTCCACGCGCACTTCTATCCGCCGCTGTTGCGTTCGGCCACAGTCCGCAAGTTCATGGTCGGTTATGAAATGCTGGCCAGCCCGCAGCGGGACATCACGCCCGAAGCGGCGGCGGCAACTCTACGGAACCTTGCAGGGCTACACTACGCCGATCGCAAACCACGCTGAACTCCTTTCAAGAGTTGTGACGCTAACTGTCTGACGCCGGCGCGACTTGTAGAGCGTCCTGTGCTGCGGCGGTGATTGCGACGCCACGGCTGACGAACCGTGTGATTTCGTGTGAGAGTTCTCAAATTACGCTCTCGACCCGGTCAATGAACACGGTGGATTCGTTGGGGCTCGGCTTTGACGGTAAGGTCCTGATACTGAGCAATACTGACCGCTTCAAGACACACGAAACGTGACCCAGCATTTAAGCGATTCCCCTGCTTCAAATGAGCCCGAAATCGGCCGTGCTCACTAACAAAGATTCCCCAATGTATGTAGGATGCGCGACAGACGATCCAAATTGGCGCCTGTAGGATTCGCTCGCCATGAGCCGGAAGCTGGTATGGATTGAGCAACAACGTTTTCGGGGTTTTGGTTGCTCCGAATGTGGCTGGCGGTTCCAACCTTCGGGTCCGCCCAGCGGCGGATCTTTCGATGAGATGATGCGCAACTTCGAGTTGCAGCGCGACAAGGAATTCACGCTGCATGTTTGCGCCGATCACTCAAGAGCCAAGGGCACAAACTCTGAATAATTCAAAATTGCACGGTGGACGATCTTACCTCTCGGACGGCTCCCGGCCGTAAAGCCAGTCAGCGATGGGAAGACGCTGGCGGGCAGGAGACATTGTGGCTACGAGGCGCGTCATTTAAGGCTGAGGAGAGGCGGCGTCCGGGCGCGCTCTTTGTCAGCTGGCCCGCCGGGTTCTGCAGGTGGTTCAGGACCTTTGTGGGCACGGGAACTGGCGTTCTTGGCTTCCGCAGGATCGGTTGTTCCGTTGTCATCATGAAGAACAACATTAAGGAGTGAGCTGTGAACGTGTAAATTGTTTCCAACATCGTAGTTGATAAAGCCGAACTTCCTGAACCGGTTCATAAAGAAGCTGACCCGCGAACGGGTCGTCCCCACCATCTCGGCCAGAGTTTCCTGACTCAGTCTGGGGACCAACATTTCGGACACTCCTTCTTTGCCGAATTGCGCCTTCAGCAGAAGAACTCGCGCTAGGCGCTTTTCGCTGGAGTTGAAAAGTTGATCGACCAGATCATCCTGATAGCGGATGTTTCGCTTCAGCAAATATTTAAGAAAGATGGCCGACAATTTTGGTTCCAGACTCATCGCACGCATCATCGCTTTCTTCTCGACATGCAGCAGGACGCAGTCTGTCATCGCGGTTGCAGACGACATGCGTAGAAGCTGACCAGTAAGGCCACCTTCGCCAAAGAAATCGCTTTCGTGCAAAATGCCAAGGGTCGCTTCTTTCCCGGCGTCCGATACCACGCTGAGCCGTACTTTCCCCTCTTGGATAAAAAACAGCCCGTCGGTCGGATCGCCTTGAGCGAAGATCGTATTCTTTTCTCGAAAAGACAGCATATTCCTACCCTTCCCAATGGTTGAAAGAAAGGCGTGGGGGTTGAAATCTAGTCTTTTCCGCGCGGCTGTGATTCGTTTTACCAAAGGCTGTCCTAACTGGAGATGTTTGCCAGCATTGATTATGGGGGAAAGGAAGACCCCAGGCTGGTCAGTAATGCTCACAATGGCGGATGTTTTTAGCGATTTCCCGGGAGGGGCTGTTGGAAGTGGTCAATATTGAACAGACTGGTCAGCACGCGTGTTTGTATTGTTAGAAACCCCTTCGAAGAATCGCAAGCGAGAGTGTCCCATGCCCGCCAGCCAACGCGAAAAGTGCGAAGACGCACACATTATTGCTGTAGTGGAATTGGATCTGCAGAAAATGCGGGTGCGGATTCTCTTGGCGCGCGAGGCGATCAGAGAACGAATGCTGGAACTGGAACATTCCACGGACCATTACTGAAATTCTGGATTGTCTTGGCACGATCACCCTCGATCGGCCGTCTTTCGAACGGGTTTTGTGCGCAACATCACTGATTCAAAGACTGAGTAGGAATGACTGAATAGGCAAGTCCGGAACGGTTGTCACGAATTGCTAACTACACAGGGCTGACATATCAGCCAAGAGAGCGGAAAGAAGTGATCAAAATGGACTTTCTCAGGTATCGGTACGTTTCGACAATTTTGCTGTTGGCTGCGCTCACGGGCTGCACTCAACAACAAAGCACGCAGGAACTAAAGGAGAAGACCGCGCAAGCAACGGCGGAGGTGAAGCGCGATGCCGAGGCGGTGGAGGCAGGGATACGCGAGGGCTGGAGCCGCGACAAGCCGCTCGATTTGAACCGTGCCACGAGAGAGCAACTGCTGAGCTTGCCGGGCGTAACTGCGGCAGAAGCAACCCGGGTGATTGCGGGCCGTCCCTATAACGACCCCGGCGAAGTGGTGACGCGGCGCATCATGCCAAAGACTGAGTATGACAAAATTGCAGACCAGGTCACGGCCAAGAAATGATCTTGACTCGGCACATTCCAGCAAGATGTTTGTGGAGCGCGACATAGTCGCGTATCTCACATGATCTACACAACCACATTTCATCGATTGGGGGTCTTGATTTGCACTTCGCTCTTTTCCCTCGGGGCCATCCTTGCGCCTGCCCAGACAGGCCTTGCACAATCTGTTCCCGCGAGTGCCACCCGCACGATACCGCCCGTAATCGTCATCGGTTTCGTCGGCGGGTTCATCAAGCACGATAATCTCGTCCACAGCGAAGTGCAGCTCGCGGCGCGTCTGCGGAAGGCTTACCCCATAGGTGTGGACGTGGAGACCTTTGAGAGTTACCACGAGAAGAAAGCCAGAGAGAAAGTCCTGAGCCTGCTCGACACGAACCATGACGGGGATCTAACCGCCGACGAGAAACAGAAGGGCCGCATCATCATTTACGGGCATAGCTGGGGCGGCTCGGAAGCCATCGCCCTGGCACGTGAACTGGAAACGGATGGCATTGCGGTTCTGCTCACCATTCAAGTGGATAGTATCTCTAAGATTCGCCAAAATGATGCGGTCATCCCAGCGAACGTAGCCCAGGCCGCTAATTTCTATCAACCAGATGGAATTCTCCATGGCCAGCCGGAGATTCGCGCTGCCGATCCAGCACGCACGAAGATCATCGGGAATTTTCGATTCGACTACAAAGGGAGCCCCTACAATTGTGCCAAGTATCCCTGGTACGACCGCATCTTCGGGAAGTCCCACACCCAAATTGAATGTGATCCAGGTGTGTGGAAACAAGCGGAGTCTCTAATACGGTCGAACCTGCCCGCAACAGCTGGGAAAAGATGAAACGCCTTGAAGACAGTACCGACCCTGTTCCGTCCGCATACACGTGCTGAAGTGTAGGCACGAACGGAGAACAACCGGTAGCGGCACGGCGACGGACGCGAGAAAAATGCAAGAGCGGCGGAGCTGTTATGCTCCGCCGCTTCTTGTTCCATGCGCCAAGTTCAGCAGCTACGAGCTATTTGTGTTCGCCGCCACCATGCGATCCGCCGCCGGCGTGAGACGCAGTATGAGACGCGCCAGCATGCGCTGCCGTGGCATGGGAGTCGCTATGGGACGCGCCACCACGAGCTGTTGTGGCATGAGAGGCACCATGAGACGTGCCGCCACGAGCTGTCGCGGCATGTGAGGCGCCATGAGAGGAGCCACCACGAGATGCTACGGCATGCGAGTCACGCACGGTCGCACCGCCGTGGGATCTGTCGCTGCCCCCAGAGCGTACTGGCGATGGCCCGCCTCCACGATTGGCGGCATAAGCACGTCCACCGCCGTTTCCACGGCCGGCGACGTATCTTCCTCCTCCCCCACCGCTGAAGCGATGATCGCCCCAGCCGTGGCCATAGCCCCAGTTCGCCCATGGGCCTATGCCTAGGAAGATCCCGTTATAGAAATATCCTGGCCCATAGAAGCCCATGGGCGCGCATCCGTACGGTGCATAGTCGTAGTAGCCATATGAACAGACCGGCGGATTTATGCTGATTTCAACTTGTGCGCTGGCCGTTGGTACCAGGGCCAAGGACGTGAGTAAGGTTGATGTACCGGCCAGAAGCAGACTGCGCATTGCAAACTTGTGAACCACGTTCTTGACTCGCCACATTTTGTTATTCCTCCGGAACTCCCGCTTTTGATCGAAAGTTATATCTCCAGTATCAGACCCTAGCTCGTTGATAACTGGTCAATACAGACCGTTGTCCGCAATACTCGTCTTGAGGTTTGCAAAGGGCTGCCGGGCGATGAATGTCCATCAACTCGATGGATTCTTCGGTGCCCTCATCGCGGGACCGGAGACTGTGATGCCGAAACATGCCCGGGGTCCGGCGGTAGACCTTGCCTGCAAGGTGTCTTCCGTTGTCCTGAATGTAATGCAACAAGGTCCAGGAGTCCGGGAGTATGCTTCTTGTCATGGACAAGAAAGAGATCAATTCCCCAAAGTTAACCGAGCATTTTCTCTTCTGGGTTTGTGGCATCGGAGTTTTGCTGCTGGCGATTCTCTTTGCTCATTACGTCTACCACGTTCTATGAAACTGGTGGATGTGGAGCCCGATGCTCTATCTGTCCTGCTGCCGCTCAATGCAGCCGCGCTGCTCACAGCGCAAGCGGCCGATCGAGTGTAGGCTCCGAAAATACGACACCTTGGAACTTCGGACTTCGGACATCGAACATAGGCGGCTGACATGAAAACAAAAAAGGGCGTGATCGGAATCCTCACCGGTGGCGGCGATGTACCCGGCCTGAACCCCGCAATCCGAGCCGTAACCATCCGAGCCCTGCGCGAGGGCTGCCAGGTGATAGGCATCCGTCGGGGGTGGGCTGGGCTGGTCGACATGGTCCGCGAAAAAGACTACGACAACAGCGAGAACTTCCAGACGCTGTCGGAGGATCTGGTCAACCGCACCGGCCGCACCGGCGGTACGTTCCTGCACACTTCCCGCACCAATCCCAGCAAGGTGAAGAAGTCCAGCGTTCCAGCGCACCTGCAGCCTGCTTATAACGCCGAGAAGAACGACCTGACCGCTGAGGTTCTGAAGAACCTGGATTGGCTTGGCATCGACTACCTCATCCCCATCGGGGGCGATGACACGCTGAGCTACGGCGTACGGCTTGATCAGGAGGGCGTGAAGGTAGTCGCAATTCCGAAGACCATGGACAATGATGTTCCGGGTACCGACTACTGTATCGGCTTCAGTACCTGTGTGACGCGCACCATTTCGATGACGAACAGCCTGCGCACCAGCGCGGGCTCCCACGAACGCTTCCTGGTCCTCGAAGTCTTCGGCCGTTATGCGGGGTTTAGTGCCATGCTGCCCACCATGGCCGGAGCCGCGAACCGCTGCGTGATTCCGGAGCACAAATTCGATATCGAGGGGCTCACCGAGTTATTGGTCTCTGACCGCCAGAAGAATCCTAACCGCTATTCCATTGTTCTGGTTTCGGAGGGGGCGACGTTCCAAGGCGGAGAAATGGTCTTCGAGGCTGAGACCACGGATGCCTTCGGTCACAAGAAACTCGGCGGCATTGGAGATCTGGTCTCCGAGAGACTGAAAGAGCTTTCCCCCAAGTACAACAGCGGTAAAACAATCGACATCATTAACCAGAAACTCGGCTATCTGGTCCGGTGCGGTGATCCCGATGCTGTTGACTCCATCGTTCCGATGGCCTATGGCAATATCGCCCTGGACTTGCTCCTGCGCAAGACCTACGGACGACTTGTCGTGCTCAGGAACGGTTGTTACGACAATATCCCCATCGAAACCGTTACTGCCTCGAAGAAGGTGGTTAACGTAAAAGAGCACTACAACATCGATCGCCTGCGGCCCCACTACAAAAGCTTCGAAAAGAAACCACTGTTCATCCTGACCAGCGAAATGGGATAGTGCCGTTGATTGTCCCGCGTCCCACTGAAATACCGGGTGCGTCCCCTCCGCCGAGACTTGATTACTTGGGTGCTGGTCCGGAGACCTTTCCGTTGAAAAATTGACCAAACATATACATAATCATGCCTCCCGTTTCGAGTTTGGAAGGGAAATTCCGGAGTGGGTGAGAAACTGCGATGCTGAGCAAACTCCTTCAGGTGGTGGCTTTGACTGCGTGTCTGACTCCGGCTTGGGGCAAATCAACTTCGGAATTGTCCTTCACCCGACAGCCCAGCACGGTGTCCATCGTAGGACCTGGAACTGTTCTGTCCGTCCACCTTCTAAACTTACCCTTCATCAAGCCGCGCTACGCGGTCAAGTACCAGACGGACGGCGGGGAACTGATCGAAGTGTGGACTCCCGGGAAGGACGTTTTGGTGTTGGAAGGGATGCACGGGATACTGACCTACTCCACCCATCCTGAGAAGATTCTTAGCTTTCGAGTGGTCGAGCAAAAGTTAACAAAGTAGCGAAGATGTTGTGCCTGCCCCGGTGCGTTAGCTGTCATCGCAGTGTCGGTCCATGATGGCATAGCTTTTTGTGAGCAGTCTTCTTCTCTTTCTCTTTTTCCCGATCGGCGTGGAGGAGCGCTCAGACATTTATGAGTCGGCTTGTAGCCGTCTTCCCGGCAGCTTGGAGGGGAAACGCCACGCGGGCAGGTTGCATGCGATTAGAGCGAGCTCGCACGAAGGCCCGCATATAAGACTGCGCTACCCGGTCCCAGACCATGTGGCGTGCATAGAGGTAAGCACGTTCGCGCATCGACTGGCGGGCCGCATCGTTGTCCAAGAGTTCAATCGTCGTATCCGCGATAGCGGCTGGGTCGCCAAAGGGAACCAGCGCCCCGCGCCCATCGTCCAGGAGTTCGGCGGCGTGCCAGTACGGAGTCGAGATGATCGCCTTCCCGGCGCCTAAGGCATACGCCAGTGTTCCGGATACAGCCTGTGCCTCGTAACGGTACGGCGTGACGTAAATGTCGGCCGAACCAACCAGCGCAGCCATTTCCTGAGGGCTGACGAAGCGGTTGTGGAAGACCACGTTCTCCTCCACCCCCAGCTCCTTGGCTAAGGCCTCCAACTGGAGCCGATATCGATCGCCCTCGCGACGCCTGACATGCGGATGAGTAGCACCGGCGATTATGTAAACAACATTGGGGTGCCTGGCCACGATGCGCGGCAGGGCTTGAATCATGTTTTCGAATCCTTTGTTTGGAGACAACAAGCCGAACGTGAGTAATACCATCTTTCCTGTTGAAACCGAATCTTTGAAAGAAGCCGGATCCGCAAAGGGCAAGTCGGGGATGCCGTGAGGAATCAGATCGATCTTTTCTCCTGGAACTCTAAATACATCTTGCAGAAACTGGGAAGAGTGCTCGCTCATAACAATCAGACGATCGGAGCGCGCGGCGATTTCTTGCAAGACGATTAATTGGTCGATGTCTGGCTCACGAAGAACCGTATGCAGTGTTGTCACCACTGGCATCTTGAGGTGCTGCAGCAGCCGCAAGACATGGCTGCCGGCCTTCCCTCCATAGATCCCATACTCGTGCTGCAAACATACCAGGTCGACATCGCTGGAATTAAGAAAGTCGGCGGCTGCTCGATAAGATGAAAGGTCGCCCTCGGTCAGCTCGAATCGCACTCGCGCCGGATAGCTGTACTGCGATTGCGGGTCATTGACGGCTACCACGAATACTCCAGCGGCTCCGTATTCAACTGCAATGGCATCACACAAATCTGTCGTGAAGGTGGCAATTCCACACTGTCGAGGAAGGTGGTTCCCGACAACCGCTACCCGCACTGGAAGCGAGCGGCTGGGTATCACTGACAGGGATAATACTGACTTCTTTTCGAACGACTGTTCGAACACTGGAGGGCGCGCTTCGCACCGCATCAGGCTGTTCGGCCTTGAACTCATGCGCGGGACAGGCGCGGACATTGCAGGCTCCTTAACGGTAGGGTCCGGTTGGAAGGGGACCAGACGCTGAATGAAATAGGCACCAGGGGGCTATACCGGGGCCCCCTGGTAAGGGGACTCGTAGTGCTTTTCTTCTTCAAATTCAGACCGCGCTTCGTCGTCCGCTCGGACATCCGCGAGAGAACTGTTCTGAGCGGGATAAGAGAACAAATGATGGGACTGTGCCGCCACTTGAACACACAGAGTCGGCTGCCTGACAAACAGCGGCAATCCCAGTTCTGCAAGTTCTACTTGTGTTCGTTATCTCTGGCCTCAGCTTTTGCGCCGCGAACTTCCGCCAGGAACGGCAGAGCTGCGTCTGGTACTGGCACTTCGCCCAACAGCAACGCCCGTGTGGTAACGTCCCCGTACATCGCGTGCCGGGAGTCAGTGTCTTGGCGGAGCGATGCACCGGTCAGCGTGAGCCCGGCGAACGCACCCTTGGCACGGGAGTAGGTCAGGATCTCTGTATCCAACTTCCAATCCGTACCGGCCGTGGCGTGCCGTCCCACCGGACCCGCTGCCGCGGAAGCGTCCCCGCCAACTTGGAAATTACTCTCGAGCAGCCTTTGCATCGCGTTGTCATTCTGAAAGATCATTACTACGTCCACCGCTTCCACACCGATCTGCAGGCCCCAGCTTCCGCCCGAAATCGTAATGAATGCCGGCGCGCTCCAGCCATTCGCCGTGCGGCAGGTGGCGACACCTTTGCCCCCTTCAGCTCCGAAAACAAAACCGCCCTTGACCATGTGCGGTATAACCCCCACGCACTTTGCGTGCTGCAACACTTCTTCCGGGATTCCCTTGTCAGGCATCCCCATAATTTCGTGCATCACACTGGTGGCGTTGTTCAGCCGTTCGGTGGCATCTTGCAGCGCCGATCCGGCCCAACACAACGTACCGAGACTCAACATCGCAAGTACGAACATTACCTTTTTCATGGAATCCTCGTTTTCTGTTTCCTCTCCGCCGCATCTCCGTCGGTCACAATGCTGATTAGAAATGCCGGCGTACCAGGTCGGAATGACCTTAGCAAATCAGGATTCGACCGGTCTGAGCAATAGTGCTCACTTGCCACAGTACCGTTAAAACTTGTCAGGAAGAAATCCACCCCCACGAGAAGTCGTCCATCGTCCAGCACCAGAATGAAGTGATACCAGCGCCAACCGGCCGCGAAAAAATTTACCTTGCCCGGATGGAGACGGCATCCCTCGGGATCTGGTCGTGGGTGATGCGCTCTGCGATCCTGGACACGAACTTCGGTGTGAGTCCCTTCACCATTTGCCGGATGCCAGGTCCAAACTCGTGGAAGACGTTGATCCCCGCGTCGCTGCCAATCGTCGAACCAAGATCGTTGAATGGCGTCGAAGTGGATCGCGCCCCATATGGACGGTAAGCTGTGTGGATAGCGACGGAAGTTAGCACCCCGAGGAAATACGAAGTGTTCAGCCTCCCCTTGCCAGAGTCGTCACGCGTGACAAAAATGCGCGAAGCTGCATAGGAGGCCCGGCCCATAAAGCTGTCGCTGGTCGAAGCGTAATAACGTGGGCTGAGCGACGACGGCGACAGGTACTTACCCAAGAAGGCGCTCGACTCTGGTTGAATAAACATCACTTGATAATGAGCAGTTAGGCTGGGCTGTAGCCCCGGAGTGACGTGTCCCAGTTCTGTTCCGCGCATTGCGCCCGCGCTGACGTCAACCACCCCAAGTGTCAAAGGCAAGCCCGTTTCATTGACGAACGTGTGAAATCTCTCTGCTCGTCTTGGGGGCTGTACCGACGACGGAGCATCCGGAAGTGAACTCCACGTACGCATCTCCTGGCGTTGTACTTGGGGTGAGTCTGAGCCGTCAAACTGTAATCCCTGGAGCAAGTCAGCTGAAGGGCGTTGCTGGCACAAGGCCCCGCAAGCAGCCAATAGAATAAGAGAAACGACCCGGATTGGGGCAGTTCGCCTGACCATAGCTCGCTCCTGCAAACCGGCACGCGACCTTCCGGCGCCTCGGCTGGAAGCACAGCTCGACGCTAGCACTCCACAGGGGCATTAGTCTGAGCAAGAGTGCTCATCCCGGTAGGCATGGAGCGTTGAACTCATTACCCCATCCACATTCCACTTCGTCATCCTGCACCGGCCGATTCGCCGTGCCGGATAGGTCCCGATCCGGCGCACATGGATTCCAAAGTGTTCTTTCAAGTCCGATTCACGCTACGCCGGCGGGACGGTACTGCTGGGTTTCTTGCCCGCCCTCCGTAGTGTCTTGCTTGCTCGCCTCGAACCTGAATCCCACTTGATGCCGGCTGAAGGTTTACCTTGTGTAGTCTCGTACCCAGTCGGCTCGCGACCCTCTGGCCTGACGCCGAGCTTACCGGCCGTCTCGGCATCCAGCTGCCCTGTGACTGGCAGATTCTCAGCCTTCTGAAATCCGCGAATGCTCGCCCGGGTTCGGAGACCGAAGACGCCATCGACTTTCCCCGCGTATTGTCCGTTGCCCTGCAGAGCTTCCTGTATCTTCTTGACGTCGTTCGCCTGCACGACAGTGGGCACTTCTTTGCTGACGTTCGCTCCCGAAGCGAGCGGAGTCCGTGGTCGCGAGATCCCCGACGTCAGCAATAGGAAAACAATCCCAGCCCATGCGGCTTTGCTGGCTAAGAACATTTCTTCGCCTCGATTTGCATACCGGCAATAGACTCGCTCACTTGCTCCTGCAATGCTGTGCAGAATGGATCATGTCCTGAACTATTAAACAATTCCCTTCCGGACTCCCGATTTGGGAGCCTACTTCCGTTTTTCAAAAGGTGAGCAATTTTGAACAGATTCGTTAAAGTTCATCTAACTAAACTTCTCCCGAATAATTAATAAGGTTCCCCTGTGCGGCAGCAGTTAGGCCGAGAGGAAGAAGGATGGCGGTCATGCATAGATACAACAATTACAAGATCTGGTTCATAGCATTCCTACTGCTCATCTTCAGCTCCGGATGCTGCAATCCCGGCGCCAACCCAGGCCTAATCCCGCCTACGGTGACTTCCGAATTCCCCCCTAGTGGTGCGGCCGGCGTCTGCCCCAACACGGTCGTGACCGCCACCTTCAGCGTGGCGATGAATCCTGCCACGATCAATAGCACAACCTTTACGTTGACAACGGGCACTCCAGCCGTGGCAGTGGATGGAGTAGTTACCTACGCTGCTTCAAGCAACACTGCGACCTTTACGCCGTCAAGCGCTCTCGCACTGGATATCGTCTATACCGCCACGATTACGACTGGAGCCATAGACGAGTATGGTATTGCGCTAGCGAGTAACTTTGTATGGACCTTCACAACCGGCAGTACAACATGTCTGTCAGGTCCGCCCAGCGTGATTTCCGTAACTCCACCTAGTGGAGCTGTCGGTATATGTCCCAACACCGTAGTCGTTGCCACCTTCAGCGAGGCGATGAATCCTTCCACGATCAATACCACAACCTTTACCTTGACGGCGCCGGGCACTCCACCCGTGGCAATAGCAGGAGCAGTTACCTACGATGTGGCGAGCCATGTCGCGACCTTCACGCCAACCAACGCTTTCGCACTCGATACCCTCTATACCGCTACCATTACCACGGGGGCCCAGGACCTCAACGGCGATCCCCTGGCAAGTAACTATGTGTGGACCTTCACCACATCGGCCGTTGCATGCGCAGCCACCGTACCCTTGCCATTACCAGCCTGCAGTTTTGGAATTCTGGGCGGCTCCACAGTCACCAACTCCGGAACGTCCACGTTCGTTAGTGGGGATGTTGGCGTGTGGCCAGGGACTGCGATCACTGGATTTACACCGGCAAATTATAGCGGCACGCTACACGCGGGCGATGCGGTTGCCCAGACGGCCCAGGGTGACTTGACCGTTGCGTATGACTATGCCGCGGCAGCGGCAGGAGGGGCCGTCCTCCCCGCAGATATAGGAGGGGAAACACTCGTTCCGGGCGTTTATAAGACGACCAGCGCCCAACCCTCGCTGGGAATAACCGGCCCCGTCCCCCTTACCCTCAGCGGCAATGGCGTCTACATCTTCCAGATCGTGTCCACGCTGACGACGGCAGCTAACAACAGCGATGTCATTTTAAGCGGCGGCGCCACGTCTGGCGACGTGTTCTGGCAGGTCGGTAGTTCGGCCACTCTTGGAACCAGCACAACGTTCGCGGGAACCATTATGGCTCAGGCGTCCATCTCACTGGGCACCGGCGCGACGCTGAATGGCAGAGCGCTGGCCCGGACGGGCGCAGTCACATTGCTAAGCAATCAGGTGAATGTACCTCCCTGTCAATAAGGCATTCGGTAGTGAGATTGGCTGCAGGCTGGTCCGCTACCGGGCAGGTTGGAAAAGCAGGATTTCAAGTTATTGAAGTTCGGAGGAATTGGCACATGTCATCTCACTCTCATAATTCTTGTGGCCGCGTTGCAGTTATGTTGTTGGCAATGATTGCTCTCCTGTGCGGCGTTGGCGTGCTCGCGGCAGGGCAGGATCAGCCTGCTCCCAAATGGGAAATTTACGGCGGATACTCCGCTTTCTATCCAGGCTGCAATGTGTACGGACTGCTTCCGGGAGGAGTGGCCCCGGTGACCAGCTGCCTGAAATGGGATCCGCGGGGCGTGGGCGCCAGTATCACCTACGACTTTAACCGCTGGTTCGGATTGACAGTCGACAGCAGTGGGCAATGGGGCAGCGGTAACACCGGGGTGGCTGCCAGAATTGACCAAGTCGAATTCTTCAACATCTCCGCTGGGCCTAAGATAACTTTCCGCACGCACTATTTTTCCCCGTTTCTCGAAGTTCTCGGGGGCGAGCATCG
>Ga0187862_10003338_pt1 | contig 15696 bp, 17 predicted proteins | sample June2016WEW_10_1_FD_133003 | JGI IMG/M metagenome (GOLD analysis project Ga0187862, IMG submission 133003) | Peatland microbial communities from SPRUCE experiment site at the Marcell Experimental Forest, Minnesota, USA - June2016WEW_10_150 | ecosystem: Environmental > Terrestrial > Soil >...
GCGCGCGCCGTGATTATCGCCGATGCGTTTGCGGCGTTGGCGAATTCTGGCCATACCCCTCCGGGCGAACCGGTCGCCCGCCGCATGGCACTGCGCTACAATGCATTCCGCGAGGCGCAGATGCACCTGTTCGATGGCGCGCACCACGTCGTTGACACGTTTCGCGCCAGGGGTGTGCGGCTGGCGTTGATCACCAACGGTGCGGCGGCGCCACAACGTGCGAAAGTCGAACGCTTCGAGCTGACACACCGGTTCCACCACATTCAGATCGAGGGCGAGCATGGTTTCGGCAAGCCGGAGGAACGCGCGTATCGGCATGCGCTCGCCGCTTTGGAAGTTGCGGCTGCGGAGGCCTGGATAGTCGGTGACAATCTGGAATGGGAGGTTGTGGCTCCGCAACGACTGGGTATCCATGCAATCTGGCACGATGTGGCGGGGGAGGGTGTGCCGGAAGGCTCGTCAGTTCGTCCGGACCGGGTGATTACCTCGTTGCATGAACTGCTGGAGGGGATTGGCTGACAGGAGCGGGTGCGTTCCTATCGTCGATCCACGAAGTCGCGCCGCGTGATCGGAAACGGCCTGCGGTCAATTTGAATGGCCTCGATGGTTTGCCAGCCGGCGCGGGCATGAATGCGTTTTGCGGTGGTCGTATATAGCCAGATACGATCGTGGTTGGCATGGTCCGAACCAATCAAAACGCTGTCGGGTCTGCAGGAAGTCTCACATCGTAGACATTGCGAAATTGGTTCCGCCAATCATTTACTCTGCGCAGCCGACAGAACACCCTTGACGATTTCGGTCAGTTTTGCACCCACCATGATTCGACAATCCGGGGTCAATTTTGCCGCTTCCCCGGTTTGCGTCACCATGCCCGTGGTTGGGGCGTCAAGTTCGCTCGGCTTCATATCGATATCCGAGAGAACCCGGCGCACCAGATTGACCGTGTCGGTCGCCGGGCCCGGCACATTCAGACCGAACAGCAACGGCGCGGACGGATTTGATCGCAGAGCCACTTTCCATCCCGCCTCCTGGAAGACCTTGGTTAGTTGCAAGCTGAAGAATTGCGCCTCCTGATCGCCGCCGGGAAACTCGATCGCCACAATATGGGGTGTTCCGGACAGCTCCCGAACCAGCGTGTTCCGTTGTTCGTCGCTGAGTATGCGCCAGGAAAACTGCGACTCGAATGCTGCTCTGGCAGATTTCTCTTGTTCCAGATTGACCTGCAGTTGGGTTCGGTCTGTCACCGCCTGTTCCGCGGTGGCCTTGGACGCAGCGGCCTGCTGTTCCAGGCCGGCAATCCGCTCCTTGGCGTCCGCCACGTCCTTCTCCAGACCCGCCGCCCTGACGGCCAGAGCAGTTCCTTGTTCCCTCGACTGGGCTGCTGCTGCTCTGGCGGCGTCCGACTCTTTCTGAGCCGCCGTAATCATCACCTGTGCCTCTGATTTATAAATGTCGAGTGCTCGCTGCTTTTCCGCCAGCACCAGCGACGAGGATTGGTATATGAGAAAGCCCAGAATCGCGGCGGCGACGATGGCCACGATGAACAGGGCGTTTGACCATGCGTGAACGCTTTCGGCCGGAAAACCAAACATGGTGCCCTCTTGGCTTTTTGGGTCAGGCATTTTCCTGGTCCTTGGGTCTGCGGCAGCGACCGTCATCCTTGAACCACCGACGGATACCGCGTCGGAGAGGAAATCGCAGCAGAGCGAACGCTCCGCCGCTGCTTCCTGACCTTTGCTTCTGCTTAGCGCCGGTACTTCTGCTTAGCGCCGGTACTTCTGCTTAGCGTCGGTACTTCTGCTTAGCGCCGGTCACGTTGGAGGATGCTGACATCGTCGGCATTCACCAGATCGGGCGCCAACCACCCGTTCAGATCGTATTCCGCGAGGCAACTTTCTGCGAAGCCTTTCCAACGATCGGCATTCCCGGAGGCCAGCGCGCCGAACAGCGCATAACGCCGGATTTCCTCGTGGCTGCCGCTGTAGTTGATTTCGTACAGCTCGTGCCGACCGCCGAACTCCGTGCCGACCGCATCCCATAGCAGCTTCATCAACTTCACGCGTTCCTCAGCCGACGCACCACCCGATCCACGCAAATACAGATCGAGATATTTGCGCAGCTCAGGTGCGGCAAAATCGGCGGCGTGGGAATTCATATAAATCAAGCCGCTGGCGACGGTTTTCTCAACCAGGGTCTTGATTTGCACATAGGCCTCCGGCGCCAGCACCTGGTAGGCCGAGCCTGGATCGCCACCAGGCAGAATATGGCCGCCGGTCCACGGTGTGGCGGTTTTCGCCATGGCATCGGACAGCCCCCAGATCATGTTGCGCCAGGCGATCACCTCGCCGAGGTTGGCCTCAACCCCGCGGAACCCGCGCGTGCCGGTCATTTCCGTTGCCTTGAGCAACAACCCGGCAATGAAATCCAGCTTGACTGCAAGGCGCGTGCAGCCATGCAGCAGCGCTCGCGGCAAAAACCCGGTGCGCGGGAAGAAATTATTCGCCGTATCGACATCGGCATGGACAAAGACGTTTTCCCAGGGCACCAGCACGTCATCCATGATGAAGATGGCGTCATTCTCATCGAGCCGGCTGGACAACGGATAATCGAACGGCGAGCCCAGAGCGGCCGCGCGATACTCGTTCGACGTCCGGCAAATCAATTTGATGCCCGGAGCATTCGTCGGCACAATGAACACCACGGCAAAATTCTTGTCCTGCACCGGGATCAGCCCGTGATGCGCGACAAATGTGAAATGGGTCAGCGCTGAGCCGGTGGCAACGACCTTCGCACCGCTGACCCTGATGCCGGCATCGGTCTCCTTGGTGATGTGCATATAGACATCGGTCGGGCCGCCCGGCGCGCCTGGTGCCATGGACCGATCGACCGGCGGGTGGATGATCGCATGGTTGATGAACGGCACGCGTTCCTGACTTTGCCTATACCAGCGGCGGGCGTTCTCCTGCCACGGCGCATAGAATTCGGCATTGGCACCGAGCGTGGCCAAAAATGCCGCTTTATAGTCAGGCGAGCGGCCGAACCAACCGTAGCTCAGGCGCGCCCATGCAGCGATGGCGTCACGCGAGGCAACCTGTTCCTCGATGGTGCGCGGTGCAACGAAATAGCGGTGGGTGAAGCCGCCCCATTCGGTGGGACAACTCAGAACATGTTTGCCCTCGGCGTGATCCGCATGCAGCGCGTCGTAAAGCCGGGCGATCATGCGCGCGGTGTTGCGGAACGCGGGATGGTCGGTGATCTTGCCTACCCGCTCGCCGTAGATCCAAACCTCCCGCCCATCGTCAAGGCTGTCGAGGAATTCCCGGCCGGTGAACGGAATGGTCGAACTGATTGCATCTGTCATTGCGTTGGCTCTCCCCGTTGTTCGTTATCCGATTTGCCCGGTGCGCCGATTGTAGTTTGTTGAACCTGACTGAACAGCGCGGAATTCGCAATGGTTCAGAGTTCTTGTTGAGGTTGGAATGCATTGTCGTGACTTTGCATAACAATACCGTACCCGGCGCGCTGGACGACGCCGACCCGTGTTTACCCCGGGGAGGTTGACCTTGCGCCCAGTACCACCATGCTGGCGTCCTGCGATGGTGCAGATCAGCTTTACCAAATGGGAGGACAGGATGGGACAAACCATTCAGCTCAAAGCGAGCGATGGGTTCGCACTCGACGCTTATGTCGCCGGTCCGGCGAACGCGACCAAGGGCCTCGTCGTCATTCAGGAAATCTTTGGCGTCAATCATCACATGCGTGACATGGCTGACCGGTTTGGGGCCGCCGGTTATGCCGTGGTCGCTCCCGCTGTTTACGACCGGGTCCAGAAGGGGTTCGAAGTCGGTTACACGCCGGAAGATATCGCCAAAGGCCGCGATGTGCGCATGAAACTGGACGACAAACAGCTGATGCTGGATGTCGAAGCGGCGGCCGCTCATCTGGCGGGCAAGAAGATCGGCATTGTCGGTTATTGCTTTGGCGGCACGGTCGCGTGGTGGGGCGCCACGCGCAGCAAGAGTTTTGCAGGGGCGTCCTGCTGGTACGGCGGCGGCATCGCCGGGACCAAGGATGAGAGGCCGAATTGCCCGGTGCAGATGCATTTCGGCGAGACCGATGCCTCGATCCCGATGACCGATGTGGACGCGATCCGCGCGGCGCAGCCGAAGGTCGACAGCTATGTCTACAAGGGCGCCGGCCATGGCTTCGGGTGCGATGAACGCGGCAGCTACAGCAAACCCGATTATGAGTTGGCACAAAGCCGCACGTTGGAATTCTTCGCGAAGAATTTGGCCTGATCGGGTCGAAGCGAGCCCCACTCGGCGACGGGTGGGGGTTCGCGCAGGGCGGAAGGCCGTGCGTGCGCTGCCGGACAGCAGCCGGCCCAGGATTGCATCAGGTGCCGTTACAACAGGCGGGCGTCTGTTGGCTTACCACGCAAGTGCAAATGCCTGGACGGTCAGATCCGAGCATGACGGTAACGGGCGGTAGTTGAACCTTGTGCTTATGGGCATGACCGGCCCGCATCAGGTGGCCCCGTCACGACGAATTGTGCTTCCTGGCCTGTCTCTTGCATGGTCATGTTCCTGCAGAGTGTTACACTGGCCATGTTCAACCCCGAGAAGCCCATGTCATGACAGCCTCCTCCACTGTGGCCTCTGGCCTGTCTTTGGGCTTGCTCGATGCCTACGACTCGGACGGATTTTACTGTGAGATGCGCGACGGTGCGGCGCTCGACCCCAGGATAGCGCAGGTCATGGCCCGCCTTCGTCAGGTTTCACCGGACGATCTGCGCCGGCGCGCCGAAATCGCCGAGTCCGAATTATACAATCTCGGCATCACCTTCACGGTTTACTCGGACCGCGACGCCATCGACCGGATCCTGCCGTTCGATCTCGTGCCGCGTATTCTGACCCCAGCCGAGTGGGACCATATCGATCGCGGCGTGCGCCAGCGGGTCGCCGCGTTGAACGCGTTTCTCTGGGATATCTACCACGACCGCGCAATTCTGCGGGACAAGGTGGTTCCTGAATCGCTGGTACTGGGTAACCCCAATTACCGGCCCGAAATGATCGGCCTCGACGTTCCGCATCGGACTTACGTCCATGTATGCGGCATCGATCTGGTGCGTGACGAAACCGGCGGCTTCCTGGTGCTGGAGGACAACGCGCGCACCCCGTCCGGCGTGTCCTATGTCATCGAGAACCGCCACATGATGGCACGCATGTTCCCCGATCTGTTCGACGGCATCGCGGTTCGACCCGTCGGCGATTACGGGATGCGCCTGCATACGGCACTGACCGAGATTGCCCCCTCCGGCGACGCCGAGCCACGTGTCGTGCTTTTATCGCCAGGCATCTACAACTCAGCTTATTTCGAGCACATTTTTCTGGCCCGCGAGATGGGTGTGCCGTTGGTGGAGGGCAGGGACCTGACCGTCGAAGACGGCAGCGTGTGGATGCGTACCACCGCCGGTCTTGCCCCGGTGCATGCCATCTATCGCCGGCTCAACGACGATTTTCTCGACCCCGACGTCTTTAATCCCGACAGTGTGCTTGGCGTGCGGGGACTGATCGACGTGTGGCGACGCGGACGGGTTGCGCTGGCCAATGCGGTGGGCACCGGCGTTGCCGATGACAAGGCGATCTATGCGTATATGCCTCGTATCATCCGTTACTATCTGGCGGAGGATGCGATCCTTTCGAACGTGCAAACCAATATCTGTGCGGAGGCGGAAGGGCTCGCGTATACGCTCGATCATTTGCATGAGCTGGTGGTCAAGCCGGTCGGTGAATCAGGCGGCTACGGCATCATCATCGGCCCGCGCGCAAGCGCCGAGGAGTGCCGTGAATTCCGTGCCAAACTGATCGCCGACCCGAGCAATTTCATCAGCCAGCCGATGGTGAAGCTGTCGGTATCGCCGACCCTCATGGGCAGCCGGCTGGCGCCGCGGCACGTCGATCTGCGGCCATTTGCGGTGACCGGGAAATCGACCTGGGTTTTGCCCGGAGGCCTGACCCGGGTAGCGCTGCGCGAGGGGTCGCTGGTGGTCAATTCCTCGCAAGGCGGCGGTTCCAAAGACACCTGGGTGCTGGAATGAGCCAGACGCAATCGCAATCGCAGTCCCAGGCCTCCGGCGAAGCGTTGAGCAGACGCGGGCCGATCCTGCTGTCCCGCTACGCCGAGTGCCTGTTCTGGCTGGCGCGATACATGGAGCGGGTCGAGAACCTGGCACGGATCCTCGAGGTCACCGACACGTTCGTGCGGCACGGCGCGGACCAATCCGGCTGGCTGTCGATCGTGCAGATCAACGCCGATGAAGCGCGCTTCCTTGAAAAACACGATGCGGTGACGGCGGAATCGGTATTACGTTTTTATTTGTCCGAACGCGATAACCCGAGCTCAATCTCGGCCTGCCTGTTTGCCGCTCGCGAGAATGCCCGAACGCTGCGCCCGCTGATCTCCACGGAAATGTGGTCACAGGTCAACGTATTTTACAACCGCGCCCGCGAGCTCATGGCCGGCGAGCCACGACCGTCCGATGTATCGCAAATCTGCGCCTTTCTGAAAGAAGGCTGCCAGTTTCACACCGGCATTACCGAAGGTACCCTATTCCGCGACCAAGGCTGGGCTTTTTATTCCATCGGCAAATATTTGGAGCGCGGTGACCAGACCTCGCGATTGGTCGATATCAAATATCATACATTGTTGCCTTCGGTTACCGACGTCGGCGGCGCTCAGGATGTCAATCAGTGGCATGCGCTATTGCGCGCGGCTGCCGGATATCATGCGTTCCGAAGGGTTTATCCCAGCGGGATGATCCCGGCGTCGGTCGCCGGGTTTCTGTTATTGAACCATTCCTGCCCGCGATCGATCGTGCAGAGCGTGCATCAGATCGAGACCTATCTGACCCAGCTCGGATCTACCTACGGCCTGACCGGGGCAAACCGGGTATTGGAACAACTCGACGGCCTTCGGGCGGGGGTGATGGATCAGACAATCGACCACATCCTGCAGCGTGGCCTGCACGAGTTTTTGGATTGGGTGCAACTGCAATTCCTCGGCATCGCCGCCGCGATCGCGGATGCGTTCTGGCATAGCAAGGAAGACGCGACCTGATCCCGCCGTGAACTTCGGCGCACCTGTTACGAATTGTCCCGACGGGCGCGGGCACTGCCGCGCCAAACACCCGCCGCCGCCGGCTCCTCCACCGGTGGAGCGGGCGGTTTCCGCCATCCCGGACCCGCGTTCATGGCGGCTTCTCGCGTGCGTTGGGCGGCGAGCCGCCAGCCCTTCACAGCCGCGGTGTCAGCGCGTTCCGCATGCCAGACATGGGCGCGCAGACATACGCCCATCGCAACGAAGTACCAGAATGGCGGCTGGAACGCCAGGCCGACGAATGCGCCGGAGGTAAGGAACACCAGCATGCCGCTCTGCACCGCGTCGGACATGTCTGCGACCCAAACCAGATCCGGTATTTTTCGACATTTGCGCGATAACCTGACCAGGCTGAACAGGCTCGATCCGATGATCACCAGGAACATGATCAGTCCGGGAAAGCCAAGATCGCCGAGGACTTCGAAATAAATGCTGTGATATGCGCGTCCGGTCTGCAAATAGCCGCCAGGATGCAGGTCATCGGGAGGCATCATGATTACACTGGTGCCGTAGGCATCGAATCCGCCACCGAACGGATGCGACGATGCAAAGCCCAGAGTCCATTGCCACATCAGCAGCCGGGTCAAGGCGGAACTTTCGGTGTTGTATTGGTCGATCGTCGAAACGCGGGCATCCCAGCTTTTCGCCGCCAGCACGATAACGGCGATGGCTGCAACGGCGATCAGACTGCCGAACAGCAATTTCCGCCGCGACCTTATGAACATGTAAAGACCCAACATGACCATGCCGACCAGGGCACTGCGCTCATAAGTACCGATCGCGGTCACGAGCGCCAGGATTGCGACGCCGCCGTAAGCCAGGTTCATCATTGGCAACCGCGGAATGAGCTTGCCGTGCTTGCCGAGAAACAGCGCGAGCGGGACCGCCATCAGACAGACCGTCGAGAGATAGCCGCCTTCCGCGAGACCTGAGTTACCCGCCTCAAGACCCAAATTCTGCCCATACCCTCCGCCGGACAGCAGCACCTTGAGGCCGAATGGCACGAAGTTGGCAGCCAGGGAGAAGACGTAGGTTTGCGCGAAGGCCTCGATCTGGACGCGGGTACGGATCACAAGTGGGATGAACGCAGCAAACACCACGGTCTTGAAAGCCCAGTCCCACTTGGCCCAGGCTCGGTCGGGTAATTCCGCCCAAAGCAGTGCGGCGGTCATCCAGATCGCCAGTCCGATCATGCAAACCGTTACGAGCATAAGCGGTGGCGGCGATCGCCGGTCCAGCAGCAACCAGCTCACGACGGCGGCAGCACCCATGATGAATGCGACCGGTAACTCATTGAGGATGAAATAAGCCACCGATTGCGGCTGGAACGTATCGACCCAGACATAGCCAAGCGTCATGACGAACGGCGTGGTGATACCAAGCCCCAGGAACGACAAATACAACAGCAAGAGCCATGAGCTACGCAGCACGACCGGCAACCATCTGCATTGGGCGGTGAACGGTCACTCGCGTTGCGGCGCCCTGCGCACGACTGGTTCCTCGCCATGGGCACCGCCGGGTCGCAATGTCAGGCCAGAGCGATCAACACCGGTTTTCGGTGGCCGGAACCACGGCTGCGTGCTGTCCAGCTGGATCGCGCGGAGGATCACCAGGAACATCATGACCGAGCTGAAAAGGATACCGAGGAGGTCGAGCATGCGGGCACCTGAAAGCCCGGGACATCGCATTCGATGTTTTACAGCCGGGTGTCTCGGTGCCGTTATACCGACCGCACAACCGGGACGTCACGCACTCTGATCAGTCTCAGCCCAACCGCAAAACCCGGCCGGCGACCGCGTCCAGCTTCTCCGCGAGCTCAGCCGACCGCATCGACGGCGCCGTGATCACGGCGTTCTCCAGCGCGCGATCGCAACCCTGGGAGCACCCCTCTCGGGCACCGCCGATCGACGGTACCACAGCCCGCACCAGCGTCCTCGCCTTGTCGGCATTGTCGAACAGCACCTTAACCACCGCCTCTACGGTGACGTGATCGTGGTCGGGGTGCCAGCAGTCGAAGTCGGTCACCATGGCCACGGTCGCGTAGCAAAGCTCTGCCTCACGGGCGAGTTTGGCCTCCGGCATGTTCGTCATGCCGATGACGTGGCAGCCCCAGGCGCGGTACAGCTCGCTTTCGGCTTTGGTGGAGAACTGCGGCCCTTCCATCACGAGGTATGTGCCGCCTCGGGTCACCGGCAGCGCCAACGACTGGGCCGCCGCATGGATTGCGCGGCCCAAACGGCCACAAACCGGGTGTGCCATCGACACATGCGCGACGATGCCGTCGCCGAAGAAGCTCTTTTCGCGCGCAAAAGAGCGGTCGATGAACTGATCGACGATCACGAAATGGCCCGGTGCGAGCTCTTCACGCAGGCTGCCGACTGCCGATAGCGACAGCACGTCGGTCACGCCCGACCGCTTCAATGCGTCGATGTTCGCCCGGTAATTGAGATGGGTTGGCGACACCGGATGGCCTCGCCCATGTCTGGGCAGGAAAACGCATTGCACCCCGCCAAGACGGCCAAACAGCAGTTCATCCGACGGCTCGCCCCAGGGCGTATTGACCCGCTTCCAGGTCTTTTCCTCAAGTCCATCGATGTCATACAGCCCGGAGCCGCCGATGATGCCGATCACCGGCTCGACCATCTCTGGGCTGTCGGTCATCGCAGCCGGCCGGTGAGGGCGTCCCGGTCAGTGCACATCCGACCAGATCTTGCGCTTCACGGCATAGGTCACGCCGGTCAACAGGATCAGGAACAGGATGACCCGGACGCCCATCGCCTTGCGTTCGGCCGTTTCAGGATTGGACGTCCAGTACAGGAACGTCACGACATCGCGCGCCTCCTGGGAGAGCGTGTCCGGTGTGCCGTCCGTGAAGGTGACCCTGCCGTCGGTCAAAGGTTGCGGCATTGCGATCTGATGACCAGGGAAATACGCGTCATAGTTCATGCCGTCCTGCAATTTGAAATCCGCAGGCGGCTGGGCGTAGCCGGTCAGGATCCCATAGACATAATTCGCGCCATCTGGCCGGGCGTTGATGATCAGCGACAAATCCGGCGGCAGCGCGCCATTCAACGCCGCGCGCGCGGCTTTTTCGTTCGGAAACGGCGAGCGGAACTGATCGGCCGGGGTCGCGGGCCCTTCTTTCGGCTGTCCACTATCGTCGGTTCCTTGCGGCACCGTGAAGGTGGAGGCGATCGCCGTCACCTCTGCGTCAGTAAAGCCCAGGGCGGTCAGATCTCGATAATGCATTTCGTGCATCGCGTGACAGTTGGAGCAGACCTCGGAATAAACCTGGAACCCACGCTGCGCGGAGGCGAGATCAGGGGTGCCAAAAATCCCGTCAAAGCTCCAGTTCTGGCTCGGTGGAGTCGGAGATTCATCTTGCGCGGCCGCTGGAAGCGCGAGGAGGCCGCCGACCATCAGAAAGGCGGCCAGTAAGGAACGGGGCGTGCGCATCAGTGGCTCTCCAGCGGGCGTCCGGTGATGACTGCTTCGATCGGGCGGCCGGTAACCGCCTGAGTGATGCTCTCGGGCAGCGGCAGCGGACGCTCCAGCTTGCCGAGGATCGGCAAAATCACCAGGAAATGGGCGAAGTAATACAGCGCCGCGACCCGGCTCAGGATGACATAGATCCCCTCCGGCTTGTGCGCACCGCAGTAGCCGAGGACGAGGAACGACAGGACCAGGAGCAGGATCAGCTTGCGATAGGTCGGCCGGAACCGGGCACTGCGCACCCGCGAGGTGTCGAGCCAGGGCAGCACGAACAGCACCAGCAGCGAGCCGAACATGAAGCAGACGCCCAGAAGCTTGTTCGGTACCGAGCGCAGGATCGCGTAGTACGGCAGGAAGTACCATTCCGGCACGATGTCGGCGGGGGTTTGCAGCGGATTGGCCGGAATGAAGTTGTTCGGATCGCCGAGCATGTTAGGCGCGAAGAACACGAAAGCAGCCCAGACGATCAGGAACACGCAGACGCCGACGCTGTCCTTTGATGTATAGTAAGGATGGAACGGCAGCGTGTCCTGCGGCCCCTGCGGCTCGATGCCAAGCGGATTGTTGGAACCGACGATGTGCAGCGCGGCGACGTGCAGGAAGACCACGCCGATCAGCACGAATGGCAGCAGATAGTGCAGCGAGAAGAACCGGTTCAGTGTCGGCTGATCGACGCTGAACCCGCCCCACAGCAGTGTAACGATCTTCGGCCCGATCCAGGGGAAGGCCGAGAACAGGTTGGTGATGACGGTGGCGCCCCAGTACGACATCTGGCCCCACGGCAACACATAGCCCATGAACGCGGTGGCCATCATCAGCAACAGGATCACCACGCCCAACATCCACAGCAGCTCGCGCGGCGCCTTATAGGATCCGTAGTACAGCCCGCGGAAAATATGGACATAGGTGACGACGAAGAACATCGACGCGCCGTTCTGATGCACATAGCGAATGAGCCAGCCGTAGTTCACGTCGCGCATGATGTGCTGCACGCTATCGAATGCCAGGGCGGTGTTCGGCTGATAATTCATCGCCAGGAAAATGCCGGTCACGATCATGATGACCAGCGTGACCATGGCAAGCGCGCCGAAGTTCCAGAAATAGTTGAAGTTCCGTGGCGTCGGGAAGACGCCGTATTCCTTCTGCATCATCGTAATGATGGGCAGCCGGGAATCGATCCAGTTCAGCACCGGATTTTCGAGATCACTTTTATGCAGACCGGCCATGTCGGTTTCCCTGATGGGTCTTGGCTAGGAACGAGCGCGGTACGGCTCAGCCGATTTTGATACGTGTGTCGGTTTCGAAGGCATAGGGCGGCAAGAAAAGATCCAGCGGTGCCGGACCCTTACGAATGCGTCCCGAGGTGTCGTACTGGCTGCCGTGACACGGGCAGAACCAGCCGCCTCATTCGCCGCGCATGTCGGTGGGCTTGTTGCCAAGCGGGATGCAGCCGAGATGTGTGCAGATGCCGATCAGGATGATCCACTGTGCATGGCCGGCCTTGACCCTCGACTGATCGGTTTGCGGGTCGCGCAGATCCTCAAGATTGACGTTTTGCGCCGCGGTAATTTCCTGCGGCGTGCGATGGCGGATGAAGATCGGCTTGCCTTGCCACATGACCGTGATGCCGGAGCCGAGCGCGATGGGCGAGAGGTCGATTTCCACCGATGACACCGCCAACACGTCCTTCGACGGATTCATCGAGTCGACCAAAGCCACGGTGATGCCGCCGCCCAGGATCACGGCGCCCGCTCCGGCGATCAGTTCCAGCAGATCGCGTTTGGTCGCATCAACCGGGTGGCCATTGGCAGTTGCGGCGGACGATAGAGCCATATTCCCCTCGTATTCCCCGGTCGGTGCGACCGGAACCGTGATTGATCCACGTTGGCCGGCCACCTCGCGCCGACCAGACGCCCGGTCATCGCGCATGGCTAACCACGGACCGCCCGGCCTGGACGGTCCGTTCAGAGCGGGCGCAAGTTAGAGGCGCCGTTGGTCCCTCGCAACACGCCGCAGGTTTGCCCCTTGGGTCAGGTCGCGTTTCGGGCGTACTCTGACTGGCCGCTGGGAACAAGCCCCTATGACCCTGAATCCGCACGAAACTGTGACCGACGTTGCGCACCGCGCACTGCAGGAGCCGGCGAGGCTCTGGTTCGAAGCGCTACGCGACCGCCTGTGTGCCGCGTTCGAGGCGATCGAGGACGAGTTCGGTCGTCCGGGTGGCGGCCGGTTCGAACAGCAACCCTGGGCTCGCGAGGGCGGCGGGGGCGGGGTCATGAGCGTGATGCGCGGCCAGGTCTTCGAAAAAGTGGGGGTCAACGTCTCCACGGTCTCGGGCGAGTTCAGTCCGGAGTTTCGGGCGCAGATTCCCGGTGCGGCGGATGATCCGCGGTTCTGGGCCTCCGGCGTCAGCCTCGTTGCGCATATGCGCAGCCCGCGCGTGCCGGCGGCACACTTCAATACGCGGATGCTGGTCACCACCGAGGGCTGGTTCGGCGGCGGCGGCGATCTGACGCCGATGCGACTTGAAACAACTGAGGCGATCGAGGATGCCGCCGACTTTCACGCTGCGTTCCGGGCTGCGTGCGACCGGCACGATCCCGGGTATTATCCGGCATTCAAGGATTGGTGCGACCGTTACTTCTTCTTGCCGCACCGCAATGAGCCGCGCGGCGCCGGCGGGATTTTTTTCGACCGGCATCGCACGGCGGATGTTCCGGGAGACTTCGCACTTGTCCGCGATGTGGGCGAGGCATTCCTTGACGCGTTCCCTCGGATCGTGCGCCGCCGGATGCGCGAGACATGGACGGCGGCGGAACGCGAACACCAGTTGGTCCGGCGTGGCCGCTATGTGGAGTTCAATTTGATTTACGATCGGGGGACGTTGTTTGGATTGAAGACCGGCGGGAACGTTGAGGCAATTCTGATGAGTTTGCCGCCGGAGGTGAAGTGGCCGTGACGGCGAGATCGGGACAAGCTCATCCCCTCGCGGACATCTTCTCATGGTCATCGACTTCGCCGTTCGTAAGCGAGTATTGCTGAGCCAGGACAGCAATCGGCAGACCCAATCTGGCAGCGAGCCGGCGAATGATCGGCAACGTCAATGGGCGTTTGCGATTCATGATCTGCGAAGCCGTGGTCTTGTTGCCAAACTCATCCATTAGGTCCGATTGCTGCAACCCAAGCTCATCCATGCGATATTGAATTGCCACAATCGGATCAGGCAGTGGCAACGCCCAATGCTCATCCTCGTAAAACCGAATCAGTACCGCGAGGACATCGAGACGGCTGTCCTGCTCGGCAGTGCGTTGCTGGCCGGAGTTGCTGATCTCCAGCAGCCGACCCATCTCAGCCTGAGCCTCGGCAAGTTCGGATTCGTTTTTGATCAGGTGTATCACGTTGTCCATCTTATCCACTCCGGCTCATAATTCTTCGTATTCCGCATGAGTACCGATCCACGAAATGTATACAATTTCCGACTTGAAGGCGATGTTGGCGCTGATCCGCTATTTGTTGCCCCCGATATCAAAGCAAACCTTTTCGCCAGAGAGGTGATCAGTGGCGGGAAACGTCTGCTTCACGTCAACTATCGTACGCCATCTGCGGTGTTCCAGGATTGACGCCCAAATCAGCATCGGCTCTCTGGCCGCGGCATGACGTGGCTGATCTATGTACTCACGCAGGGTGTTGCGGGTCATCAGGCGCATCATAAATGGCATGATCCCAGGCAGTTTGCAAGATGCAAACTCGCTTGGCGTCGAACGTGGCGCGGGCCCCTTGGAAGGTCAAGGAAAGATCGCGTCTCATTCTTTGGAGCGGTCTGTCGGATCGTGCGCCACAGGATCTTTGATGTAAGGCAGCCAACGCCTTACATTTTGGTTGGATCGGAGCATCGGAGGAACTCATGTCGGTGGAACTGACCGTCACGGCGAAAGGTCAGGTTACTTTGCGCAAGGCGGCACTGCGCCACCTGGGGATCAAACCCGGCGACAAAATTGCGATTGCCTTGCTGGACGGCGGACGAGTGCAACTGGCGCCGCCGCCGGCACGCGATTTCGGCCGGCTGCGTGGCGCATTGAAACGTCCTGGTCAGCGCGTGGTATCGCTTGAGCAGATGCGCGAGGCGATCGATACCGGTAGGCGTAGGTGAAGATCGCGATCGATACCAACGTATTGGTTCGTTACCTCACGTGGGATGATGAACCTCAGGCCCGGAAGGCGGCAGAGCTGATCGAAGCCGCGGACCAGGTGCATGTATCCACGGTGGTTCTATGCGAAGTGGTGTGGGTGTTGACCCGCGCCTACCAGTATAACCCGCGCCTACCAGTATAAAAGGCATGAGATAGTGCCGGTATTGGAACAGCTTGTCGGCGGTCGCGAGTTTGAGATCGATGAGGTTGCCGCCCGGACCGGGCTACGTTTGCTCGAAGCCGGCGGTGATTTGGCCGACGGGGTAATCCTGGACGATATGCAAAGTGCTTCGTGTGAGTTTCTGGCGACATTTGACCGGGACTTTGCACGCCTGATTGAGCCGTCGAAGGTTGTTCTTCTCGGCGTTTGAGCAGATCGTGAGATGTCAGATGGAAGCGCTGCCACCGGCGGATTGATCGGCGTGGTTTCCCGGCGGCGACCTGACGCCGATGCGGCTCGAAACCGTTGGGAGGCGGGCAATGGGCACCTTTGCGGCGGTGGCCGCGTTAGAACGACCTGATCCCGCGCAGCTTCAGCAGCGACCTGGGTTGCTACGGCATTCTTGCCCATCTCCACTGCCAGGCTCTCCATGGCTTTTGCTGCGCGCGCCGATTCTTTCACCTGGCTGAGCGCCGCCTTGATAGCCTCTTCCTCGCCGGCTACCGCCCGCAAGGTGGAGCGCCAGAGTAGGCCAGTGAAAACCCAAAGGCCGGTGGTCGCGACGAACAGACAACCGGTGAAGAATCCAGCCGCGTCGTGCGTCATCCACTCCCATACGGTTTCTTCAGGTGGACTGTATGGGGGCTTTCTGGGAGGCGCTGTCGGAACGGCAGTTGTGTGCGAATTCCAGGGCAA
>Ga0187862_10003341_pt1 | contig 15676 bp, 11 predicted proteins | sample June2016WEW_10_1_FD_133003 | JGI IMG/M metagenome (GOLD analysis project Ga0187862, IMG submission 133003) | Peatland microbial communities from SPRUCE experiment site at the Marcell Experimental Forest, Minnesota, USA - June2016WEW_10_150 | ecosystem: Environmental > Terrestrial > Soil >...
AGCAGAATCATGCTGAAGCCTTCCTGCATCGAGGTGTGCTTGAAGAGCTGGTTGAGCACGATCTGCGGCTCAGCTCCGCGCTTAAGTTCGATCACAATGCGCATGCCATCGCGATCGCTTTCGTCGCGAATGTCGGATATGTCGTCGATGGTTTTGTCGTTGACGAGGTCGGCAATGCGCTCAATCAAGCGTGCTTTATTCACCTGATAGGGGATCTCGGTGACGATGATCGCTTGCTTGTCTTTGGTGACGTTTTCGATGGCCGCCCGAGCGCGCATCATGAACCGCCCGCGGCCCGTTCGGTAAGCCTCAAAGATTCCAGCGCGTCCGTGAATGATGGCCGCGGTCGGAAAGTCCGGTCCCTGCACGAATTTCAGAATTTCCGGCAACTGCGCGCCGGGATTATTCACCAGCGTGATCGTTGCATCGACAATCTCGGCAAGGTTATGCGGCGGAATCTTGGTAGCCATGCCCACCGCGATGCCATCGGAGCCGTTGACCAGCAAGTTGGGATAACGCGCAGGCAGCACCGCGGGCTGCGTTTCGGTGCCGTCGTAATTCGGGTAAAAATCGACCGCTTCCTTATCGAGATCCTCGAGCAGCGCGGTAGAGACGCGCGTCAAACGAGCTTCGGTGTATCGATCCGCCGCCGGAGGGTCGCCATCGACCGAGCCAAAGTTGCCCTGTCCATCGACCAGAGGAGCGCGCATGGCAAACGGCTGAGCCAATCGCACCAACGCATCGTAAACGGCGAGATTTCCATGCGGATGGTACTTGCCCATGACTTCGCCAACGATGCGGGCGCACTTGCGCGTGGCGCGTCCCGGAGCCAGCCCCATCTGCTGCATGGTGTAGAGAATGCGGCGATGCACCGGCTTCAGTCCGTCGCGGACGTCGGGCAGCGCGCGGCCGATAATCACCGACAAGGAATAGTCGAGATACGACCGCTTCATCTCCTCTTCAATGTTGACGGGCTGCATGTTGAGGGCGCCGGGGCCAGTAGGCCCGTCGCCGCCAGGAGGAGGAGTTAAGGGAAGCTCAGGATTCTGATCGTCAGCCATGAAAGTCAGTTCTCAGTTCTCGGTAGTCAGTTCTCAGTAAAGGACTGCGATCGCTCGTGGTGGGGAGGGGCGCCTCGGCCGCCCAAGCGGAGCAAAGTTACGCCGGCTCTGTCCCCCCGCACAAATCTCTCTAAGTCCTTGCATTTACAGGCATTATCTGACCGGATTTACTCATGAATTATACCACGTTCAGGCCGCTGGGAGCGGGCAAACGTTGTCTGTTCAGGCTCTGCGCAGCGTCAGCAGCGTGATCTCCGGCGGCACGCCAATCCGCACCGGAAAGCCGAAAGTTCCCAAGCCGCGATTCACATAAAGCGCGGCCTCCTGTAAACCACTCGCGGACGCGCCAGCGTGGCCATTCGACATTGGCAGCCGATAAAGCCCCGCCACGAACGGCGTGATCAGCCTAGCCGGACTAACGCTGTGATCCACAATCTCAAACTTCACCTGCCCGCCGTGAGTGTGCCCAGCGAGGCTGAGTTCAATGCCCAGTTCGGCGGCACGGCGAAACGAATTCGGATTGTGCGACAGCAGAACATTTGGCATGTCGCGCCGGATCAAGTGCTCAATCTCCTGCAACATCGGACCAGTACGCTCGCCGCTCACCATGTGGTCGCGCTGGTAATCGACGCCCAGCAGATTGAAGCGCCCTCCGTTATGCTCGACGACTGCCGAAGCGGCGCGCAGCAGCCGCATTCCCTTTTCGCGGAAGAGCCGTTCCGCATCGTCTTCCACGCCCGCATAAATTTCGTGATTGCCGTTGCATCCCCAAACACCCAGCGGAGCGCGGAGCCGGCTCAACTCCGTAATGCAGGCGTCCAGCGGATCGCCCTCGCCCGAGACAAAATCTCCCGTAACCAAAGAAATGTCCGGCTGCAACTCGTTAGCCATGTCAACCGCGCGAGCAATTTCGCGCGGCGGCATGTAGTCGCCAATGTGTATGTCGCTAAGCTGAGCAATGCGCAGCCCGTCCAGCTCCGCGGGAAGATTCGCGACCGGCACATCGACGCGCTCGATGGTATAGCGCAGCCGCCCGGCAGCAAATCCATAGGTAGCGGCAAGAAACGGAAAGCCACCAGCAAGAAGGGCAGCATATTGAAAAAACGCCCGGCGCGAGGGACTGAACCCACCCGCAACCGCTCCAGAATGAGGCAGAAGACGAGCCGCGACATTCGTGGCCCACTCGATCGCTCCCACCGATTCGACCGCCAGGACTCCAAAAACCGAAGCGACCAGCCACAAGCGGGCAACGGTGGTCAGCGATTTGCCAAGGTTGAAGCTGCCAAAACTGAGACGCGAGATTCCGTGGCCAAGCAGCGGATCGAGCAGCGTGGCGAGAAGTGCGGCGGCGAGCACGATCAGCCCGACATGAAGCCCGAAACGCCAGTGGGCACTCGAAAACGAACCAATCCACGTCCACGCCCGCATGAACCAGAAACGCTGGACGGCGTAGATGGCTAAGAGAAACAGCGCGAAGAAAAGAACTCGGCTCAGAATCAGGTCAGTACTCCAAGTAAAGCTTACCGGCGTTAGATGCTTCTTGTGCGAGGGAAGACTCGATGGCTACCAACGGCGTACCTCTTTTCGTGGTCTGTGCGAGATGGGGATCCTACCGCTATCGTCGCTTCATTGGGATAACACTGATCCCGCAAGGATTGATCCATGAAGCATCTCGGACTGCTGCTGTCGGCATTCTTGCTGGTCGTCTGTGGTAGCGCGAGCGCATCGATCACCGAGATACGAAAAGACTTCTTCAATCGAACTACCAACCTGCATGCCACCGCCATTATGTCGGCTCCGGCAGGCGATGCCAGTTATCTGATCAGCGTCTACGAGTCAACCGAGAGTTGTACGATCGTGCCCGTGCTGCGCTGGACCGACGAAAATGGAGTCACGCAGTCCCAGCAAGGCAGCGTCGGACCAAGCGGAGGAAACTGCTACCTGTCTCTGCTTGCGAACATTCGAGTGCAGGCAAAAACGAAACCCACGATTGAAACCAGCGGAGAAGACAACGCTTCCCACTACTCTCTTTACGTCTCAGGGCTGGGTTTTTGGCCAAGCGGAGCACAGGGGCAAGGCGGTCTGTCCGAGGTAACTGGGTCCCTACCTAACGCGGACCTGATTTATGTTCTTTCTATTTTCGAACCTTCGGCCAGCACGAGTGCGCTGCTTGTAGCGTATTCAACCGGCTACGTGGGCAATGACATACCCTACGTGAGTTGGACAGATGAGTACGGCACCAATTCCCTGGAAGTACCGGTTGGAACGTCAGCGGTCGTTCCGGTGAGAATTGCCGGAGGGACCAAAGTCTGGATTCACACTTACCCGGGGGACACGACGTGGTATGGGCTCATTGTCTTCGGAGCACCAGCCAAGGGCTCGGGTCCGTTCGGCGACTACGAAGCAAATTTACTCGATTGGACCGCCGCCACCTACCCGAGTTGGCAAACCGTTTTCACTGCCGGCAGCGCTGGCGCAAATGTTCTTCTGTTGGGCGATATGACGCAACCCGCAAATGACGGAACGGCCAGCGAAGGGCTTCAGATTTATTGGGCGAATGACGCGACAGGTTCCTGTGTGTCTGCTCTAGTGGCGGATCCCTCTGGAATCCCCGCCACCTGCGTTTCGCCTGCCTTCGTTGGCAGCAATAGTCCGTTGCAATTCAGAACCTATAACACAACCGGAAACCCATGGGGGCCCTCACCGACTTACAGCGCGGAAGTGGATGTGCTTCAGTTCTAGGACGGTGCTCTGGAAAAGCGAATCCGGCCACTCCGGCCTAGCGTGCGGCAATTGATTCCTGCGAGCGCAGCGAGGCAACGCGCTCGCGAGCGTTCTGCAGCGCGCGTTTGACGTGACGAGGCGCGGTGCCGCCCGGTACGTCGTGCAGCGCAAGCACTTCGGGAAGTCCAAGGCAGGAATGGAAACCTGCGTCAAAGCTGGCGTGAATCGCTTGCAGATCGGCGAGCGGCAGTTTTTGCAGTTCACATCCGCGCTCCACCGCCAACTGGACGGCCTTGCCGACGGCTTCGTGGGCGAGGCGCGAGGGCACACCGCGTTCGACGAGATATGCGGCCGCAGCCCACGCGTTCATAAAGCCCGATTGCGCCGCCTGATTCATCTTGGCTCCGTTGAATTCGACGGTGTTCATGAATCCGGTCACAAGCGGCAATATGCCGATGACCGTGTCGGAGGCGTTGAACAGAGGTTCCTGAGTTTCCTGCAGGTCTTTGTTGTAGGCGAGCGGCAAGCCCTTCACCAAGGTTTGCAGCGTGGTGGCACATCCCATGACGCGCGCCGCTTTGCCGCGGACGAGTTCCAGCAAGTCGGGGTTTTTTTTCTGCGGCATGGCGCTGCTGCCGGTGGAGTAAGCCTCGGGTAACTCGACGAAGCCATACGCGGGAGTGGAGAACAAGATCATCTCCTCAGCCCAGCGGCTGAGGTGAAGCGCGAGCAACGAGAGCGCGTCGACGAATTCGACGGCGAAGTCGCGGTCGCTAGTGGCATCGACACTGTTCGCCGTTGGAGCATCGAACCCCAGTTCCACGGCCATGGCTTGACGATTAAGTGTGAGCGTAGCTCCGGCCACGGCGCCCGATCCCAGCGGACAAAGGTTAGCGCGCTTGCGGCAGTCGGCAAGGCGCGAAGCGTCGCGCAGAAACATTTCCACATAAGCCAGCAGCCAATGCGCGACCAGCACCGGCTCTGCCGGCTGCAGGTGTGTGTACGCGGGCATGGCTAAAGACGCGCTGCCCGCGGACTCGGCACGAGAAATGATCGCCTCTATCCAATCGGCGATCAGGTTCTGCAGCGTGTCGATGCTCTGGCGCACGAAGAGGCGAAGGTCGGTTGCGATCTGTTCATTCCGGCTGCGGCCGGTGTGCAACTTGTACCCGGTCGAACCGATCACCGCGGCAAGTTGCTTTTCTACAAAGTGGTGGACGTCCTCGGCTTCCGGATCGTTCAGAAATTCGGGCGACGACTCGGCGCGGCGGCCGATTTCCGCCAGCCCCTTCACGATCTCCGAAAGCTCTTCGGAGGACAGCACTCCGGCGTGTTCAAGCGCGTTGGCGTGGGCGCGGCTGGCGGCGAGTTCGAGCGGCAGCAGCCGTTGATCGTAGGGAAACGACCGCTGCCATTTTTCAAATTCGGGGTCAAGCGGCTGCCGAAAGCGGCCGGACCACATCTTCATTGCGGAACCTCTACCTTGCCTGGCGTATGAACGTCATGCCCAGGGACGCCTTGCGTCTGGGCACGGCAACGCGAGGGCAATCCGAGGATGCGGATGAAGCCCTCGGCGTCCTTCTGATCATAGCTTGCGCCCATGGTGAATGAGGAGAGGTCGGTGCGGTAGAGCGAGTAATCCGATTTGCGGCTGACGATGTTGACATTGCCTTTGTAGAGCGACAGTGTGACCGCGCCGGTCAGATTCTGTTGCGTGGTGTCGACGAAGGCGTCCAGAGCTTCGCGCAGCGGCGTGAACCACATGCCGAAGTAAACCAGCTCGGCATACTTGAGCGCAACGTGCTGCTTGAAGTGCAGCAGGTCGCGATCGAGACAAAGCGCTTCGAGTTCGCCATGCGCAGTCAGCAGCAGCGTGCCTCCGGGAGTTTCATAGCAGCCACGCGACTTGATGCCGACAAAACGGTTCTCGACCAGGTCGATACGGCCGACGGCATTGCGTCCGCCGATTTCGTTCAGGAGTTCGACCAGCGAAACGGGATCGAGAGGCAAGCCGTTCACGGAGACAGGCAGGCCTTCTTCGAACCCGATTTCAACCTGCTCTTCCTTGTCGGCTGCTTGCATGGGCGACATGGTCATCTGCCACGTGCTTGGGAACGGCGCGTTGCCGGCGTCTTCAAGCTCTCCACCCTCGTGGCTGACGTGCCATATATTGCGATCGCGGCTGTGGATTTTCTCGCGGCTGGCGGTCACGGGAATCCCCCGTTTCTCGGCGTAGTCGAGACAATCTTCGCGCGATTTCAGGTCCCACTCGCGCCACGGCACAACAACTTTCAGCTCGGGAGCGAGCGCCTGATAAGCCATCTCGAAGCGGACTTGGTCGTTGCCTTTGCCAGTGCATCCGTGGCTGACAGCCGTCGCTCCCTCGCGCAGAGCGACCTCGACCTGATGTTTCGCGATCACGGGCCGCGCGAGCGAAGTGCCGAGCAGATATTTATTTTCGTATACCGCGCCCGCTTTCAGCGCTGGCCAGACGTAGCCGGTAAGGAACTCTTCGCGTAGATCCTCTACCACCACCTTGCTGGCTCCGGTCTTGTAAGCCTTATTAACCACCGCCTCGACATCATCGCCCTGGCCTACATCGGCGACCATGGCGATCACTTCGTAGGAATAGTTTTCCTTGAGCCAGGGAATGATGATCGACGTATCCAACCCCCCGGAGTAGGCGAGAACAATTTTGCCTGGCGTCATATTGGTAGACATGGTCTTAGGCGTGGGCATGCCCGCTCCTAGCCGAGAAGCGGCCCACGCCGCCGCTCAAAAGCCATACGAGAATGGCTTTCTGAATGTGCAGGCGATTTTCCGCCTGATCGAAGACGACCGAGTTCACCGAGTCGATGACCTGGTCGGTCACTTCACAGCCGCGATGCGCAGGCAGACAATGCATGAATAACGCATTGGGCTTGGCGAGCTGCATCAGGGCGGCGTTCACTTGGTACGGCGAGAAGATGGCGGCTCGCTCTTCAGATTCCTGCTCGTGTCCCATGCTGGCCCACGCGTCAGTGTAAACGGCATCGGCCCCGGCAACGGCTTTGCGCGGGTCGGTCAGGATGCGGAGCGAGGCTTTGGTCTCTTCCGCAATGGCCCTCGCCATAGTGACGATGACGGGATTGAGCCCGTAGCCTTCCGGGGTAGCAATCGTAATCTTCGCGCCGACCGAAGCGCCCGTCAGCAAGAGCGAGTGTGCCATGTTGTTGCCGTCACCAACGTAGGCGAAATGAATTTTCTTGAGGTCGCCGAAATGCTCCTGCAGGGTGAAGAAGTCGGCAAGCGCCTGGCAGGGATGTTCGAGCTCACTCAGCGCGTTGATGACCGGAACGCTGGCATAGGTCGCCATTTCTTCGACAACCGCATGACTAAAGGTGCGCAGCACGATGATGTCGATCCAGCGTTCGAGGTTGTGCGCGATGTCGTAGAGCGACTCGCGCGCATTGAGGCGGCTGGCCGTCTGGTCAACGAAGAATGTGCTGCCGCCCAGGCTGTCCATGCCGGCTTCGAAGGTGAGGCGAGTGCGCAGGGAGGGCTTCTCGAAGAACATGACCATTTGCTTGCCGGAGAGAACGCCGCGAAAATCCGCAGGACGCTGCTTGAGCATGGAGGTCAAGTTGAAGAGCGTGAGAATCTCGGCGGGGGCGAGATCGTGGATGGAGACGAGATCGCGCGGCGCGACGACTTCCGGCAGCAAACTCGGCGGGTTCGTCTTGATCGTTGGCGGGTTCATCAGTGCCATGGGATCGGTTCTACTGTGCATTTCGTAATACTCCATTTCCAAAACAAATCTGACGTAACTTTTCCTGAATCAGAGGCGAATCCAGGGGTCGGCTTTACGACAGCTCGCGAATCCGTTCAGCGAGGGCCTGCGCTTGCTTTTTGTCGGTGGCGATAACCAGCACGGTGTCATCACCGGCAATTGTGCCGACCACCTCAGTCCAGTGCGACGCGTCGAGCGCGGCGGCGACCGGCTGTGCGCTGCCCACCGTGGTCTTCACCACCAGCAGGTTCTGCGCCTGGCGGATTTCGACCACAAACTGGCGAGCCAGATGCATGACCGAGGGCAAAATGCCCTCGGCGCCAAAACTATCGTCCGCCCGCCGATAGCCCTCGGGCCCTTTGACCAGTTTCAGTTCGTGGATATCGCGCGAGAGCGTCGCTTGCCCTACCTCAATGCCTTTGCGCTCCAGCCGCTGTTGGAGCGAATCCTGGCTTTCGACAGGACCTTCGTCGAGCAGATCGAGAATCGCTTTGTGGCGCGCCGTTTTCGACATGAATAAAAATGCAGTTCAATGCATAAGTATCCATCGCTTGGGGAGGGCGTGTCAAGCGGGAAATCGAAGAGCGATTACCACAGGGGCCACAGAGGAACACAGGGAAAAATGGAGCGTTTCCGGTGTCTCTACTGTGCCTATAGTTAAGAAAGTATTACTGGATGTGCCCGCCGGGATCTGGAAGTCCACTCCACGGTGCGGGCGCAACAATCCACCCGGTTACGCTGCCGTAAGCGGCATACGGGATGTGAGTCGGCGTAGTTCGAGCATCCGGTGCCGGACGTAGCCGTCCTCGGTCAAATGCGCCGAAGCACATGCTTTGCGGCTGCTGGCCACCATCTGGTCGAGCGGGCGGCGATAGGGGAATTGCGGGTCGAGTTCCCGGCAGAATTCACAAGGCCGGGCGGAGCGGGTGTCGAAGCGATTGATGACGGCTGGGTCGATGTGTTCCACGAAGAGCTGGCTCCTGGGGAAGGCGCGAACAAATACGCCCGGTTTGTGAGGCAGAGTCACATTACGCTGCCTCGGCTGATTCGTTGCCTCTCTCGACGCCGCCTTTGTACTACAAGGGATGAGCCCTGGCAAGTCCCCCGTGGCAGCCGCAATTTTCGCATCCCCCCGAAGAGTCCAGACGCAAAAACCCGGAATTCCTGCGGCGACACGGTGCGACATGGGGCGGTGATTTCTGGCATGATAAGGCCACTCCTCAATTCTGAATTCTGAAGATCGTTCTGGAGAAGCCCGTTCGGGAGATCGTGTGAATCCTGCTAATGCTAACCCGACCACCGTGTTCTTTTTCGATGTGGACAATACGCTGCTCGATAACGATCGCGTGTCGGACGATCTGAAGCAGCACTTGATCGACAAAATGGGCGAGTCCAGCGCCGGCCGCTATTGGGAGATTTTCGAGCAACTACGCGCCGAACTCGGATACGCGGACTATCTGGGCGCGCTACAGCGTTATCGCATTGAGCGGCCGCGCGATCCGAAGCTGCTGACTGTCTCGCACTTCATGATCAATTATCCCTTCGCCAACCGGCTCTTTCCAGAATCGCTGGATGCGGTAGCGTATGCGCAACGCTTAGGACGGGCTGCGATCCTGAGCGACGGCGACGTGGTTTTTCAGCCGCGCAAGATCGACCGCTCGGGCCTGTATGAGATTTTCGAAGGCAACGTCCTGATCTATATACACAAGGAACTGGAACTGGACGACGCGGAGGCGAAGTATCCGGCAACGCACTATGTGATGGTGGACGACAAGGTGCGGATTCTGGCGGCCATCAAGAAGTATTGGGGGGTGCGGGTGACGACCGTGTTTCCGCGCCAGGGACACTACGCCCTGGATACGGCACAGGTGGCGCAGTACTCAAAACCGGATGTCACTCTGCAGCGGATTGGAGAGTTGCAGAAATATTCGCTGGAGCAGATCCTAGCGGCAGCTGGGTGAGGGCCAACTCTGAGGGTGGGTTTCGCAAGTTGGGCTGTTGCGCCACGCGGCTGCCGGGGAAGTCCGGTTCGTATCAGGCCATCGCTTTAGCGATGTCATAATTCACGCCAATCAGATGCCTCTTTAGGAGCTGGGCTTCCTACTCGGCTTCTTCTTCCTCAGGCGCACCGCGTCGGACCAGGCTTTCCAGTTCCCGGTTCAAGCTGGTGCGGCCAGCTTCAGTCAAATCCAAGAAACGGAAAGGCTGCAGGCATCCCTGGGTGGCCCACATGGGAAACAACATTTGCGCGTGGCAGCGGATGCTGGTCCAGCCGAGGTGAAACAGGACTGTCACGCAGATGCCCTCGTCGAGCGGGTGCTCGAGCGAGACCAGTCCGCCGTTAGCCGAAAGCTGATTCATGCGTCCGCGAATCTGACGCCCGTTTTCGAGCAGCACCAGCGCGAGGATGGACCCGCCGAGCTTGACGCGCGGGCCGCGCTGCTCTTTCTGCATGATGACGGTGGAGGCCATTCTCTCTCAATTTTGCATCAGATAGCGGTGCCAGGGCAGATTACGAAAGGCAAACGAGAAATGTGCGTGACAAAAGTCACATCCTTCCGGTAGCGAGCCCTCTACCCTAAACTGGCAAGGATGGCGCAATGGCAACGCAAGTTCATGGCGAAATTCAAAGAGAGATTAAAAGCGAAATTTGTTTGGGGCTTTCGCCGATAAAGGCTCCGTCCCCTCTGCTTCGGACGCACAAACCGGTCGCCAAACCGAGAAGGACTCTTATCCGCCGCCCCGAGCGCGACCACTCGCAGATCGCCCGCCGCAGCTTCCAAGCCGCGTTCCTCCTGCTCAACGTCTGGATCGGCGGCACCTTCTATTTCTGGGTTCGTCAATTTGAGCCGGGAGGTGCGCCAACCTTCGTGCAACGCCCGGCAGGCGTGGAGGGCTGGCTGCCAATCGCTGGCCTGATGAACCTGAGGTACCTTACCCTCACGCATCACGTTCCGGCACTGCACCCGGCGAGCCTATTTCTGCTGATCGCATTTCTGGCGATGTCGCTTCTGTTCCGCAAGGCATTCTGCAGTTGGCTGTGCCCCGTGGGAACGATCTCGGAATACCTTTGGCACGCGGGACAAAAACTTTTTCGGCGCAACTTCCACCCGCCGCGCTGGCTCGATATCGGACTGCGCGGGCTGAAGTATCTGCTGCTCGGCTTCTTCATGTGGGCTGTCACCTCGATGGCGGCGGATGAACTCGCCGCCTTCATGAACAGTCCTTACGGCTTGATCGCCGACGTGAAAATGTTGAACTTCTTCCGCCATATCGGACAGGCGGGCGCAATCACGCTGGGCGTGCTGGTGGTCGCGTCGCTCTTTATCCAGAGTTTCTGGTGCCGCTACTTGTGTCCGTACGGGGCGCTGCTCGGAATCGCATCGCTGTTTAGCCCAGCCCGCATCCGCCGCAATCCGGAGACCTGCATCGACTGCACAAAGTGCGCCCAGGCGTGTCCTTCGGCGCTGCCCGTCGACAAACTAGTGACGATCAGATCGGCGGAGTGCACCGCGTGTCTCGAATGTGTAGCCGTCTGTCCTGCAAAAGATGCGCTTAGTCTGTCCCTGCCAGGAATTCCGGCACTCGCGCCCCGGCCTGCGAGATTGCCGGCGTGGATCGTGGCGGTAGGGATCGCGGCGCTTTTCTTCGGCATCGTCGGCTTCGCGAAGACAACGGGCCACTGGGATTCGCATGTACCCCGCGCCACGTATCAGCAGTTGGTTCCCGATGCCGATCAGGCACGGCATCCAATGCCGGGGGAGAAGTGAAGCTGCCTGCTCTTTTTCGTGCTGCTCGCGTGCTGTCCCGAACGTGACCTTGGCCGTGGCGGCAGTGATGAAGAAAGGTGAGCAGTGTCCAGCGTCCCGAAGAACGGAAGATCGTGGCGGAGGCGCGAACGTCTAACGCCAAAAAGCAAGGCGGCCAATTGGCCGCCCATTGAAAACCGGGAACTGCGAACTGCCCCTAAGCCGTCGCCGGCCGCTCGCCGCCTTTCGCAGGAGCCCGTTCTGGCTTAATCACCTGCTGCACGCCGTCGTCGGTCTTGGCCGGCAGCGGTTTTAGCGGCGGCAGGCTTTGCCCATCGACCAGCAACTTGATCTCCGAGGCGTCCAGCACTTCGCGTTCAATCAGCGCCTGCGCGATCTTGACTAGCGTTTCGCGATTCTCCGACAGGATCCCCTTCGCCGTCGAGTACCCCGCGCTCACCATCTTCCTGACTTCTTCGTCAATCTGGATGGCGGTAGCTTCGCTGTAATCGCGGTGCTGGGCGATCTCGCGGCCCAGGAATATCTGCTCTTCTTTCTTGCCGAAGGTCAGCGGCCCCAGGTCGCTCATGCCCCACTCGCAAACCATCTTGCGCGCCAGTTCCGTGGCCCGCTCAATGTCGTTGCCCGCGCCGGTCGACATCTGGTTCAGGAAAAGCTCTTCCGCAATGCGCCCGCCCATCAGGATGGCGATCTGCGTGTCGAGATAGTTCTTGTAGTAGTTGTGGCGATCGTCGGTCGGCAACTGCATGGTCAGACCAAGTGCCATGCCGCGCGGAATGATGGTGACCTTGTGCACCGGATCAGAGTGCGGCAGTTTGGCCGCCACCAGCGCGTGTCCGGCCTCGTGGTACGCGGTGTTCTTCTTCTCTTCGTCGGAGAGCAGAAGCGACTTACGTTCCACGCCCATCAGCACTTTATCCTTCGCCACTTCGAAGTCGTACATCAGTACAGCCTTGCGGTTCTGCCGTGCCGCCGCCAATGCCGCTTCGTTCACCATGTTGGCCAAGTCGGCGCCGGAGAATCCCGGTGTGCCGCGAGCAAGGACGTTGAGTTCCACATCATCCGCCAGCGGAATCTTGCGCGTGTGTACGCGCAGAATTTCTTCGCGTCCGCGAACATCGGGACGATTGACCACCACGCGCCGGTCGAAACGGCCGGGGCGGAGTAGCGCCGGATCGAGCACATCCGGACGGTTGGTCGCCGCCATCAGGATCACACCTTCGTTCGATTCGAAGCCATCCATTTCTACCAGCAACTGGTTCAAAGTCTGCTCGCGCTCATCGTGTCCACCGCCCAGCCCAGCGCCGCGATGACGTCCAACGGCGTCAATTTCGTCGATGAAAATGATGCAGGGAGCGTTTTTCTTCCCCTGTTCGAACAAGTCGCGAACGCGGCTCGCGCCCACGCCCACGAACATTTCCACAAAGTCGGAGCCGGAGATGGAGAAGAACGGAACATTCGCTTCGCCCGCCACAGCGCGCGCCAGCAGGGTCTTGCCCGTTCCCGGAGGTCCAACCAGCAGCACGCCTTTCGGAATGCGTCCGCCAAGCTTCTGGAATTTTTGCGCCTCGCGCAGAAACTCGATAATTTCGCGCAGTTCTTCCTTCGCTTCATCCACGCCCGCCACGTCTTTGAACGTGATCTTTTTCTGCTGCATGGAGAGCAGCCGCGCCCGGCTTTTGCCGAAGGACAGCGCCTTGTTTCCGCCGGTCTGCATCTGGCGGATCATGAAGAACCAGAGCGCGCCCAGCAAAACCAGCGGTGCCAGATTCAGAATCCAGCTGGGCCAGGTGCCGTTGCTGATGTCCTTGAAACTGTACGGAACACCTTTGTCTGTCAGCTTCTTGTACATATCGGGATAGTTCGCCGGCACTATCGTATGGAACGGCGAGTCGGGACTCTTGAACTTCCCGCGCACTTCCTGGCCGATGAACATCACATCATGGACATTGCCTTGGTCCACGTCGGTCAGGAATTCAGAAAAGCCGATTTCTTTTTCCTTCTGGGCATTGCTGCCGGTTTTCACCACCTGCCAAAGCAGGATGGCCGAAACCGCGATGATCGCCCAGAAAGCTATCGTCTTGATCGTAGAATTCACCTAAAACTCCTCTTTAGTGAGGCCCCATCCCTGCCAAAAAGACGCAGCCTCTTCGTTGATATTAGATGCCAGAGGCGGAAATTCGACTGGGAAAAGACCGCTCGTTACATTCTAGACCTTTTGGGAAGAAAACGGGGCACCAGAAGAGGGTGACAGAAGTCACAGGAGCCACCCGGGGAGACAACGTCCCATGTGGAATCGCGGCAGATCCCCGTTCTCACAAATGCCTCACGTACTCGCCGCCAGATACGGCAAATTTCGTCCGGTCTGCTCGGGATTGCCCAAGCCATAGCCGCACAAAAACGCGTCATCCACCAGAAATCCGAAATAGTCCGGCTGCAGCGGCACCCGACGCGCCGACTGACGGTCCAGCAAGGTAACCAGCTTCACCGAAGCCGCGCCCCGCCCGCGCAGGTCGCTCATCAGAAATTCGGTGGTCACGCCCGAGTGCACCAACCCCTCAACCAACAGCACGTGCTTGCCGGCAATCGGCAGCGCGTGGCTAAAGAAAATCTCCAACAGCGGGGACTCGCCCTGCTGGCTCTGCTTGTAGCTGGGCTTGATAAAGGTGCAGATGACAGGGACATCGACCGCCCGCACCAGATCGGCCATAAACAGGAAACTGTTTTCCAGGATCCCCAGAGCGATCACAGTCTGGCCGCGATAGTCGTCGGAAATCTGCCGTCCCAATTCGCGGACTCTTTTCTGAATCTGATCGGCCGAGATCACCTGGCGCAACCCGGCATTCGGTAAAGCACTCATAGCGGAAGTGGCGCCTCCAGCCTGGTATCTAAAGCTGTAACTCTGAAGCGTGTAAATCTAACCATGGCATGTTACATCATGCCCGCAATCTCTCGAATCCAAATCGCTTGCGGAGCCCCCGCCGGCGCCCGAAAAGCCGCCGGAACCGCAAATCCCCGCATCCAGACCAGCCCGCAGCCTTCGGCAACCGCAACCGGCCAAAGCTTTTTCTCCGCTCCAGTCGCATGCCGGTCGCTCAGCAGCTCTTTCACCTTCTTTGCCGCCGCCGTATGCGCCGGCCAATAACGATCTCCCGCCCGCCAGTTACGGACTAGAAATCTCTTTGGCACGCGCTGCAGGTCCAGCAACTGCTCGCGCTCCTCCTCTGGAACGCTATTCGCATCCACCACCTGAGCCACGATGCAAGCGCCCAGCGCCGGAACCTGCACCGCGCCCGGCACTGTTAAAGCATATTCATAATCCGCAGATTGTCGACGCCCCGCTTCGCCCAAGCCGCTGACACGTTCCGGTTCCAACAAAAGTTCCTGCCGTCCACGGCGAAAATTTCGCCTGGGAGAGTCCCGTCCGACCGGCAGTTCCATTTTTCTCCCTGCTGCTCCATGCGCCAGTTCCAACGTCTCGTCGATCAGCCGGAACGAGATACCCAAATCGGCTGCATTCGTTTCCAGCCACCCGCGCACCAGGCGCCGCTGCGCCGCCAGCGGAAGCGCCAGCAACGGACCAGAGGAAGAGGCCTGGTTTCACGCGGCTCGCCAGCGGGCCCGCACTGTGCCGCGATCTCCGGATGCCCAGACTCCCAATGCTCCTCCTCGGCCCGCGCGATTTCCGCCAGCTCAGCCATGTGCTCGATCGCGGCCTCGCCAAATTCTTCCCCGATCGTGGGCAGCAACCGATGCCGCACGCGATTGCGCAGGAAGGCAATATTCCGATTCGACGAATCCTCCCGCCAGCTTTGGCCGCGTTCGCGCAAAAATTCCTGTAAGGTAGCGCGCCGAAAGTTGAGCAGCGGCCGTACCACCTCGCCGAACGCTCGTCCTTTCTCTTCGAACACCATGCGCGGGTGAATGCCCGAAAGTCCGCGAATGCCCGAACCGCGAAAAATGCGCAGCAACACGGTCTCTGCCTGATCGTCGAGGGTATGCGCGGTTGCAATCTTTGTCACTCGGCCCTCGCGCGCCAACTGTCGAAAGAATCCATAGCGGCGTTTACGCGCGGCCCCCTCGATGCCGGAACCGATTTCGGAACCGGTCTTCGAACTAACCTCCGAATCGATTTCCGAAATATGCCTGTCGTCGACCGGAGCGTCGCAGGCATGCAGTTCGAGTCCGTGCTGCTGCGCCAACGTCGCGACAAAGCGCTCGTCCTCGTCCGACTCTTCTCCGCGCAGCTTGTGATTGACGTGCGCCACCGACAGTACGATCCCCAACTCGGCCTGCAACTCGAGTAGCAGGCAAAGCAACGCCACAGAATCCGCCCCGCCGGAAACCGCCAC
>Ga0187862_10003357_pt1 | contig 15619 bp, 17 predicted proteins | sample June2016WEW_10_1_FD_133003 | JGI IMG/M metagenome (GOLD analysis project Ga0187862, IMG submission 133003) | Peatland microbial communities from SPRUCE experiment site at the Marcell Experimental Forest, Minnesota, USA - June2016WEW_10_150 | ecosystem: Environmental > Terrestrial > Soil >...
AGACAACGAGGATGGCGAACCGGGAGCGGATGGGTCGCTAGGAAAGCGGTCGCCTGAGTACTTACTTGCCGTGGCCTCGGCGGCACAGAAGATGGCGGAAGCACTGCACGATGTGCAGACCTGGATAGATGATCCGAAAGCCGTCGCCTTGCTGATAGTCGGGTGGCGCCAGCCCGAGGCCCCCGATCAGGCCGGCCAGGCACAGCGCCGCCGCGGGCCAGCCAAACCACGGCGCCAGCCGGGTCGCCAAGCGATAGAAATGCGGCGGTGAACCGAAGCGATGAAACCATACCCAAGCCACGTTGACTCCCGGCCCTATTCCAGACCAATCCGCACTGCAGCCGCCAGCGCCCAGGGCGCCAGCGTCGCGCTGAGCACCGTGATGGCTGCCAGCAGATACAGCGGCGCCGCGAGCGGCTCGCCGGCGATCGCCAGTGCGGTCGCGCGTGCGCCGAATATCAGCACCGGCACCGCCAGCGGCAGCACCAGCAACGCCAGTAACGATCCATTGCGCTTCAGACTCATGGTCAGGCCCGCGCCCACGGCGCCAATCAGGCTCAGGGCGATGGTGCCCAGCAGCAAGGCGGCCAGAATGCCCGGGATGGCCTCATAGGGCGCGCCGAGCGCGGTCGCCGCCAGCGGCGCAATCAGCACCAGGGGCAATCCTGTCAATAACCAATGCACCGCTGTCTTAGCCAGCAGCAAGCCCTGAAACGGCAAGCCGCACAGTGCCAGCTGTTCGAGCGCCCCGTCCTGCGCATCTTCACGAAACAAAAGATCCAGCGCCAGCAGCGAGGATAACAGCGCGCCGACCCATAGGGCAGCCGGGGCGATGTCTCGCAGCAGCGAAAGCTGCGGATCCAGCGCCAGTGGAAACAGTGCGGTCACCACCACAAAAAATCCCAGCGGCTGCAGCGTATCGCCCGAACGCCTCAGCGCGAGGCGCAGATCGCGCGCGATCAGCGCCCCGGCCGCGCCCGCGAACCTGACGCGCTGCCCGCTCATTGCAGCGTCAACGACTGCAGCTGCGCGGCTGGCAGATCCAGCGTCCGGTGGGTCGCGACCACCGCCGCGCCACCGGAGCGCAAGTGCCCATCAATCAGCTCGACCAGCAGGGCCTGTCCGCGCTCATCGAGGTTCGAGCCCGGCTCATCGAGCACCCAGAGCGCTCCGCCCGTGAGCGCCAGCCGCGCCAGCGCCACCCGGCGGCGTTGGCCTGCCGACAGGCGTCGCAGCAATTGACCGGCCGCCTCGGCAACCCCGGTGCGCGCCAGGGCGGCGACGATGTCCCGCGCCTGCACCCGACGCCGCAGCGCAGCGGCGTAGCGCAGGTTCTCGGCCGCGGTCAGATCGGCCTTGAGGCCGTTGTCGTGTCCGAGATAATTGAGCTCGCCGTGGAACGTGGCCGGATCGTCCACGATATCACGGCCACGCCAGCAGATGCGGCCGTGCTCCAACGGCACCAGGCCGCACAGCGCGCGCAGCAGCGTGGTCTTGCCGGCGCCGTTGGCACCGGTGACCTGCAGGCACTGCCCGCCCGCCACGGCCAGGCAGATGCCGCGCAGGACATGCTGCTCGCCGCGCCATAGTTGTAAATTATCGGCCGTCAGTTCATCCATCTGGTGCGGACGGCGGGACTCGAACCCACACTCCCTGTTAAGGAAGCAGATTTTAAGTCTGCTGCGTCTACCGGTTTCGCCACGTCCGCGTTTGTGACGCGGTCTCCAGCCCTGCCCCGCATTATGCGTTAACGCCCCGGACCGCGTCGTGGCAACTCGTTCGGCGCTCGCCGGAAGAACTCAAGCGGTACTGGCGTGTGGCGCTGCCCCGCGGCGGCCGATCCACCGAGCCACGGTTCCTCGGTACGCAAGGTACTGCGCGCCGAAAAGCTGACCCAGCGCCTGTTCCTCGGGAATGATCTGCACGACAGTGATCACCATCACGAACAGCGGCGGCATGAGCCAAGCACTCGCGCTACCGAGCCAGAGCGCCCACCCAATCAGCAGCAGCAGCAGTCCCAGATACATCGGATTGCGGCTGATGCGAAAGACTCCGTCCGTCACCAGTCGCGTGGCCTTGCCCGGATCCATGGGATTGACGGTGGTGCGCGCCTGATGGAAACGCCTGAGCGCGGCCACGTCGATGGCAACTCCGACTCCGCCTGGAAGCCCGGCGAGTCGGTTCCACGGCGGAGCGATCCAGTGACCGAGCGGCAGCCAGCGATGCAGCGCCCACATCGACGCGGCTGCGACCAGCATCACTATCGGTGGCGGAATGCGGGGCTTCACGCGATCGACTCTAGACCCCGGTGGCGTACAGCTCAACAATCCGCCATGCAGCTCCAGCGCAGTGCGGCCCTGCCTCAGGGCGATCCGATCAGGGCGGCAGGACAACTCGCCATTCGGCAACAAATTGCCATGCGACGGCCTTAAGGTGCAAAGCTGACAAGGATGTGGTATCCAAGATTTGTCATCGTTCCCAAGGACTAAGTTGCGGCGCCACGGCGTACGGATAGACCGCCGCAGCGGAGGAAAGCCATGCAGTACGAGCGCGTTCGCCACATCATGACGGAGCCGGTGGTTTCTATCGGTGTCCACGCACCGGTCACCGAGGTGCTGCGTCTTTTCGCCAAACGGCCTCTGCATCATTTGCCCGTGGTCGATGGATTGGAACTCAAAGGCATGCTGAGTTCGGCCGATGTGCTCAAGCTCGACTTTTTCGTTGCTAAGTCCGGCACGCAAGCATCTGCGGCGCTGTCGAACGATCGATTCCGGATTGACACGATGATGCGCCGGCCCGTCATTACGGCAAGGCTCGACGACACAATTGCTGATGCGGCATCCCGCATGGCAACTCACGGCATCCATGGGCTGCCCGTGATCGACGAAAATGGCCATCTGGTTGGCATCGTCACGACTACCGACATCATGCAAGCGCTTCTGCATGGCATAGGCATCAAGCAAAGCCCAGAGCAGCACGAGGCAAAACGCAAGCCGACCGAACTCGAGATGCGCCGCGCGATCGAGGCGGCAGAGTCCGCGACACTGGACGGCACCGATACGAACGGCGTCGCAGCGTCCATGCTATACCTCTACGAACGTAACTCACTGCTGGAGGCGTTACGGCAAAACGTGGCTCGCTATGTGCACGGCGGGCAGGACGCACGATTGCACTCGCGTCTCGTCAAAGAAATCGACCAGCTAGGAGAGCCAGGCCAGGAGATCGAACTTTCGATTCCGCTGTGAGCGGGTCGTTGGTTGGGGGGCCGTCGTGTCCATCACAAGCCCCGGAAGCACCGCGAGCCGGCGCCTGTCTCAATCGAGACGCGCGCGGAACGCTTCGCCGAGCGAAATCGCTCCCGTGCGCGCCAACGCGAGCGCCTGGACGCTGAGTGGCACCATGCCCTCTTCGACGGCCTGGGCTTCGAGCTGATCGTGGCCGGCGCCGGCCTGCACCAACTTGCGAAGCTTGGGGCTCATCTCGAGCAGTTCGTAGACGGCGACTCGGCCGCGAAAGCCGGTTCCGGAACATTCCTCGCACCCGCTGCCGCGCCAGAACGTCTCGGCATCGCCAATGTGCAGAGCCTCGCGAGCTTCCGAATTGGCCTCCGCAACCTTGCAATGTTCGCAATTACGACGCACGAGTCGCTGTGCCAGAACCCCGGCCAACGTGGCATTGGCAAGGTATGGCTGGATGCCAATCTCCACAAGGCGCGCAACAGTCTGCGCTGCGCTGTTCGTATGCAACGTGGACAACACCAAGTGGCCGGTGAGTGCGCTCTCGACCGCGATCTTCGCAGTATCAGCGTCACGGATTTCACCGATCAGAATGACATCGGGGTCGTGACGCAGGACGTGTCGCAGCGCCTGGGCGAAGCCGAAATCGATGGCGGGGTGAACCTGGATCTGCACGATGCCGTCGAGCCGGTATTCGACCGGATCTTCGACGGTCACGATGTGATACTCGCCGGTGTTCAGCTCCTGCAAGGCCGCGTACAGCGTCGTCGTCTTGCCGGACCCCGTCGGTCCCGTGACGAGCACCAGCCCCTGGTTGCGGTCGATCAGCGCACGGAACCGGCGCTCGTCCGCCGGGGAAAAGCCGACGTCGGCAAGTCGACGTAGCCCGACCTTGGGGTCGAGAATGCGGATAACAACATTCTCGCCGTGCACTGCGGGCATCATCGAGACGCGCATGTCGACGAGTCCTTGCGGCGTACTCATGTGGATCGCGCCATCCTGCGGCAGGCGATGCTCCCCCAGATCCATGCTCGCGAGAACTTTGATTCGCGCAACGACGGCCGGAAACAGCGCCCGATTGAACTCCCCGACCGCCACAAGCGAGCCGTCAATTCTGCATCGCACATCCGCGCACCGTTCGCGCGGATGCAGGTGGATATCCGATGCGCGCCGCTGCACGGCGTTGAGCAGCAGGTTGTTCACCAATCGTACGATCGGTTTCTGCTGCGCGAGCCGCTCGACGGCCGGCTCCGTCGGGTCAATATGCTCTCGCAGAAGCCGCTCAGCCTCACGATCCAGTGCGGCGTCCTCGATGAGCGGGTAGTGCGTCGCGATGGCTGTATCGAGATCCGCCGGACTCGCGAGCACGACCTCCATGGGCATTTGTGTCCGGAATCGCAATGCAGAGAGCTTTTCGATGTCCGCGGGATCGTCCGTGGCGATCACCAGCTGCCCCTCGTGGATCATCAGCGGCAGCACGCGGCGCGCGCGTGCAATGTCCGCGGGGACAGTGGCAAGCGCGGCTGGCTCAACATCGAATTCGCCCAGGCGCACGTAGACGACGCCGAGCTGTTCGCTGAGCGCACGATAGAGCTCGTCCTCATTGATCTCGCCTGTTGTGAGCAACACACTGCCGAGTCGCGCAGCGGGTCGAACCTCCTGCGCGGCAAGCGCACGATGCAGCCCCGTGTCATGTACAAACCCCGCGGACGTCAACAGCGCACCAATCGGCTGGCGATGTGGGGGACGGGCGGCCGCGAGCGCGGCACGCAAGCGCGCGCACGTCGTTGCAGGATCCGCCGAAGTGTCGGTCCCTTGAGATCTGAGGATTGGCTCGGCTAACTGGGGATTGGTCATGGCCTGCTCCATCGCACACGACCGGATTGCTGTGCCGTGCAAGTCATTATCGGCGCACCTGGGATAGGTAGCTGTGTGCCTACTCACAGTTAGGAGTAGTAGGTAGGAGATGATCAATAGGACTGTGCAAAGGCCGCACGCAGATCCTGCGCGGAGAGGAATGATTGCCAAGTCAGTGGTCTGCCGCCTGGGGCCGCCCGGCGGAAAAGACACCGTTTATGTACAGCAAGCCCTTGCGTTAGGGCAGCGGATGCTGCCGGATGCTCAAATGGAGGCTAGGGTCACTAGGGTGCTCCGGATGAGTCGATGCAGGTCGGGGACGCAGATCTAGTGGCGGAACAGAAATCACTGCGTGCTAAGCATCAGCAACACACGGATGTGGAACCTAATCGCGCCGATTTATCGGATACCGGCGAAGGGTAATTGCGCTCTAATTGTATATCATTGATTATTCAGGTTGTGCGCCGTTGATGCCGCGCAAAGCTATCCCTTTGAATACTACGCGGAACTCGATGGGACCTTTTTGCAATGACTCCACGCTCCGCCCTATGCTTGGGTAGCAACATCCGACGGGGTTGCCATGGCGGCGATAAATTCCGGCAGCGATCGAACGCCAGGCGCGATGACAACATCACTTCGCGCGCATTGGTTGTTTTTGCGTCGCGGGAATGATCATACGTAGGGGGGTGCCTGTGAGCTCAACCTGCTTTTCGGTTTCCACGCGGTGATGCGAGAGCGCAACGTCGCCAAACGCCGGCTGGCCATCGCCATCGCCTTCGCTTACCGGACGGCGGGGACGCGATGACGGTGTCCGTGGCAGCGGACAGCGCGCGCGCGGTGCCGCAGCCCGTCGCGGCGCCGCTAACCGGCGCGGCGATCTTTCTCGTCGTCACGGTGAACCTGGGTGTCGAGCATCGCGCGGCCGTGCGTTTGTTCTGCAGCGACCTCGCGAAACTGGTGCGCGCAGTGGGATTCCGCGACCTCGACGGCGGCCTGACGTGCGTCATGGGGTTTGGGTCCGACGCCTGGGATCGGCTCTTAGGACCAAAACGGCCGGCAGAGCTGCACACGTTCCGCGAGTTCGGTGCCGGCGCGCGTCATGCAGTCGCGACGCCCGGCGACCTGCTATTCCATATCCGCGCGCGACGTATGGATCTGTGCTTCGAGCTGGCGACACAGATATCGGCGCAGCTCGCCGGCGCCGTCTCGCCCGTCGATGAGGTGCACGGCTTTCGCTATTTCGATGCCCGCGATCTTCTGGGTTTCGTCGATGGCACGGAGAATCCAGCCGGTCAAGCGGCGCTCGACGCCGTGCTGATCGGCCCAGAGGACGTCGATTTCGCCGGCGGCAGCTATGTCATCGTGCAGAAATACCTGCACGACCTGGCGGCGTGGAATGCGCTGTCCACCGAGGCGCAGGAACGCATCATCGGCCGCACTAAACTCGCCGACATCGAGCTCGACGACGCGGTCAAGCCGACCTCGGCGCACAACGCACTCACCACCATCGTGGAGGGCGGCCAGGAGATCAAGATCCTCCGCGACAACATGCCCTTCGGTCAGGCGTCGCAGGGCGAATTCGGGACCTACTTCATCGGCTACAGCCGCTCGCCTCGTACCATCGAACAGATGCTTGAAAACATGTTTGTCGGCCGACCGCCGGGCAATTACGACCGGCTACTGGACATCAGCCGCGCCGTCACCGGCAGTCTCTTCTTCGTGCCGTCGGCGACATTCCTGGAATCGGTGATGGTCAGCGAGCCGTCAGACGAGCCCGCGCGGTCCGTTGCGTCGATCAGCGATGGTTCGCTCGGCATCGGCACCCTTAAACGAGACCCCCGCTATGAATAATCTGCATCGCGAACTGGCCCCGATTTCCGCCGCGGCGTGGGCGCAGATTGAGGAGGAGGCGTCGCGAACCATCAAACGCTATCTCGCAGGGCGGCGTGTGGTTGATGTGCAGGGGCCGGGTGGCACCGCCCTGTCCGCGGTTGGCACCGGCCACCTGCGCACGATCGAAGCGCCCGCGAGCGGCGTGCTCGCTCGGCAGCGCGAGGCGCGGGCGCTGGTCGAGCTCAGGGTGCCTTTCGAGCTCGATCGGCAGGCCATCGATGATGTGGAGCGCGGCGCGAATGATTCCGAGTGGCAGCCTGTCAAGGACGCCGCTCGCCGGATCGCCTTTGCCGAGGACGGCGCGATCTTTGAAGGCTATGCGGCCGCCGGCATCGAAGGCATCGGCCAGGGAACCAGCAATCCGGTCGTGGCGCTCCCCGTCGAGGTGCGCGCCTATCCCCAGGCGATCGCCGAATCGTTAAACCAATTGCGCCTCGTCGGCGTCAACGGTCCGTATTACGTACTACTGGGTGCCGAGCCCTACACCGCGCTGAGCGAGGCCAGCGATCAGGGCTACCCTGTTCTGCAGCATATCCACCGTCTCGTCGACACCGAGATCGTCTGGGTCCCGTTCGTCGCCGGCGCCTTTGTCCTCAGCACCCGTGGCGGCGATTTCGCCCTGCACATCGGTCAGGATGTCTCCATCGGCTATTCGAACCACACCGATGCCATCGTTCAACTCTATTTGCAGGAGACTTTCACGTTCCTGCTGCTGACCGCCGAGGCCGCCGTAGCGCTGGCACCGGCTCCTAGACTGCCGGTAGCCGCGCGTTGAGCCACGATTTGATGTCGTCCATCACGAGCTCCCTGTCGAAGTCGTTGAGCAGATCGTGAAAGTGGCCTTCGTAGAGCTTCAACGTCTTGTCTATGGAACCGGTCGTGTCGTAGAAGAATTGACTCCCACTGGGCCTTGTCACCTTGTCCGCGGTGCCGTGAAGTATGAGCACTGGCAGTCTAATAAGCGGAAAACTCCCTTCTGCGGCGCTCATCGGCACGGGCCATCTGGGCTACGGTGCTCGTAGGCTGCAATTCGTTGGCAATAAGAGGATCCTCATTCATCGATTTCACCAGCATTGGATCACGAGAGAAACCCTCGTTCTTAAGGCGCAGCACGTGGGCATAAGGCGCAAAGTGACTCAGCCCCTGTAAGAATGGAGATGGCAAAATCGGGCGCCGGTAACTGAAAAGCAAAACTCTCGCATATGAGTCCTGCAAGTTCCTCCTGATGCTCAAGCGCGTAGGTGCAGGCGACCCCACCGCCAGCGCTATGACCCAGAAGATATATCGGGAGTCCTGATTCCCTGGATCTCGCCAGCGCCAAAAGGGTCTCTGACCTGCCGTGCAGAATCCCAACAACCAACAACGACAATGCGGCCCTGCTCGACCCGGTAGAAAACCCCAAACGGGAATCGACGCAACAGTGCTGGTCGTGCCGTCCGATGTACGAGGCTTGTACGCAACGGGAGAGCGCGACCTGGGTTTGCTCGAGAAACTGCTGCCCGAGACCTGGCCGCTGGCTCCTCATACCACGCTGCGGTGTCCGCTGGATCCGGCTCTGGCTCTGACCTAACGCGGACTTCGGCCGTCATGGCCTTCGGCGGATATCCGCCACGACCTAGAGTCGGAATTACAGGTTACGCGCAGGTGATTGACTTCAAAGGGCAAGTTGATGGCATGTTGCCTTCCATACCTCCGACCTTGAATGTACCCCAGCCACCCGTCACGGCCACGCGCAATGCCGCTCGCACTTTGTTGCGCTCGATAATTTCCCACTCCGATGGCCGATCCGGGACGGCGTCGTATTCCAGATGCCCATCGCCCAACTGGCCAGCGCAATGTCAATCCGATCAGAGCAGAAGCCAAGCTGCGTAAGACCGATGATCAACGTCAGCGAAAAACACAATCGTAGGTGCCGACGGATCGACGACCGCGGCAAACAATTGCTCGACGATATGGCACGACTCGAGCATCGTCCTTTACATCGCAGCGGAACATCACGGCGGGTCGGCAGGCGGCAATTCGACGCGCCCGCCGGCGGCCAGCAGCAGCTTCACCGCATCAACGTAGCGCTGGCTATTCGCCTGCACTTCCCCGAGCTGTGCCTGCTGGTGCAGCCGCTGCGCATCCAGTACCTGTACAAATCCGGCGTTGCCCGCCGCATACGCTTGGCGCGTGAGCCATAGCGATGCGCCTGCGGACTGAAGTGCGTGCTGCTGTGTGCTTAACAATGCTGCGTCGTTACCCAAAGCTTGCAAGGCGGCGGCGACTTGACTGAACGCCTCCAGCACGGTTTGTCGGTATGCGGCAAACGCCGCCCGGTACTCGTCCTGGGCGACACGCCGCTCTGCCGTCAGGGTACCGCCATGGAACATCGGGGTTGTCAGGCCTCCCAGGATATTCCAAGCGGTTTCCGATGGGCCGCCGCCGAACAGACCCTGCTCGCCGATGGCAGCACTCAGCGTGAAATGCGGATACAGGTTAGCCGTGGCGATGCCGAGGGTGGCACTGGCCGCGTGCAGCTGCGCTTCGGCCGCGCTGATGTCGGGTCGACGATGTACGAGTTCGGACGGCAACGCTACCGGCAGATGCTCCGCGAGCTTCAGATCGTCCAGATCCACATCGGGCGCTGTCCAGTCCGACGGTGCCGCGCCGATCAAGCTACTCAATACATCCTGCGCCACATTCAACTCCTGCTTCAGCGGCGGCAGGAGCGTACGATCGTGATCGGTCTGGCTTTGCGCACTGAGCACGTCCATGTGAGACACCGCACCGGCTTCGAGCGCGGCACGGATGAGCGTCAGGCTGTGCTCATCATCGGCAATGATGCCCTGGGCCACGCGGATCTGCGCGCGCAACGCGGCAATCTGCAGCGCCTCGATCACGACATTGCCACTGACACTGAGCGCGACAGCGTCAAGCCGCGCGGACTCGTATTGCGCGTTGGCGGTCGCCTGTTCGACACGTGATCTCGTGCCCCCGAACACGTCGAAGTCGTAATTGACTGTCGGGCCAGCCGCGTAGGCGGAATAGGGCGGAAAGTCCTTTGCCAGCGAGCCCAGCACGGGGGCGCCATAGCGAGTTCGCTGCGCCTCGGCCGTTGCGTCCACCTGGGGATACCACGCGCCACGCGCGGCGCGAATTCGCTCGCGTGCGGCGGCCAGGTGCGCCTCAGCGCTGGCGAGCGATTGATTGTTCTTAAGAGCCAGCGACACCAATCGATTGATCTGCTCCGATCCCAGCAGTGTCCACCAGGCATCCGGGGGACTGTCCCCGAAGGACACCTGCGGAATGTCTTCCGCGGTCCCAGTGACAGACGTCTTCATGCCCGCCGGCGCTTGAATATACTGGGTTTGGGAGGGGTCCGCCGGGCGCACATAAGCGATGCGTGACGCACAACCGCTGCCAAGAACGGCTGTGACTAGCATTGTCAGCGCACCCGCTTTGCGCAGGGTAATTGGATTGCGGTTACTCAATGGCCATGCCCTCCTACGGAGACCTGGGACACCTTGCGCACGAACAAGACCGCCACCAGCCCAAGTCCCAGCACAGCGCTCTGCATGATGATGGTGTCGCTGAACCCGAGCAGAAACGCCTGATGCCGGATATCTCGCCCTACCGCCACTACCGCATCGCGGTACGCTACGGCGGTGTCACTGAGCCCAGAGTTTAGAAATTGGGCGGCCAGATGATCGAGTCGCTGCCGAGTGCTCTCATCGAGCAGGGTTACCTGCGAGGATAGGATGGCCGAGTGGAACTGCTCGCGCTTGGTCAGGAAGGTCTGGATCACGGCGATCCCGACGGCGCCCCCCATGTTGCGCATCGCATTGAAGAGCGCCGACGCGGACCCCGCATACTCGTGCTCGATTCCTGCAATCGCGATCGCCGAGAGCGGCGCCATCGTCATGACTTGCGCCAAGGCGCGGACCAGGCTTGAGCTTAAGAACTGCGGGCCAGAAAAGTCATCCGACAATCGGGTGGCGAGCAGGCTGCCGGCGATGAACAAAATATAGCCGACGATGACCAGCCAGCGACTATCGACGCGTTGCATGATTTTGGGAAGGAACGGAATGAGCAGCAATTGCGGCAGCCCGATCCAGATCATCACGCCGCCGATCTGCTGGGAGCTGTAACCCTGCATGCGCGACAGGTACTGCGGGATGAGGTAAATCCAACCGAACATCGAGAATCCGAAAATGAAGTTCGCGCAAGTGCCCAGACCGAAATTGCGCCGCGCCAGCAGGCGCAGATTCAACAACGGCGCAGTGCGCTTCAGCTCCACGCAGATGAAGGCGCCGAGACTCAACACGGCGATTACGGCGAGACGCACGATGAACGGCGAGCCGAACCAGTCATTCTTGTCGCCTTCTTCGAGCACGGTCTCCAGACAGCCGAGTCCGACTGCCATGGTAAACATCCCCAGCCAGTCACCATGACGCAGCAGTTGCAATTGACGCGGCGCGGGTTCGAGGGAATACCAGAGCATCACGACCATCACCAAGCCGGGGGGTAAGCTGAGAAAGAAAATCGACTGCCAGCCGAACGTGTCGCTGAAATAGCCGCCAAGCGCCGGGCCGATGGAGGGCGCGAAGACCACCGCAATGGAATAGATCGCAAGGCCCGCGGGGTACTTGGAGCGCGGCAGCTTGGTCATGATGATGGTAAAGGCCAGCGGTATTAGTGCGCCCCCCGCAAAGCCCTGGGCGGCCCGGATCAGGATCATCTGTCCGAGCGTCTGCGCAGACGCGCACGCCGCGGTCAGCCCTAGGAAGAGGATAGTGCTGGCGAGCAAATAGGTGCGCAGCGAGAGGATGCTGGCGAACCAGGCGCTCAGTGGGATCACGATGATTTCGGCGATCAGATAAGACGTCGTGATCCATCCACCGTCGTCGAGGCCGGCGCCGATGCCGCCCTGGATGTCAGCCAGTGAAGCACCGACCACCTGAATGTTGAGGATGGCCAGAAACGCTCCGACCGTTGAACCGACCACGGCTACCCAGGTCTTGAACGACACGTCATCGGCAGTCTGCGCCCCGGGCCGCAAAGGGGCGTCCCGGTCGAGGGTACTGGGGGGCGACAGCGTAGCCGAGGCGGTGGCCATGACGTGTTCCGTGCCTCAATGAGCCCGAGGTGACGAGATCATCGCAAGTGATGAGACCGCGGAGGCTGCGCAGGTCGCAACCAGCGCCGAGCCTGCCCCCGGCTTGGTGTCGATCGACGCTTCGACCGACATTCCAGGGCGCAAGCTGCCGATCAGCGTCTGGCGGGAATCAAGAACGATCTTCACCGGAATGCGCTGCACGATTTTAGTGAAATTCCCAGTGGCGTTGTCCGGCGGCAGCAGGCTGAACTCAAGTCCGCTCGCCGGCGCCAGGCTGTCGACGCAGCCGCGTAACTGCACCCCCGGAAAGGTGTCCACGCGCAACCGTACCGGCTCGCCGGCGCGCACACGAGTCAGTTGCGTTTCCTTGAAATTGGCCGTGACGTATACCTCGGCGAGTGGCACGAGCGCGGTCAGCTGCGTACCCGCCTGCACGTACTGGCCCAAACGAACGGTGCGCGCCGCAACCACACCATCGATCGGCGCGCTAATTATCGTGTAGCCAAGATCCAGGGCCGCCCGCCGTTCGATCGCTTGCGAGCGATACCCGAGCGCCTGGGCCTGCGCCAGCTTCGCCCGCAGAACGTGCACCTGCTGCTGCACCGTGGTAAGCGCCGCCTGGTCTCGCGCGAGATCAGCGCTGCGCTCGCGCTCCTGGGCATCGGCTTCCTGCGACTGCTGCTGCGAGCCGAACCCGATGCCCGCCATCTTGTGATAGCGCACCCGATTGAGGCGCGCCAGTTCCAATGCCGCCTCGCTGGCCGCCACGCTCGCACGTGCTATGGCGATCAGCGCGTCCTGCTGCGCGAGTTGCGCGTGGAGATCGTCGACCCCGGCTTGAGCCGCCTGCACATCGGCCCGCGCCTGATCCAAGGCCGCACGAAAATCTCGGTCGTCAATGCGTGCGAGCACCTGGCCGGCGCGCACCGGCTGATGATCTTCCACGAGAACGGCCGATACATAGCCCGATACACGGGAGGCGACGATAGTCGAGTCGGCTTGCACATACGCATCGTCCGTGGAGACAACGAAACGGCCCGACATGGAGTAGTACACCGCCCAGGCTATTGCCAGCGCCAGTCCCAGCGGCGCCGCGATCGTCAGCAGGAAATGCTGGCGCAACCACTGCCCGCCCGCCCGCAGCCGTCCTTCGATCGAGGGGATGTCTGCCGGCGCGATTTGGGATTTCATCAACATGGATAGCTACCGCAGCGTTTGACCCGCAGTGGCGGGAATGTCAACGGACTCACTCTGGACTTCGTGCATCTGAGGCCGCCGCCCAGTTGTGATTCCGGGAAGGGACAGGTGCGGGTCCGTACCGCTCCCAAGGTCCGTAGCCGCTGCAACATTGACTTGCTTCTGCGCGCCTCGGGCCGCCTGGCTATTGAAGACCAGAACTTCGCACAGAGTGATCAGCAGCGCTGCAACGAGAGTGAGCCATCGGTAGGTTTTCACGAGTGCCTCCGCGAATGTCGTCTACAACTATTGTCGGAGGAACTCTATCAATGCCCCGTAGAGCGAGTATTACGTCTACCAGTACGCGGCATTTCAAAAGAAATGCTCCTCGCCCGCATCCTGGACCGCGAGCGCTGCGCGCGCCCGCAATGTCACGGATGTCCGGTAGGCGTTACCACCGCGCCCGATGGCTCATTACTGGTGACTGACGACGGCTCAAACTCGGTCTGGCGGATCAACTACGTCGGCAAATAGCCGCGTGTCGAGGTTTGGGAGACATTTCCGCGAACCCGGCACTGCCTATGGGTACTGCTCCGGGTTCATCGCCATCGCCTGGCTGCCCTGTACCCTCGCGGAATCCTTCCAGCCACCGCCAAGCGCGCGGATCAGGTCAACGCTGGCGCGCAGCTGCACGGTATCGAGATTGAGTGCGTCCAGCTGCGTCTGCAGGACGGCGGTCTGGGAGGTGACCACGGTGAGATAGTCGGTCGCACCCTTGACGTAGAGCGTCATGGAGAGGTCCAGCGTACGCTGCGCGGCATCGACCGCGGCCTTCTCCTCCAGGGCGGCGTCGTGGTAGTGATTGAGTGTGGCGAGGCTGTCCTCTATCTGCTGAAACGCATTGACGACGGTGCTGCGGTAATTGGCGGCTGAGGCGTCGAACTCGGCGCGCGCTTGAGCGACCTGTGCCCGGCGCCGGCCGCCGTCAAACACGCTGAGCAGGGCGTTCGGTCCGATCGCCCAGAAAGAACTCGGCGCGCTCAGCCAGTTCGAGAAGGCGTTGCCTTGGAAGCCGCCCTGAGCGCCGAGTGTGAGCGTGGGAAAATACGCAGCACGCGCGACTCCGATGTTGGCATTGGCCGCCATCATGCGGCGCTGAGCGGCCGCAATATCCGGACGGCGTTGGAGAAGCGTAGTCGGAACACCGCTGGGAATCTGCGGAAGTGTGATGTCGACGATCTCCGGCTTGATCGAGAACGTCGAGGCCGACACGCCGAGCAGGGCCGCAATAGCGTGTTCCATCAGCGCGCGTTGAGCGAGCGTCTGCGCGGCCTGGGAGCGTGCAGCATTGAGCTGGGTCTGCGCCTGCGAAACGTCGAGGCCGGGGGCGATGCCGGCATCGTGGCGCTGCTCGGTGAGGCTGAGCGCGCGCGAATAAGCACTCACCGTCTCATCGAGAATCGCGCTGTCGCGATCGAGGCTCCGCAGCTGAATGTAATCGTCGACCAGCTGCGCGATCAGCGACAGGCGGGCATTTTCAAGATCTGCGGCGGATGCGGCGGCGTTGGCCTCGCCTGCGGCGACCTCATTGCGAATCTGGCCCCACAGGTCGAGCTCGTAGCTGACGCTGCCGCCTACTGTGTTGGCGTTGTAGTAGGTTGGCGTGGTGGGTCCTCTGAGCGGCGCGTTGAGCGATTCGCGATCGCGTTCGACGCCGGCGCCGAGACCGAGCGTTGGAAATAAATCCGCTCGCGCCTGATCGCTCAGCGCCCTCGCTCGCGCGTAATTGGCCAGAGCGGCGGCCAGCGTCGGGTTCCCGGCGATCAGCCTTTTCTGCAGCTCGTCGAGCTGCGCGTTGTCGTAGAGCGCCCACCAGCTATCGCGCGGCAGGCGGTCGGCCGGCTGCGCCTGCGTCCAGGGCCCGATTTCCTTATAGGCGACCGCAGTTGGAATGTCCGGGGTTTTCAGCGGCGGCGCGAGCGAACAGGCGCCGAGCAGCAGCGTCAGCCCCACGCCGCACCACGGTAGGCTCTTAACCCTTTTCATTTTTATTCTTGCTTTGGTTGGCGAGCGCGCCGCCCGGCGCCGGCCCGGCAAGCCGCACCTCAGCGCCATTGTCGATTCCGTCGGGCGGGTTTTGGATCACGCGATCGTTCGGCGCGAGGCCAGAGGCGAGTTCGACGATCGCGCCCAAGTCGCGTTCCATCGACACCGGCTTGAGCAGCACGCGGTTCTCGGCGTCCACGGTGGCGATGGAGAGCCCCTTGCCATCGAAAATGAGCGCGCTCGACGGCACGCTGAGCACATGGGCCGCGCTGGCAATTTGCAGATGGATGCTGGCGTAGTCGCCCGGCATCAT
>Ga0187862_10003358_pt1 | contig 15618 bp, 12 predicted proteins | sample June2016WEW_10_1_FD_133003 | JGI IMG/M metagenome (GOLD analysis project Ga0187862, IMG submission 133003) | Peatland microbial communities from SPRUCE experiment site at the Marcell Experimental Forest, Minnesota, USA - June2016WEW_10_150 | ecosystem: Environmental > Terrestrial > Soil >...
AAATGTTGAATCGAAGATGATGGCTGGTGCATAACGCATAACTTTTGGATATGTTGACTTCTGGCACCGGCTCTTCTACGCGGTCACGCTTGCTCCAATCTGTAAGATCAGCAAGAACTCAACATGGTTGAAACGTTCCCCCATTTATCGTGGCTGGCCTTCGGCTTTCAGCGTGATGAATAGGGACTGCCAAAAATGCTGCACATGGAAAAAATGAAAAGGACTGGCCGCCAATTAGTTCCCGCGAGCAGTCCCTCCAGGATCATCTTAATGAGAGGGGATTAAATTCTGCTATTTGACTTTTTCGCTGAGAGTCTTGCCTGCTTTAAACTTGACAACTTTTGACGCCGGAATTGTGATCTTTTCACCGGTCCCAGGATTGCGGCCTTCACGCTGAGCCCTTTTTCCTACGCTGAAAGTCCCGAAACCTACCAGGGTAATCTTGTCGCCGGTCGCCAGAGCGTCGGAAACAGCGGAAACGAATCCGTCCACTGCTTTTTCAGCCATTGATTTGGTAATTCCAGCTTCACTTGCAACTTTTGCAACCACTTCTGCTTTCGTCATTTTCTTTCCTCCTCTGAGATTAAGTGATGAAAACCATTGAGTATTACTACATGTTTTCTGTAAAGCATGCCAGCCCCATCTGCAGGGTCAGAAGAACTCAACCTGGAAACCCTCTCCTTTTCAATCGTGGCCGCCCTTCGACCTTAACGCGCGGCGGCTCTTTCGCTTGAGAAAACTTGGACTCCATTTCGAAAGGCGCAAAGCTCGCCAGGTTCCATAGATACCCATAGTTTATCGCAGCTAACCGGTCTGGTCGCCACAATGCAAATGGATTCCTCATTATTCCCCATGATCTGCGAACACGCCGATAGCTTCCTTCCCCTTGCGAGAACCTCGCCGTGAACTCTTAGCATCAGCCGATAAAGCGTTCCTATCCCGTAAAAGTCACTGTAGCTGATTAGCGTCTCGCCGTCTGAAAGCAGCAGGTTGAGCTTATTAGGTTTTTCCTGATCCTTCGTGGGCCTGCGGTTGATGCCGATAAGGAATTTCCAAAACTCAAAAAGATCCTCCTCAGTCCAGCCACATATGCCCCTTTGCTCGATAAAGCTGAGAATGTAGCAGAATAAGTGTTCTGAGTCGGTGTTTCCAACTGGCTTACGTCGGCTTGGCGAAAACCTTCGGATACTGTGAATAGTTCCGTTATGAGCAAAAGCGTACTCACGGCCCATGACCTCTCGGGAAAAGGGGTGAGTGTTGCTGTACGACACAACTCCTCGGGACGCTTTCCGGACGTGTGCAATGAAAATCTTGGAACAGAGGTGCTCGTAAGTGGAAAGAAATTCTGAGAGCCGGCTTGAAGCTGCTGGGATATGCTCCTTGATTACTTGGACTGCTCTCCCGTCAGGATAGACGGCAATTCCCCAACCGTCAGGATTTCCTTCTCCTTCGGGAAGTTCTTGTCCTCTCTGTCGAAAGACCTTGAAATAGCGACCAGGTATTACTTTCGCGCTGCTGCAAATTCCCAAGAGTTCACACATCGCGTTTTCTCCTCGGCGGCGAAGTCTTTTGCAGGAAGTCGCCGGACTCGATCAAATCTCCTTGGGCTGTATCATAGAAGTAGATCCACGCAATCAGCTCCGTTCCGTCTTGTAGGACCACTTCCGCCTGCTCTCGCTTGTACGCGTCAGGATGGCCCTCAAGTTCATCGAGCCTTCTGAGGGTGGCATTATCAATGGCATAGACCTCCCCAATTACCTGAGAGACAGAAGCAACTCGTGATAGGAAAGGCAACCAATGTCCATAAAGTGCATAGCGTTTCTTGGTCTTTGCATTTCCGATGAATTTGGATCGGTCGAGAAAGAAGTGGTTAGATTGGCACTTTCTTAATGTGCCGTATACGAAGACTAAATGCGTGCGGGTTGATATTATAGAATCACTAAGCTTTTGCTTCTCTTTATCCATATATCTATAGCCATCTTCGTTTAATATTGTTCGATAACACAAGCAAATAACATTATATGGTCCTGAAGGCTGTACATAAAGCAGAGAGTTGGCTGATTGGCAAAAATGATTGTTAAATTACGATTGCTTGTGTTGTTAGCCTAGTTTAGGTGCTGTCCATTGCACTTCCAAACGACCGCGTAGGCATATATGGGTAGTTGTCGTGAGCAAGAATAGTGACGTGCCCATAAAATAGAGATTTATCGATGTGGATTTAGTTGATTAAGTAGATTTCGCCGGTGAATACGATTTAGAGAATTGAATTATGGTTTAGGCGTTCATAATGATAAAAGCAGGTATCGCCAGGATTCAATTCAACCCGTGCCCAAACCCGTGGCCAATAGGAAAACCCTGAGAGAACACAATCTCGCCTGTTTATCTTGGTGTTTGAAAGGCTGCGCCGGGTAATAATGTGTTCGGGTAGGTGTTATTGAAGAGGTGCTCAGTTGAAGGCGGACTGAGGTTGTGGTGAGGTTGGATGGGGAACTTTTGAATCAGTGGCCCTCGCTGCTAAGGCTAATTTCGTTGGGTTATGCACGTTTGTTCAACGATTCTTCCCTTGAGGCTTCAAAAAAATGGAAAACTGCGAAGGAATAAAGGACAGGTCTGTGGTCCAGGAAAGTTTGCAGTCCGGCGTTGCACTCTCACCTCATTTAAACATATTCAATAATCGCAGTGATGTCATGAGCTTACGACCACGCGTGCTGTGGGTCATGAAGTTGCTTTAAGTTCCAAAAGTGCATGCTCCATTGCCATCAAGCTGGCTCTTAAATCCTGCCATCCAGCAGTCCATCTCGCTTCCAGTGGCTCGCTTGGTTGAGCCAGTGTTCTGCTGAGATCATATATTTGATTACAGAGCGTTGTCAGATCGACGAGTTGCTGAGATGAGTAAGGAGGAGCTTGGAAGCGGCAGGGGAAATCAGGTGCTCGAACACCGGCGGCTTTAGCTGTAATATGCAGACATGAATTAATTAGCCTTCCAATGCGAGACCTGGCAACATAAGCAGCTTCGTGTCCGTCAGCGACCTCAAGCACGCGGCGAATTTGGTACAGGCAGTGATCTATCGTAGGCATCGACTTCGACCTCCAATCTCTCTATGAAGACTTCCAAAGTTTCACACCATCCTTCGAGGTCCTGCATAGAAGGCTCAAATGGGAGAACTGCGCGTGCATCGGCAGCAAGGCGAAACATGTACAATTCAGTGAATTTCTCAGAAAGCTTATCATGGAGACTCCACAAACTCACCAATCTGTGTACCGGTTCGAGTCTTCCGAACTTCGGCTCGCCGGAAATATAACATCCTAGAATTCCGGCATGCCGCATAACGGTCGCAATAACAGACAACTCGTAGTGTACTACGCAGCCAAAGTCGATAGATTCTTTGACGTCTGAGAGCACGCTCCTGAATGCTAGTACGTCCCGTTTAGCATGCCTATACGGCCCCAAGGAAGACAGAATTGTTGCACAGTGTGCTCGCCCTTTAGGGGATTCGTAAAGCGGCCTGCCTTCCAGTCGAAGATGATGAAGAAAAAGAGACCCATAGGATGCCATTCCTTCAAGCTCGGTCCATAAGTAGGCGCTGACGGACCATATTTCCCCCATTACCCTTGCAATTCGGCGCACTTCTCCAATCTGCTGAAATTCGTCCAATGCAATAAACACATCAAGGTCACTGATATGGTCACTATCGCCTCTAGCAGCCGAACCGTAAAGCCAAACAGTGTATTCTCCATCCGGGTTCATCTACGAAGGCTCCATCGAAATACATACGAGGCCAGCAATCCTGCCATTATCACTCCAAGCGTTGACTCCAGACCTGCGCAAAACCTGGTAGCGGCTGTGGCAGCCTGAATGCCTGATTCTATTCCTCCATGGAGCATATTCTGGAGGCTGAAATAAAAGGCATCTATGAAACCGATATTCTTACCATCTTTTGAAACCAGCCCTTCAGACATAAATAGGAAAAGAATCGGAAATACAATGATGCTCAACAACAGGTAGTTACGAATAAGTACCCAAGAACGCTCACCATATCCCCAGGCTATTCCGTTCAAAGCACTGAGAAGCCACTCGAATGCTGCCACAATGCGATGCCAACCATCGAAATGCTGCCTATACCATTCAGTCTGCCCACGGACTGCTGCACTCAGGTGTTCTTCATTGGCTTCGATTTCGCATCTGCGATATAATCGAGAGTCCTTTATAGCCCCCAGTTTAGCTGCCTCGATTGATAAATTGCGAGTGAGCTCTGCACGCAGGTTAGGTTCCGATGGCAAATTATGCTCCAAGCTCTCCCAAGGAACATAACAATCCCTAAAGCTAGAATAGCGAAAATCACTGCCTGTAATTGTAGCATGTGAAAAGTTGCATTCAATGAATTTGCACCCTGTGAAGCGACAATCGGTAATCGTAGCACGCCGTAGGTAGCAACCGATAAACGCACAATTCAGAAATTGGCCATTCTTAATGGTAACTTCTTTGAAACTTACGTTGGCAAAAGTACAGTGACCAAATGAAGCTTGATCCATTGTCTTGCCATCTATTCTATTTGCGGCAAAAAGCTTATCACTGGCATCGAAAGGCCTCTCAAGAGATACCTGATCTCGTCCAACTAAATATGCTTCATGTGCCATGCTACCGATTCCTCCCAAGGGGAACGATCATTCCAATGTAAGGATACGTATCTTCATCCTGTTTTCAAATCTCAATACCTAGAACTTAGTTCCTCTCATTCTTTTCTCTTAAACAAGTGGCTTATCGAACACTCACATCCTCAAATCATCGAGAAACTCCGATGCTGGATCGACCGCCGTTACAAGCAGTCGATCCCTTGCACGGGTACAAGCGACATATAACAAATGACGTTCTGTGTTATAGACTTCTTCCAGATCGGTGTCGTCCGCAACTGTTTCGATTCGCTCCTGTAAGGGGATTATCTCATCATCGCAGGCCATTACGATAACGGCACGGAACTCAAGGCCTTTGGCAAGATGCATGGTGCTGATTGAAACATGCCCACTGATCGTGTCGATGTTCTCGTCAAGAACCCTGAAAGGAATCCCCGCATCCTTGACGGCGGCGCAAGCTCTATCAAGTTCGGCGGCGGAACGGACGAAAACACCTATTTCATGAGGGAGCCAACCATCACTTATTCGGTCCTTGAGCCATTTGCCAACTGTTTTGATCTCAGCCTCGGGGGTATCAAAAACTATGATTATTGGTTCCGGCCCATTGAATACCGAAATCGTGCCACGCCTTTCTTCAGTATTTCCATCTACGTCAGAGATAGCCGGGGCAAGGAGACGGTCGGCCTGCATCCTTATCTGGTGGGAGGTCCGGTAGTTAATTCGGAGCGTGTGAGAGCGTCCACGGATATCCACGCCAAGTGACTTCCAGGAATACGGCTGCTGAAATATCCTTTGACCAAGGTCACCTGCAAAGAAAAGATGGCTGGGTTGCTTGGAGGTAAGAGCGGCAAGAAACCGCAACTGAGATATGCTGACGTCCTGCGCTTCGTCCACCAAAACAAAATCAAAAGGCTGGCATTTGCTTTTCGTAAGCTGGGAAGCCAGTCGGCTGAAAATGTAATCCTCAGTCACCATCTTCCGTTCCTTAAGGCTGGACAGTACATGATCGAAAATAGACCAGAGCATGACACGCTGCTTTTCCTTAAGACGCGTCTTGCGGCCCAGTCGCCGAACATCACGGTACGCTTCCCACGTTTCCAACTGCCACGCGTCAACGACCTGCTCCCACTCTGTCATTAAAAAGTGCCTGCTAAATTTGTGGTCCTCGACTGTTTTCGCGGCTTCTTCCAAAAACCGTTGAATCACTTCTTGGGGGGCGATATCAGGACGACCGAAGTTCAATTCATAGAGCCGCTTTCCAATCGCGCTCATGGCATGTACTTCCAGGCGCTCGCCCATTCGTGGTTCGTTGCTGATTAATCGTTTTAGCTTCGTTCGTAGCGCATTGGCCAAGGTGTCGGAAAATGTTGTGAGTAGGACCCTGGCATCGGGATTTCTCCGGGCAAGAAAAACAGCCCTGTGAAGTGCGACAATAGTCTTGCCGGTGCCTGCCGAACCGGAAATACGGGCGGGACCGCTGTGATCCCGCTCAACCAACTGACGCTGTGCGGGATGGAGAAAGATGGTCCATTTCTCCCAAGGAAATTCCAGGGCACGCTCCAGTTCTTCAACATTATGCATCACACGGAACCGGCGCTGCGCATCAGGGTGCTCGAACGGGTCTTTGGTGTAGGCAACCGGTTGTGCCTTCGGAACAACACCGGTGGCGAAATCCAACAGTGCCTCGGCGGCCTCACTCGGTAGATGATCGGCCAACTCCAGCACGGTATCCTCATTGACTTTGCGCACATCGTCCAGCCACTCGGCGGGCACACCGTAACTCAGCAAATCGTCCTCAGAAACGTCAGCGAACAAGGGCGGTTTGGGAGGAGCCTTCTTTTCTATCTCAACGTATCTTGGGACAGTAATTTCCCTGGTCGTCTCCCGGATTTCAACCAATTGCGCGGCCCCTGTTTTGGGATGCGTTTCCAGTTTGCGGCGCTCGGCCCAATCATAGGCATTGTCGTGATGATCGACAAAGCATAGCAGCAGACTGGATTCTGTCTTGTGGAGAATGATCCGGATGTCGCTGCTGACACGCACCGACCAGAAGTTCGGATCTCTCGCTCTATCGAGTCTGTGAAGTTGCATGCCGGGATTGACAGGATTGAGTTGAAGGTCAAAAGCGGTGGTCTTGACCGCTTTCTGTTCGTCGCCGGTAAGCCTGGCGAGGCTGTCTGTGAATGTGTCGGCAATGCGAAATTCCATTCACTACTCCACCCGGAATACCTTCATGACTTCATCGCCAAGGTGGTTGATCACCTTGACCGCAATGCGGCCGGACTGTGGTTTGTCGAACGGACGTGATGTGTCGCTGTGTAGCGATTCCCAGGCTTCTTCGTTGACTTCGGCCTTGAGCGTAGTCTTGAGTGACTTGTAAGGATCATTTGCTCCTAGGAAGTATGCCTGCCTGACGAAGAAGCTTTCCTCGTTGTAGTCAGTGTCGATGAACCAGCAGGCAATGCCCTCTGCTCCGTCGCTGCGGACTTCGCCGGTATTGGGATGGAACACATCCACGCCGTTGATTTTTATCCGGGTTTGCCCATCTCCTGCGTCCATAATGTCAATGTCTGGCTCGCCGAAGATGACAAATAGATTGCCTTTGCCGGTGTTCTTCAGATCGTCGGCCATGTGTAGGTCGGCGTTCATCCGAGCCTTTAGCAGGGGAATGCGGCCAAGCTTGTTAAAATCCGTCGAGTGCGCCTCGTAGTTGAAAGCACAGGCAATAAGCACGTCAAAATCGGCATCACCCGCTTCACGGGCGGCCGCTACAAGATCGGCACGAGATACAGTGCCGAACTCCGGACCGATGAAAATAGCGGCTCGTTTTTCTATGCCGGACTCTTGGTCGCCTTCGGTGTATCTACCTTCAGCACAAACAAAGTAGCCCGGCCAGGGCGCAATCGAAGTGAAATGGATCTTGTCTTCCTTACGGGCTTGCTGCACACCAGCCATTTTGAGGTTTTCAAGAATCATCCTCGCGAAGTCGTGTTCCTCCCTGTACCCCGCCTTTGATGTCATTACGCAGTCTATCAGCTCGTCGTCCTCGCCCACAGTCAGCACACGGTGCGGAGAAAGGCTTTCAACGGTGAACGGGCCGGAAACGCGGACCTTCTTTTTGTCCTCATAGGGCTTGTCATACAGGTATTCATAGTCGGCTTTGGCAGCAATGGACGCGTCGATTTCCTTCTGTCGGGCAATGCGGAGCTTCCACCATTCTGCATGGAGTCTCTTGGCTTCCCCCGACCATTTCTCGTCGGCGTCGCGAGGGATTTCCCATTCCTGCCATGTCTTACCCAGCGATTTGTTGAACTGCTCGCAGATTGGTTGAAGCCTCCCCTGAAACTTCTCACTGACCACGTCTATCTCGGCGTTGTGGGCGATGCTACCAAGTGTCACGTGGGGCACTCGTTCGTAGACGAAGCCGCAGCGGATGTTGCTCCGTGTCGGGGAACTTGTCGGCTCAGTCCGCCTGATCTCGGCCTCCTTAAGTTGGCCGTCACGGCTGTCAGCAAGCACGTAGTAGGGATAACGTGCGCCCATAAGTCGCGCGCGAGCAAGGGCCAGGGCAACTCGGGACGTGTCAACCGTGATCCATCGTCGCCCCCTCTGTTCCGCAACGTACGCCGTCGTGCCTGAGCCACAAGTTGGGTCGAGTACCAAGTCGCCAGTGTCAGTACTCATCAGCACGCAACGATCAATGACCAAGGGGAGTGTTTGGACAACGTATACCCTTTTTTCATTGTACCCGCTAACTTGTGTGTCATTCCAGATGTTGATTATCGGGGTCACCGGGTAATCGGTAAGATAGTTCACGAACCGCAACGTCTTGCCTTGAGCAAGCAGACGATCTGCTTTATCAAGCCGACTAATTCCCTCAGCGGTGGTTTTCCAGTGAGCTGATGCAGACGGTTGATAAATCGAACCCCTCCAGCTATAAGGTTGGTCCGCCCCTGACTTGCCATCAGAGAACATAGGATAAGCTTGCAGTATAACTGATTCACCAGCACCTTTGATTCGAAGTTCCTCAAGCTCCTTCTTGCCCAGTTTACGGCGGACAAACCCCTCGTCCTCAATCCAGTCGAAGTTTGTCGCTCCTTCCTCACCTGGGCACTTCGGAAAAAAGAGGGGGTGATACTTCACCTGCCGCCTATCCTTCGCGTACCAGAGAATCACATCAAAAACAGACGCGACTATAGATGCTGATTGGCCGCCTGTTTTTTTGAAATTGATCACCGCACAGAAATTATCTTCACCGAATACTTCGTCCAGTAGCGATCTGATTCGATGGACATTCTCATCACCCATCTGCAAGAAAACCGATCCAGACGGAGTTAGTAGATCGCGCGCGACGGTCAGACGATCTCTTAGGTAGGTCAGATAAGAGTGAATCCCATCCCGCCAGGTATCGCGAAATGCCTTAACCTGTTCCGGTTCGCGGGTGATATGGTCCGCCTTTCCATCCGTAACGTCGTGGCTTGTTGTTGACCACTGGAAATTGGAATTGAACTTGATACCGTAAGGCGGGTCGATATAGATGCACTGGACTTGGCCACGCAAACCTTCACGTTCGGCAAGCGATGCCATCACTTGCAGGCTGTCACCGAGAATCATGCGGTTGGACCAGTTAGCGTCGTGCTTGTAGAATTCGGTCTTTGCGCTTTCGCTTGGCAGACCGTTGAAGTCGGCAAATAGGTTGATTTGCTGTGGCTTACCAACTTTCTCTTGCTCCCGCGTCTGCCGGACCAAGTCGTCAATCAATACTTTGGGATGGACCTTCTCCTGGATATAGAGCGGCGGGGCCTGGACCACCAAATCAGACCAGTCCCGGTCGTCCTTACCGCGCCATACAAGCTGTGGATCGAGATCCCGATTACGGCGCTCATAGGCCATCCTAATAGGGCTTTGCTCTTCCTTAAGCATTACCGACTGGTATTCAGCGGTCGGTATGTTCTTCCGCGATGCGTCTTCATGTGTGATGGTTTCAATGGTCTTTGTCGTTGTCATCTTAGCCATCTTATTTCCTTAGACCTCAGGCCGGCTGGGCGGCTACGGAATCGATCATCTGGTTAAATTTGGCCTCCACCTTAGCTTTAAAATCGGCCTCGATCTGATAAACCTCAGTGAACTCGGCGAATGCCCATCGGCCATATTGACCATTGTTATTTACTCCGGGCACCCAGTAAGTTTCCATGGTCGATTTCTTGTCCTTGGCATCCTCGCGTCGGTATCCCTTAATTTCGACAATCAGGTGCAGCGGGTCTTCATAGCCGTCATCGACCAGGACAATAAAATCCGGCCGATAAGCGCGAGTCTCCGAACCATATCGGTACGGTACTTCCAGGCCTAGGTTGTGATTCTTAACGTAAGCCTTGACGCGTGGGTGGGATTCGGCAACCCGGCAGAACTCGGCCTCCCAGTCGCTGTCGAGAATGACCCAGTTAATATGGCACTTGCGGGCATCCGTTTCCCACCGGTCCCTTTTAGAAGTAATAAAATTAACATGTATTGTTGAGCCGGTTGGATTGTAGGGGTCGGGCACGGCCTTAATGGGACGTGTTTCAGCCATGGACAGGGTAATCCCGGCAGTGATCCGCTCGCAGGCCATTTCCGCTAATTCTTTATACCCGAGCAATGCAGGATAAGTGTCGCCTTTACAAACCAGGTAATTATCGAGCCACTGCTTGGCTATGCGTTTAAGCTCTCCGAAAAGGTATAGTTTTGGCTGTTCCCCCTGATCGCGCCATTTGCTATATAGCAAATGCTTCGTGAGGTGAAGCAAAAGCGTCGAGCGGCGCATATCCTTAAGCCGCTCAAGAGTTAGTTCAACACCCTCACCAATAATGCCCTCGTTCTTGGTAATCGAAGGCCCAACGAGATCCGGGGTTAGCTCCAGAATGGAGTCATCATTGAACTCAGCGGTGAGCCGCTCTTCGGGAAGTTCGACCCTGTAGCCTGCAACGCGCGGAAACCGGATTTCAAGGTGATCTCGGTCAGGGCGAACAGCCTTAACCTGGATCGTCTCGCGGGGCGGTTGCGGCGGGGCCACAACCGGTTTGGCAGTAAAATCAAATGGAATCCCAAGCACGTCCGCGTATTCGACGTTAAACAACCCTTCTTCATTGAGATCGTATGACTGGCGACGCAGCGCCCGCCCAATGACCTGTTCACAGAGAAGCTGCGTACCGAAAGCGCGTATGCCAAGAACATGCGTAACGGTGTTGGCATCCCAGCCTTCCGTCAGCATGGAAACCGAAACCACACACCTGATTGATTCTCCAAGGCGGCCCTCCTTGCCCACGGTGTTCATGACTTCCCGGAGGAGATCCTGGTCGCTGATGTTCTCGGCCTGACGTATGTCCCCGGTGCGTTCTCTGATTTCCCAACGGAACCGCTCGATTAGATCGGAAGCCACATCGCGGAAATTCTTGTCCAGTGCATCGCCAGATTCGAGTTGCTCACTGTCGATCAACAGCGTATGCGGGCGGGGGAGAGGGGTATCGTACTCGTCGAAATTCCGGAACAGCTCCAGCCGACCGTTTACAACATTAGTCGAACCGTCTTCGTTCTCGCGGTTAAAGCCCGAGATATAGTCATAAACCAGCTTGGATGTGGACGTGTTATTGCAGACCACGATGAAGCAGGGAGGAACGTGGATATCATTTTCTTTCCATAATTTATATGTCTTTGCATAGTGCCCGTACAGGGCCTCCAACGCCGTTTGCAATTTGACTGGCAGGCTGAGCGGATCGAGGACCTTTGACTTTCCTCGGCCTTTCTTGGGCATTTCCTTTCGAATATGTTCCCACAGGTTGCGGAACTTGGGCATCTCTCCACCTGGGATGTTGTCGGCCACGGGTACACGCGGCAGCTTGACAATCCCGCATTCGATGGCATCCATCAGGGAGAAGTCACTCATTGTCCAGGGAAACAAGGTACCCTCTGCATACCCTGAGCCACGTAAAAAGAATGGAGTTGCTGATAAATCAAAAATCCGAGGCACACCTAGTTTTCGGTTAACGGCTTCCAACCCGGAAATCCAGAGTCGCGCAGCCTCATTATTCTTCTCCGCCTCTTCCTTTTCGTCGCCCTGCAAATCACCTTCATTGTCGCCGTTAGGCTTTTCACGATAGCAATGGTGGGCCTCATCGTTCAGCACAAGGATATTCTTCATACCCATTAAATCGGGCATTATCCGTTGAATCATCTGCCCTTCAGTTTCCAATGTATTCAATTCTTCGCCCCGCCCCTGGAGGAGTGAGCGTCCGCCCTTCGAAAGCTCCATCCGCTCACGAAGTTTAAAAGCATGATAGTTAGTGATGACGATTTTTGCCCGATCCAGTTCTCCCAGCAAGTCATTGGGCACCAGTTCACGGCTTGCATAATAGCTGTCCGGGTCGTTAGGCTGGAGCACACGCAGCCGGTCCCGGATGGTCAGGCCGGGCGTGACGACAAGAAAACCTCGCGTGAATTTATTGCTGCCGGGCCTGCGCACGGCGTTGATTGTCTGCCAGGCAATGAGCATGGCCATGATGGTGGTTTTACCAGCACCAGTGGCAAGTTTTAGAGCTAGGCGCATAAGCTCCGGGTTTGCCTCGTGATTGGCATCGGCAAGGTGTTCGAGAAAGATTTTGCCGGTCTTCCCTGCTCTAGGGGCAACCTCTGAAAGCCAGATGGCGGTCTCGACAGCCTCGACCTGACAGAAAAACGGACGGAAGTTGTTGAACTTATGGTGTCGCCAATGTTGGAGCAGACGTACGGTTTCGGGTGTAACTTGCCAGTCGTTTGGATTCGGCAAACTTCGCCATTGGTCCACATGCGGGCGGAGTGTATTTATGATCCCGGTCGGGTCGTAGCGCTGTTCCTGGGTGGAAAGCCCTTTGCCGTCACCGAAAAGCAGGTTGAGCTGTTGTCCGGCTGAATCCTTGCGTTTTCTGGGCTTCGGGATGGGGGTGATGAATTTTGCGCGGCGGCGCTTCTCAATTATTCGTTGCGTTGGCTGGCCATCGTCATCAAGCTCCCAGTGCCGCACCGGGTATTCGTAAGGAGAGTTGAGGATGGGCTTCTCGAAAAATCGATTATCCATATTAACTTTCCTCCTGATAGGCGCCGCAGGTGCAAGGAGCAGCTGAAGTGCAAATCTGCTGATAAAAGACACACTTCAGAATTTATCGGATAGCACGTACAGCACAGATCGTCAACGGTTGACAGAGTTGACATATTTGCAGCGCTCAATGCCCTCAGATCGAAGCAGACTGACAGTTATTTCACAGGACATGCGAACCAAACTCTGCCACCGAGAAGCCATTTCCTCAGCCCAACCCCTACCCAAAACCCGTAGATCATGAAGAAATACGTAATTGCGATAGCAGATATTGAAGACGTTCCTCAGTCTCATTGTCCTGCGGCTTTTTCCAGTTCAGCCAGTTTGATCCATTCCAATGGCCAAGCAAGTGCTCAGGTCCAATTGCTTCTGGAATCATTATTTCTTCTGTTTGCATCCAGGTAAGGTCTCTTCGTAAATATTTCGAGAGCGTATAACCTTTCTGAATGCAGCGTTCCTCCAGGCTCCGGAAGAAATCCGTCTTATCGAGTTCATAGTTCCTCATGTACTCCCGAAATTCGCTCGAATGGAGCACTTTTTCTTTGGCTTTGATTTCGAGACTCCATTCAGAGTAATCTTGAGGGGGGGACAATTCCCAGGAGTTCTTCTCTCGCTTCGAAAAATTTATCCAAGACTAATCGTTCGAGTCGATGGGGATCGCGGACCCAATCCGGAAAATCGCGTATTGTTTCTTTCGATATGGCCTCCTCAAGGAAATAGTCGATTTGCCTAACAAGCTCTCCGACATCCTCTAGGGCGAATCTGACGCCCGGTTTTGTGAGTATATTGGGATGGACAAAGAGGAATTGACCAAACCCATAGCCACCCCGTAATCGTACTGGCTCCAAAAAAATGTAATTATTCCTCTCAAGAACCATGTCATAATCAAAAGTGTTCAATCCACGGCTGCCCTTACCGGGTGCCATCAATCCAAACATTCGTATATCTTCAGCATTCTTGTGAAGAATGAAAGACCCATGCACCAGAGGCCATAGGTGCAATTCCTTAACTTCCTCGCCAAACGGACCATGAGGATCGTTTTGGGACATGAACTCCCCCTCGCAACGTCCAATATGTGAATCCGCTGCCCGGCGGCACCCGATGCCACCCACAGAGGAAGGAGGCCAGCGTCTTCCTGAACAGAAGGCGAAGATCGAAATACAATCGATATAAGGCAGAGCAAGTGAATTGGTTGGGCAAGACCGACCCATAACCCCCAGCCACTCCGTCCTCCGGGCCCATAACGAAGTCATAGCTGCGACTGCGACCTACCCCATTTCGAAAGGGCATGCAACCCTGAATTTACCATCGAGAAGCCATTTTCTCCGCCCCATCCCATACCAAACCCGGCTCTTCTGCACACCCGTTTTGAAGCTAAGATCACGACTTTCCAGCAATGTGATGAAAAACCGAAAAATGGAAAAGGGATTAGTACTTCTTCAAAAGTATCTGATTTCTCTTGCCAAAATGCTCCCACTGCTCATAATTAAGCCTCATAGTCAATACGACACTACGAAAATGGAGGGTTCTAGCATGACAAAAAAACTGCTCGAAATTGCTGCCGAAATCGTACAAACCCAAGCAGCGTCAGCTTCAATGACAACAATGGAGATTGCATCTTCTCTTCGAGAGGTATTCCAAACTCTCCAAACGATGCAAAAGGCTGAAGGCGAAGGAACCGTCCTCGCCCCGCAAATGATGCCTGAAGAAGCTCCCAAAGCCATCGCTTCCCAAGACTCCATTCAAGATAACAAAGTAATCTGTCTTGAATGCGGTGCTGAAATGAGACAGCTTACGCACAAGCATCTCGTTTCCCACGGGATGAGTCCGAAAGAGTACAGGAAGAAATATGGCTTCACAATGCGAACCCCTCTGTCGGCGAAGTCATTGACCAAAGCGAGAAGCAAAGCAGCGAAGAAGAGGGGGTTGCCCGAGAATCTGAAGAAGGCGATTGAGGCGAGAAGGCAGGCGAAGGCCGCAGCGTCCAAACCTGCGGTAACAGAGAAAGTGTCAGCCAGCAAACAGAAACCCGCCCTCACGCCGGAAAATTCGATTCAAAATGACAAAATAATCTGTCTCGAATGCGGTGCCGAATTTAAGCAGCTCACGCAAACGCATCTGTCATCTCACGGCATGAGTCCAACGGAGTACAAAAAGAAATACGAATTTTCGATGAGTACTCCTCTTTACGCAAAATCGTTGACCAAAGCAGCGAAAAAGAGGGGCCTGCCTGAGAATCTGAAGAAGGCGATTGAGGCAAAAAGACAGAGTAAGGCTGAGGCGTCCACGAAAGCGGCAACTAAGACTGAGACTGCGACAGCCAGCAAACCGAATCGGACGAAACTTCGGAAGAAGAAGGCATAATTCCGACCTGCCGCTGATAAAGCCGAGACTCAGGACGGCCAAACCCTCTGGCTGCACACTGGAATAAGAGGAGACCTGTTATGAAAGGTTCATGGGCACTGGTTACAGGTGCTTCTGCCGGCATGGGCAGGGCTATTGCTCAAGCATTGGCCGCTCGTGGAGTTAATCTTCTGGTCAACGCGCGCAGGGAAAACCGACTGTTGGATCTCAAGGAAGAACTCTGCGGCAAACATGGCGTTCGGGTGGAGCCGCTGATATTTGACATCCGCGATCTCAAGCAGTGCGAGTCGGCGCTTAAAGGAAAGGCGGACCTGGTTTCAGAGGTTTCAATCCTTGTAAACAACGCCGGGCTGGGCAGGGGCACTGGACCGATATATGAGGGGGCAATCGACGATTGGGAACAGACGATAGACACTAATATAAAAGGTCTGCTTTATATGACTCGGCTCATCCTCCCACAGATGGTCAAGCGCAATGCGGGACACGTTGTAAATATCGGCTCAGTCGGAGGGCGCTGG
>Ga0187862_10003362_pt1 | contig 15608 bp, 15 predicted proteins | sample June2016WEW_10_1_FD_133003 | JGI IMG/M metagenome (GOLD analysis project Ga0187862, IMG submission 133003) | Peatland microbial communities from SPRUCE experiment site at the Marcell Experimental Forest, Minnesota, USA - June2016WEW_10_150 | ecosystem: Environmental > Terrestrial > Soil >...
CAGCGTGACATCGGTCACCGTCGGGAACACCACCCTCATCACGGCGGAGGTTGTGTCCACGACCCCCGTCACGTTCCAGTACTCGGGTCTACCGACCGGCTGCGTGTCGGCCAACACCGACCTGCTCCGCTGCACTCCCACGGCGCCGGGTCAGTTCGACGTGCACCTGACCGTGACGGACACCCGCGGGCTCTCCGCCCAGGCGGTGGTATCGATCACGGTCGTGGCCGTGACGTCCGTGATTCACACGCCCACCTCGCCGGCCGGCCAGGGCGGACTGTACGCGAACGCTGGGGAGTACCTCGTCCTCGGGGCGATCGCCGGCGGGGTCCTTCTGGGAGCGATCGCGATCGGAGCGGTCGCCCTCCAGGCCCGCTACCGGCGAGAAGGCGAAGCGCTGGCGCGAGAGATGGCCTCGTACCCCGAGGGAGACGACGAGCTGCCGCGCCCGTAGGCCTCTTCCTTGCCCGACCCATGGCGTGGGGAGCGTGAGGGAGGGGTGAAGGGCGGGTGAACACACTCCTCTGGTTCATCCTCGGTGCCGTGGCCGGAGCCGGTGGTGCCGGGGCGATATGGCTCACGGCGCGTTGGGTTGCCCGACGGACCCGAGGGTCGGCTCAGTCGATGGCCACTTCGGCGGAGGCGGAGCCTCCGTTGGCCGTGCCCCGCCAGGCGCCGGTCGTGCTCGTTCGCGAGGCGGCCACCGCCGAACGGATCGTAGACCCTCCTCCTCCGGGACCGGTCGCGGACCTCCTCCGGTTGTCCGAGCGAGTCGTGATCCAACTCGCCCGACTGGGTCGTCTCGAACCCGACGCACCGGCCCAGCGCGAACGGACGCAGCAGGGACTCGCCGAGGCTACCTCGTCCAACCAGAGCGCGGTCTCGAAGGTCCTGCGCCGCCTCGTGGCAGCCGAAGTGATCTCCGAGGACCGCCGCCACATCGTCGATTCGAGCCAGCGGATGAAGGCGTACGCCCTCACCCGTAAGGGCGAGCTGCTGGCCCGCGAGGTCGCCCGCCGTCGACACGTGGACCTTCTCCCCTCCCGAGCTCCTGTCACTCCGGCGGCCCGAGTCGCGCCGAAGTCGGCGCCGGGCCGCACCGCTGTTCCTCCGCCCTGAATGCCCCAGACTGTGGGCCGATACCCTCCGGAAAGGTACCAACACCCGGCTCTCTCGGATTTCCCATCACCACCGCCATTGAACGGGCTGCGTCCGTTCGCCCTCCGCCCTATCATGGCGCCCGCCGGCGCCCCCAGGATCCCTAATCACTCTCGGCCCAGCGGAGGCGGGCGGTCGGGGACGGCCCTAGGATTAAACCCGGGGGCGCCATCGAGCCGTCATGCGGTCTCTCCAGCCGACCTGGCTCTACACGGGTCTGCGCGTCCAGAACCTCGCGCGATCAATTCGATTCTACCAGAGGATGGGGTTCCGGCAGACGAAACGGGGCGCGATGCGCCACGGCGGCCAATTCGTGGACCTCGCATATCCCGGGAGCCGGCACATTCTCGAGCTGAACTTCTACCCCCCCGCGAACCGGTTCTACGAGCCGTTCTCTACGGGGACCGAGTTCGACCACTTCGGCTTCGAGGTCGAGGACATCGACAGGTGGGCCCGCCAGTTGCGGCGGTGGCGGATCCCGCTCGTCGCCGACTTTACGGAGGAGCCCCTGCGGTTGATCTACGCTCGCGACCCGGACGGCAACTGGCTCGAGTTCTGCGGGCGCGTGGCACCGCCGCCCCCTGTGCGCCGTCGCCGGGGCTAGAACCATCCACGGGGGCCCCCGGAACCCTTTTTATCCACTACGGCCCTCGTGAGTCCAGATGCCTCGAACTGCGAGGGGAACCCTCGCCCCTGCGTCCTGCTGAGCCGGGACTTTTTCCGACCGACACCATGGACGTTCTCGAGGCAATTCGCTCCTACCGTCCCTGCCCGGAGTACTCTCCGAGGCCGATCGCGCCCGAGACGCTCAAGAAAGTGCTGGGTGCCGCGCGGCTCGCCCCCAGTTACCGGAACCTCCAGCCCTGGCGGTTCGTGGTCGTCCAGGACGATGAGCGCAAGCGGCTGCTCGCCCAGGCCTCGGCCCGGGGCCGGCTTCTTGCCGAGGCGCCGGCGGTCATCGTGGCGCTCGCGGTCGAGGAGGATATGCCGGCGACCATCGGCGGGTACATCTCGGCCTACCCACTGGATGTCGCGGTCGCCGTGAGCCACCTCATCCTGGCGGCGACGGCCGAAGGCCTCGGCACGAACTGGATCATCGAGTTCAACGACGAGAAGGTCCGCACGGTCCTAGCGGTCCCGGATGGCGTGCATCCGCTCGGCCTGCTTCCGATAGGGTACCCCGCGCACCCCAACGGCGGGGTGGTCGCGCCCGGGGACGGACGTAAGAGCTTGGACGAGATCATGGCCTACAACGAATACTCGTGGTGAGCCATCGCCGTCCGGTCGTCACCTTCGTCAGCCGGAACGTCGGCAAGGTCCCCGAGGTCCGGTCGGTCCTCCGCCCCTACGGGGTCGGAGTGCGCTGGAGGCGCCGAGAGTTCGTCGAGCCCCAGACCGACTCCCTCGAGGACGTCGTCCGGCAGAAGCTGCGCTCGGTGCGGGGCCTTCCCGGATACGTCCTGGTCGAGGATTCGGGATTGTTCATCCCCTCCCTGAGGGGTTTCCCGGGCGTCTACTCGGCCCACTTCCTCGACATCTGGGGGTTCGGGCCGATCCTGGAGCTGCTCCAACACCGTGGCCGGAAGGCGTTCTTCCGGGCCGTGGCCGGCCTCCGCCGGGGGACGAAGGAATGGACATTCGTCGGGGAGGTCCACGGGACGATCGCTCCGCGGGCGGCGGGCCGGAACGGGTTCGGCTACGACCCGATCTTCATCCCCGACGGGTGGGACCGGACGTTCGCTCAAGTACCCCGGGAGAAGAAGGACGCCATCTCCCACCGGGCCGGTGCGATGCGGCAGGTCGGCGAGTTCCTCTCCGACAGAGCCTCGCCGTAGAGGACTTCTAGAAACATCCGGCTCCCCGGGCGCCGCCCGGGGAGCGGGAAAAGGTTCGCGCTGGGCGTGGGGTGGGAGGCGTCAGTCCTCGCCGAAGTCCCCGCCGCCCATCCCACCCATGCCGCCCATGCCGCCCATGCCGCCGGGGCCACCGCCGCCGCCGGAGGGTGGCGGGCTCGACTTGGACGCGATGACGTCGTCGATCCGGAGGATCATGACGGCGGCATCCGTGGCGCTCTGGATCGCCTGGCGTCCGACCCGGATCGGCTCGATGACGTTGAGCTCGCCCATGTCCCCGACCTTGCCGGAGACGATGTTCACGCCGGCGCGCTTCTGCCCGCCCTTGTGGGACTTCCGGAGCTCGATCAGGATGTCGATCGGGTCGAGTCCCGCGTTCTCCGCGAGGGTCCGAGGGATGGTCTCGAGGGCCTCGGCGAACGCCTCGTAGGCGATCTGCTCCCGGCCCCCGATCTTCGCCGCCTCGTCGCGCAGCTGGAGGGCGAGTTCGGCCGCCGTCGCGCCGCCGCCGTAGACGAACCGTCCGTCCTCGACCGCGACCGCGACCACGTTAAGGGCGTCATCGAGCGAGCGCTCGATCTCGTCCAGGACGTGCTCGGTGCCGCCGCGGATGAGGATCGACACCGCGCGGGCCTTCTTGGCGCCCGTCACGAACGTGAGCGAGTCCTCCCCGATCTTGCGCTCCTCGACCAGTCCCGCGGTCCCGAGGTCCTCGGCGGTAAGCTCGCTGACCTTCGAGACGAGGGACGCCCCGGTGGCCTTCGCGAGCTTCTCCATGTCGGACTTCTTGACGCGGCGGACGGCGTAGATGCCCTCCTTCGCGAGGAAGTGCTGGGCGAGGTCGTCGATCCCCTTCTGGCAGAGGACGACGTTCGCTCCGGACTTCTTGACCTGCTCCACCATCCGGCGCAGCATGTTCTCCTCCTCCTGGAGGAAGGCGTTCAGCTGCGACGGTTCGTTGATCTCGATCTTGGCGTCGATCTCGGTCTTCTTGATCTCGAGCGCGGCGTCCAGGAGCGCGATCTTCGGGTTCTCGACGCGGTTGGGCATCCCCGAGTGGACCTTCTCCTTGTCGATGATGACGCCCTCGATGAGCGAGGTGTCGGTCATGGAGCCGCCCTGCTTCTTGACGATCTGGATGTTGTCGAGGTCGACATAGTACCCCTCGCCCTTCTTCTCGGCGACGGCGGTGACGGCCTTGACGGCGATCTCGCCGAGCATGTCCCGGTTGAACGAGACGGCCTTGGACGCCATCGAGGTGACGGCGATCCGGGCGAGCTGCTCGTGGTCCGTGAGGGCCACGGGCTGGCTGATCTGCTGGAGGATGGCGAGCGCCTTCGAGCTCGCCAGGCGGTACCCCTGCGAGATGATCGTCGGGTGAATGTTCTGGTCGATGAGCGCCTCGGCGCGCTTCAGGAGCTCGCCGGTCAGGACGACCGCGGTGGTCGTTCCGTCGCCCGCTTCCTGGTCCTGGGTCTTGGCGACCTCGACCAGCATCTTCGCGGCCGGGTGCTCGACGTCCATCTCCTTCAGGATCGTGACGCCGTCGTTCGTGACGACCACGTCGCCCATCGAGTCGACGAGCATCTTGTCGAGCCCGCGCGGCCCGAGGGTCGAACGGACCGCGTCGGCGATCGCCTTCGCGGCCTGGATGTTGTTCGAAAGGGCGCCCCGCCCCTTCTCCCGCTTGGTCCCTTCTCGCAGCACCAGAATCGGCGTCTGTCCACTCATCATGTTTTTTCCTCGTCCGAGTACTCTCGGATGTCGAGTTTGGTAGAAATGCGGTTCTATTTAATGACACCGCACACCGCACGGGAGAGGTGGGGTCGGCATCGGTCGGGTTCGCAGCGCTAAAGTCGTCCCCGGCCGAGGGAGGGGTGTTCACGGGAACTTTGGCTTCGCTACCGTCGGGAAACCGTAAGAGGGCCGAACCATGGTCTCGGCCGAAGGTCCACCGATTCCCATGGTCTCCGCCGCCCTCGAGAACGTACTCGTCATCGAAGCGCTGATCGCGGTGGTCATCCTCGTACGCTCGGCGCGAACGTACCGGGGGCGGGCGCTCCAGGTCTCTCGCCTCGTCCTGTTCCCCTGCCTCGCGACCCTCCTCTGGCTCGCGGCCGAGGCCGCGACCGTCTACTCGACCCCCGCGATCTTCCCCCTGTGGACCGCGGTCGACGCGGGGCTCGTCGTGGTCGGTGCGCTCGTCACGCTCCCCCTGGCCCCGCGGCTCATCACCGTGTACCGGGCCGAGGACGGCCAGTGGATGTACCGGTACGGGGTCGAGCTGATCGCGTTCTACCTTGCGAGCTGGGTCGTCCGGCTGGGGCTTGCGGCGTACTTCGACCCGAGTTCCCTCGAGTTCTCGTACACCACGGGCCCACCGCTCTCGGCATTGGCCAGCGCGGTGATGCAGTTGGTCGAGCTCCTTTTTTCCCTCAGCACGGGGCTGGTGATCGGGCGATCGGTGGCCACCTATCGGCTGTATCGGAAGGCCCTCGCCGACTCCCCCTCGGCGGAGAAGCCGCTCGCGTAGCTCGACCCCGGTCTCCGCCCCGCGCGCTAAGAACGGTACCGGAGTAGGGAGGCCCCGAGATGAATCCCGCTCCGTCCGGAAACTATCGTCGGCTGTTCCAAAACTCGGGATACTTCCGGGTCTTCAACGCCGGCCTCGGCTCCACGGCCGGGTCGGCGATCGCCAGCATCTGCCTCATCTGGATCGTCTGGAGCGACACCGGCTCCGCCCTCGACATCGGGCTCCTCGGGACGGCGAACCTTGTCGCGGCGATCTCCTTCAGCGTCTTTGGAGGGACGCTCGTGGACCGGTACGACCGACGCCGCCTGATGATCCTCTCCGACCTCTCCCGCGCGGCCGCGCTGGGGCTGGTCGTCGTGGTCCTCCTCCGGGAGGAGTTCAACTTTCCCGTCCTCCTCGGCGCCAGTTTCGTGCTCGGGGCGTTCTCGACCCTGTTCAACCCCGCCGAGCAGTCGGTGATCCCTCTGCTCGTCCCGCCCGAGCTGGTGGCGGACGCGAACGGCCTCGTCCGATCGAGCCGCTCCACGGTCCAGTTCGTCGGGGCCTCGATCGGTGGCGTCCTCATCGTGACCCTCGGACCGGTCTCGGGGGTCGGGGTCAATGTCCTGACGTTCCTCCTTTCGGCCGCCCTGCTCACGGGCATGCACGTGAGCTCGCCCCGCCGTGCGGCGGCCGAGTCGGGCGGGGGCGTTCGAGCCTACTTCGCCGACGTCTCGGCCGGATTCCGCTGGCTCCGGAGGGCTCGAGGGTTCCTCCAGCTCACGCTCTCGGCGACGTTCTTCAATTTCTGCTCCACGGTGGTCGGGACGTTCCTCGTCGTCTTCGCGACCGTCGTCCTTCACGGGTCCGCCCTCGTCTTCGCCAGCCTCCTGGCGGTCGAGGTGGCGGGGACGGCCGTCGGCTCGCTCCTCGTGAGCCGGTTCGGCGCGGAACGCTGGGCCGGCAAGGCGTGGACGGTGCCCTACGGGGTCGTCTCCGGCGCGCTGGCCGTCGTGCTCGCGCTGGTCCCGTCCGTCCCGGTGGCCCTGGTCGTGCTGTTCGGCATCGGCGCGCTCGGGGGATTCGCCGGGACGGCATGGCTGACGGCGGCCCAGCTCCTCGTCCCGGCGGAGATGCAGGGGCGGTACTTCGGGATCGACAATCTCGGCTCCGTCGCGATCCTGCCGGTCGCACAGATCGGGGGCGCGTTCCTCATCGGACTGTGGGGCACGGGCTCGACGTACCTTGTCGTGGGGGTCCTGTGGGTGGTCGCGGGGGTCGTGTTCCTCATCCCGCGAGCCTTGTGGCGGCTCGGGGTCCCTCCCGCCCCGGAGGATGCGGCTAGTTACCGTACCGACGCTTTCGCTGCTGGTACGCCCAGATCGCCCGAAGGAATTCGGTCCGATTGAGGCCGGGCCAGAGCACGTCCGAGAAGTACAGCTCGCTGTAGGCGGACTGCCAGAGCAGGAAGTTCGAGATCCGCTCCTCGCCGCTCGTACGGAAGACGAGGTCTGGGTCGGGCAGGTCGGCGGTGTAGAGGTGGCGCGAGACCGCCTCGGAGTCGATCTGGTCGGGTTCGAGGGTACCGGCGCGGACCTCCTTGGCCAGCGTCCGGATCGCCTGGAGGATCTCGTCGCGGCCCCCGTAGGCGAGGGCCACGTTGTAGCGGTACGCCGAGTAGTGCTCGGTCGCCTTCTCCGCGATGTCGACGGCCTCGCGGATGCGGGCCGGGAGCATGGCGCGGTTCCCGATGACGCAGACGCGGATCTGGTTCTTGTGGACCCGTTCGTCGACCGCGATGTCGCGCAGGGCCTTGTCGAAGAGGTCCATGAGCCCCTCCACCTCGTCGGACGAGCGGGAGAGGTTCTCGGTCGAGAAGGCGTAGACCGTCAGGACCCGGATCCCCAGTTCGAGGCACCAGTCCAACAGGCGTTCGAGGGTGTCCCGACCCGCGGCGTGGCCCTCCTTGACCGCCAGCCCGCGCTCGCCGGCGTAGCGGCGGTTCCCGTCCATGATGATCGCGAGGTGGTGGGGCACCGGCTCCGACTTGACCCGCTCGAGGAGCCGCCGTTCGGTCAGTTCACGAAAGGCGTCCCCGACGACGTGCGAGAGGTAGGGTCCGCTGCCCCGCCGCGGCCGCTCGACCGGAGTCTCCGCCATCGACCTACCTAGCGCGTCGGGGGATTAAGCCGTCCCACGCGGCGGGAGGCGCCCTGGTCGGGAGTTCCGGGTCGCGGGGGAGTTCCCCGCGACGCGTTCGAACCCGAGTCCCAGGCTCGACAGACCTAGATCCTAGACCGCTAGACTACCAGGGCAGCCCCGACGGGCTATTCGTTCCATGGTATGAACCTTGCTCCGCCCCACCCGCGGGCGTCGCGCGCGCGCCCGCGTTCAGTCCGTGGCGACCGGGACCGAGCGCGGCCCCCCGGTGCCGATGGAAGTGGAGATTTATCTATCGCGGCGCAGGATTCGAACCTCTCCCAGGGGGGTTTCGTCGATGGTGGCAAGAACGGCCGAGGCCTGGACCGTTTCGATCCTGGCCGTGCTGGGGCTCGTGATCGCGTTGAACTCGCTCGGGGTCAGCGTCCCCGCCGCCCTCGGGGCGATCGTCCACGGGGCCGAGCAGGTCCTGAACCGCCCGCTCTGACCCGGGCCGGCGCCCGAACGGCGCGGTCCGCGGCCGCTCTCCGCGCGAGTACGCGCGCGAGGTCCCGAGGCCGAACGATCCCCCCCGGAGTGACGAAGGCGGTGACGTAGCGGCTGGGCGTGACGTCGAACGCCGGGTTCCGTGAGGGGCTCGCCGCGGGGGTCAGTCGACGTCCGGCCAGCCGCGCGACCTCCTCCGGGTCCCGTTCCTCGACCGGGATGCTCGCACCGTTCGCCCGGCGCGCATCGAACGTGCTCCACGGCGCGGCGACGTAGAACGGCACGCCGTTCTCGTGGGCGACCACGGCCTTCTCGTAGGTCCCGATCTTGTTCGCGAAGTCGCCGTTGCGGGCGATCCGGTCCGCGCCGACGATGACGGCATCGACCTGGCCGGTCGAGAGGAAGTGGCCGGCCGCGTTGTCCGCGATCACGGCGTGGGGAATGTGCTCGCGGGCGAGTTCCCACGCGGTGAGCCTCGCCCCCTGCAGGAGGGGTCGGGTCTCGTCCACCCAGACGAACAGGCGCGCGCCGCGCGCTCGGGCGACCCGGAGCGGTGCCAGGGCGGTCCCCCACTCCACGGTCGCGAGCGCTCCGGCATTGCAGTGCGTGAGGACCCGGCGGGTCCGGGCGAAGAGGGGGGCCCCCGCGTTGCCGATCGCGTGACACTCCTCCACGACCTTCGCGCGGTAGGCTTCCGCGGCGGCCTCGACATCCTGGCCGGCGGCCCACGCCGCCCGCACGACCTCGATCCCGACGAACAGGTCGAAGGCGGTCGGGCGCGTCGCCCCCAGCAGGCGGGCGGCGCGTGCGGGGGTGTACCTCCCCTCCCGATGGGCGAGGACCATCCCGAACGCCGCCGCGACCCCGATGGACGGGGCGCCGCGGACCGTCAGGGTCCGGATCGCCTCGGCCGTCTCGGCGAGCGTGCGCAGCCGGAGCACCCGGGTCGACCCGGGCAGGGCTCGTTGGTCGAGGACCGAGAGCACGCCTCGAGAGTACCAGAGCGCGCGGACCGGCACGAGCCCTCCTTACGCGTCGAACGTGTGCAGGAGGTCGAGCCAGTCGGCGGTGACGACCTTGGTCGACCCGACCGCTTCGGCGAGGGGGATCCCGGTGACGAGCGGTCCGCGAAGGACCGCGACCTCCCCGAACCGCCCGGCGAGCGCGAGGTCGACCGCCCCGGCGCCGAGCCGGGTCGCGAGGATCCGGTCGAACAGTTCGGGCGGGCCCCCGCGTTGGATGTGGCCGATCTGTGCGCTCCGGCTCTCGACGCCGGTAGCGTCCTGGATCCGGCGGGCGAGCTCCGCACCGACCTCCCGCTCGCCAAGGAGTTCGTGGCCGAACTCGTCCTTCGCGCCGGCGGAACCCCGCCGGGCGCCCAGGTCGATCCCCTCGGAGGCGACCACGAGGGCATACCCCCGGGCCCGGGTCGCCGCGCGGACCCGCTCGAGCAGTTTCGCCTCATCGTACGGCTCCTCCGGAACGAGCGTCACGTCGGCCCCCGACGCGAGTCCCGTCGCCAGCGCGACCCAGCCCGCGTGGCGGCCCATGACCTCGAGGACGATCGCCCGGTGGTGGCTCGCGGCGGTGTCCCGCAGCCGCTCGACCGCGTCGACGGCGACCGCGACGGCGGAATGGAAGCCGAAGGTCCAGTCGGTGCCGGAGACGTCGTTGTCCATCGTCTTCGGGACGCCGACGACCCGGCCACCGCGGCGGGAGAGTTCTCGCGCCGCCGAGAGCGTATCGTCCCCTCCGATGGCGATCAGCACATCGACCCCGTCGGCCGCGAGTCGCTGGACGACCTTCTGGGCGTCCCCCTCCTGGGCGAACGGGTTCGTTCGGGAGCTGCCGAGTACGGTCCCGCCCTTGCCGATCAGCGGGCGTACTTCGTCGGGGGTGAGCGGGCGGGAGAGCCCGTCCCGGACCCCCTTCCAGCCGTCCAGGTACCCGATCGTCGAGTGCCCCTTCTGGTGGGCGCGGAGGACCACGGCCCGGATCGCGGGGTTAAGCCCGGGGCAATCGCCCCCACCCGTAAGGACCCCGAACTTCACGCCGAGACCTCAAGGTACCCGCGGGGGGCGGTCGTGAGGAACTCGTAGCCGTTCTTGGTGATCACGACGTCGTCCTCGATTCGGACGCCGCCGTGGCCCTGGATGTAGATGCCCGGCTCGACCGTGACGACCATCCCCTCCTCGAGGACCTCGTCCGACATCGGCGAGAGGCCGGGTCCGCCGTCGTGCACGGCCAGGCCGAGCGCGTGACCCAGCCCGTGGTTGAACAGTCCCTTCCACTTGGTCGCGTTGATGACGTTCTCCGCGGCCTGATGCACGTCCTTGCCCGGGACTCCCGGGCGGAGGAGCGCGAGTGCGGCCTGCTGCGCCGCCTCGACGGCATCGTGGACCTGCTTGAGCTCCTCGTCCCGGCGTCCGAAGTGGAACGAGCGGGTGATGTCGCAGGCGTAGCGCCGGTAGTAGGCGCCGAAGTCGCAGACCATCGAGACGCCCGGGGTGAGCTTCGCATCCCCCGCCTGGTAGTGGGGCTCGGCGCTGTGCGGGCCGAAGCCGACGATCGTGCTGAACGAGCGTCCGTTCGCGCCGTACTTGTTCATCCGGTACTCCATCTCCGCGGCCAGTTCGAGCTCGGTCATCCCTGCCCGGAGGATCGAGGGGATCTCCGTGCCGACCCGCGAACCGATCTCGGCCGCCTTGCGGATCTTCTCGACCTCGGAGGCGTCCTTGATCGCTCGGGAGCGCCGGACCCCGCTGGTCGCGTCCACGAACTTCGCCGACGGGAGGAGCTTCTCGAGCCGGAGGTACCACCCGTGGGTCAGCTCCGGGAAGTTCAGGCCCACCGTGGGGGAGCCCGGGAGGATCTTGCGGAGGACCGCCTCGAGACTGTCGGGTCCCTCACGGTTCACGATATGGACCCGGACGTGCGGGTCATGCTTTGCGGCCAGATGGGCCGTCTCGCCCTCCAGCGGAGAGCTCGTGACGTCGAGGGATCCGTCCGGGTGGGCAACGGCGACCGACCCCTCGAACAGCCCGCCCGGGACCTCGAACAGATGGAAGAAGCTCTGGTCGAGATGGGGGTCGGTCGCGTTCGCGAGGAGGACCGCGTCGGGTTTCGGGTCCAGGGCGGCGAAGACCTTCTCCACACGTCGCTTCATGGCGGCGAAGACACCGCCGCTGCCTTTTCATGGTTTGGGGTGCGGGCCCGGAGGTCCTTCCAGGAGAGGGTCGGCTCGCGGGCCGCGCGCACCTCGTCCACCCGCTTGACCGCGAGGTGCTGGGGGGCCGCGTGAAGGTGCTCGGGCGTGTCGCTCACGGCCCGTTCGAACGCCGCGGCGTACTCGTCGAGGTCCCGCTTGGACTCGGTTTCCGGGAGCTCGATCATGAGCGCCTCGTCCACGATCGCCGGGAAGTAGATCGTGGGGGCGTGAACGCCCTCGTCCAGGAGGCGCTTGGCCAGGTCGAGGGTCCGGACGCCGTGCGCCTTGAGGGGGGTGCCGGACAGGAGGAACTCGTGCTTCACGAGGGGACGGAACGGTCGCGGGAGGAACTTTCCCAGTCGGGCCCCGAGGTAATTGGAGTTCAGCACCGCCCGCCGGGCGACGTGTTGGAGGCCCTCCTCCCCGTGGGAGATCGCGAACGCGTAGGCCCGCAGGTCGAGCCCGAAGTTCCCGTAGGACGACTTGATCTTCCCGATCGATTTCGGTCGGTCGTAATCGAGCCGGAACTTGCGGCCCGTCTTCACGATCCGAGGGATCGGGAGGTACGGCCCGAGGGCATCGCCCGCCGCGAGAACTCCGGCGCCGGGGCCCCCGCCTCCGTGAGGGGTCGCGAACGTCTTGTGGAGGTTGAGATGGGCGACGTCAAAACCCATCCGGCCGGGGTGGGTGATCCCGAGGATGGCGTTCAAGTTGGCCCCGTCGTAGTAGAGCATCCCTCCCGCGGAGTGGACCGTTTCGGCGATCTCGAGGATCTGCGACTCGAAGAGGCCCGCCGTGTTCGGGTTCGTCAGCATGAAGCAGGCCGTCTTGCCGCTGACCGCGGCCTTGAGGGCGGCCAAGTCGACGCAGCCATCCTTCGAGGCGATCTCCCGGGTCGTGAATCCCGCCATGGCGGCCGACGCCGGGTTCGTCCCGTGCGCGGTGTCGGGCAGGAGGACCTCTGTCCGCTGGGCGATCTCGCCCCGGTCCTGGAAGTACGCGCGGACCATGAGGAGGGCGGCGTACTCGCCGTGCGCTCCCGCACCGGGCTGAAGAGAGATCTCGGGGAGGCCGGTGACCTTCGCGAGCAGCCGTTCGAGCCGCCACAGGATCTCGAGCGCCCCCTGAACGGTCGACTCGGGCTGGTTCGGGTGGAGGTCGGCCGCGCCCTTTCGGCGGGCCAGCACCTCCGAGAGGCGGGGGTTGTACTTCATCGTGCACGAACCGAGCGCGTAGGGGCTCGTTTCGATCCCGAAGTTCATCTGCGAGAGGCGCGTGTAGTGTCGGAGGACCTGAAGTTCGGAGAGCTCGGGCCAGCGGACCCGCTCCTTCCGACGCATCTTCTCGGGAAGGCCGGAGACCGGCGGTGCCGGTTCCGGAGGTGGAATGGCCGTCAGGTCCCACACCGCGGGTTCGTCCCAACGGGCTTGCCGGAACGTCATGCCGCGCCTCCGGCCGCCGCGGCCCGCGCCGCGCGCGCGTACTTCTGGATGTCCTTGTCCGTGGTGGAGTCCGTCGCGGCGACGAGCAAGCGCACGGGGCCCCCCGCCGGACCGGGACGAGGGTCGGCGAGCGGGATCCCGCCGAGGATCTTGCGGCGACGCAGCCGCTCCAGGTACGTCTCCGCGCTGGCGTGCTTCAGTTCGATCGTGAACTCGCCGAGGTAGGGCGCCTCGAAGCGAGGCGCCTGGATCCCCTCGATCCCTCCGAGCGCGCTCGCGAGCGTGCGCGCTTTCTCGGCGAGGGAGACCTGGAGTTCGGCCAGGCCCCGAGGACCGACCACGCTCGCGTATACGACGAACGCGACGGCCATGAGCGACTGGTTCGTGCAGATGTTGGAAGTGGCCCGGGACCGCCGGATGTGCTGTTCCCGGGTCTGGAGCGTGAGGGAGTAGGCGGGCGCCCCCTCGGCGTCCACGGTCGCACCGACGATGCGCCCTGGCATCATCCGCAGGTGTTCCTTGCGGCAGGCGAAGAGGCCGAGGAGCGGCCCGCCGTACGAGGGTGCGATCCCGAATCCCTGTCCTTCCCCGACCACCACGTCCGCCCCGTAGCCGCCGGGCGGGTCAAGAACGGTGAGCGAGAGCGGGTCCGCCGAAACGACGTACGGGACGTCCCCGAGGATCGACTTGAGCTCCCAGAGGCCCTCGTCGATGTGACCGAACCCGTTCGGCACATCCGCCAGGAGTCCGAACACGTCGTGGGACGCGATCGCAGAGCGTACGAAGGCGAGATCGAGGTTCCCGGTCCGAGGGTCGAACGGGATCTCCTCGACCGTGAGTCCGGGGCCCACCGCGTAGTTCCGGAGGACGCTCTTCTCCTCCCACGGGAGGCTCGCCGGGACGAGGAATCGACGCCCCTCGTGGAGGCGCCGACACAGGAGCATCGCTTCTCCGGCGGCGGTCGCCCCGTCGTACAGCGAGGCATTGGCCGCGTCGAGACCCGTGAGCTCCACCCAGAGGCTCTGAAACTCGAACAGCGTGCGGAGCATCCCCTGGCTCGCCTCGGGCTGGTACGGTGTGTAGGAAGTGTAGAACTCGCTGCGCTGCAGGATCGAGTCGACCGCGGCCGGTACATACCGGGACGAGATCCTCCCGCCGAGGAAACTGGAGAACTTTCCGAGCGGCCGGTTCCGGTCCAGGATCTTGTCGATCTGCGCCACTACCTCGGGCTCCTCGAGCCCGGCGGCGATTCCGATCCGCCCGATCCGCGCCTTCTTCGGGACGTCGGTGAATAGGGCCTCGGTCGAGGTGATCCCCAGGGCCTGGAGCAGCCCGGCCTCTTCTCCCGCTTCGTGCGAAATCCAACGAGCCACGAGCTTCCTCGAGGGCGCAACGACCAGCACGCGCATAAGTCGATTGGGCCGGGAGACCCGGGGTAACGGGGGAAAGGGTATTCGGGCGCCCCGGCTGGGGCCGCCGGGGGAACTTATGGGTCGACGGTTGACGAACGCGCGGCCACGACGGGGCGCGGCACCACTGCCCCCGCCGTCCGTGGCGATCCTGGACACCGCGTTCCATCGCGCGTCGCTCGCGGACCCTCACGGGGCCTCGAAGGCGGAACGGGACCGTCGGCGGGCCGAGCTCAAGATCGTCCGGGCCTCCGCGACCGTGGTCCGCCATCTGCGCTTGGAAACCCGTCGGTTCCTGAAGCCACCGCTCACCGAGTTCGACCGCGCCCTCGTCGCCGGCCGGTTCGGCGAGGGACCGATGGACCGATCGCTGGTGCGCGTCCGCCGGGCCGAAGAACGGATCCGCAACCTCGCCCGCGACGCCGAACGGGCCGCCCACAAGGCAAGGGGTTCGGAGGATCTCGGGGACCTCATCCGCTCCTACTACGGTCGTCTGTCGAGTTTCGTCCGAGAGGTCGACGCGGACCTCCGGCTCCTCCGGGAGGTCGGGGACTTCCTCACCGACCGCCCACGCCTCGACCCGGCCGCGCCGACGCTCGTGGTCGCCGGCTTTCCGAACGTCGGGAAGTCCTCGCTCGTCGCGAAGCTCTCGACCGCGCGACCGAAGGTCGCCGACTACCCGTTCACCACCCTATCGATCGCGGTCGGCCACGCGGACCTCGGGTTCGACCGGCTCCAGGTCGTGGACACCCCCGGCGTGCTGGGCCGGGCACGTCACGTGAACCCTGCGGAAGCCGAGGCGGAGACCGCGGTCCGCCAGGCCGCGACGGTCGTCCTGTTCGTGATCGACCCGACGGGCACTTCCGGACACACGCTCGAGGAGCAGGAGGAGTTGCTCGACCGGTGGAAGGCGGAGTTCCCCACCCTCCCGATCATCCCGGTCGAAACGAAATGCGACCTGGCTCGACGGTCGGTCGATCGGGTGCAGGTCTCCGCGGTCACCGGTGAGGGGATCGACGACCTCCTCGCGCGTATCCGCGATAATGTCACCCCCCGGGAAGACCTCCCGCCGATGCAGGAGGAGCTCGTGGAGAGCCTCGTGGAGGACCTGCCCGACATCCGGGACGGGGGGCCGGAGGAGTTCGTCGCCCCGTTGCCAAAACGCCGCCGCCGCTCGCCCCGTTCGGAAGCGTGAGACTGTGACCTGGAAACCCACCGGGGTCGCCGCGGCGACGTTGACCGCGGGCAGCTTCCGGGAAGTGACGGTGCAGGGCTCCTCGATCCTGCTCGCCCGGGTGGGGGAAGAGGTCCACGCGCTCGACCCGTACTGTCCGCACGCCGGAGGGGTGCTCGCCGAAGGGGTGCTCGAGGGATCCCGCC
>Ga0187862_10003373_pt1 | contig 15585 bp, 13 predicted proteins | sample June2016WEW_10_1_FD_133003 | JGI IMG/M metagenome (GOLD analysis project Ga0187862, IMG submission 133003) | Peatland microbial communities from SPRUCE experiment site at the Marcell Experimental Forest, Minnesota, USA - June2016WEW_10_150 | ecosystem: Environmental > Terrestrial > Soil >...
AAACCGGTTACCACCGGCGACCTGGAAGTTGGAAACGCCATGACCGCCTGGATGAGAAACACCATCAACCCGACCCTTATGTGCACCGTGGAGTACCAGCCGTGCATGGTTCACGCCGGTCCTTTCGCAAATATAGCCGTCGGGCAGTCTTCGATCATCGCCGACCGCGTCGGCCTCAAGCTCTTCGACTATCATGTCACCGAGAGCGGTTTTGCAGCAGACATCGGATTCGAGAAGTTCTGGAACGTCAAATGCCGGTACAGCGGCCTTAAACCTCACGTATCGGTTCTTACCACGACCATCCGCGCGCTCAAGATGCATGGCGGCGGTCCCAAAGTCGTGGCCGGTCTTCCGCTTCCCGAGGACTACACCAAGGAAAACCTGGCCCTGCTCGAGAAGGGTATTCCCAACATGGTCCACCATATCAACACCATCCGCAAGTCGGGAATCAACCCGGTCGTCTGCATCAACGCTTTCCATACGGATACCAAGGCTGAGATCGCGCTGGTCCGCAAGCATGCGGAAGCCGCAGGCGCCCGTTGCGCGGTGTCCGAGCACTGGGCCAAGGGCGGCGAAGGCGCCCTGGAATTTGCCGACGCGGTTATCGAAGCCTGCGAGCAACCCAGCGAGTTCAAATTCCTCTATCCGTTGGAAATGAAGCTTAGAGAGCGCGTTGCCATGGTGGCCAAGGAAGTTTACGGTGCTGACGGCGTCGCCTGGACGCCTGAAGCTGAAGCAAAGGCCAAGATGCTCGAGGCGGATTCCAAATACGACGAATACGCCACTATGATGGTCAAGACTCACCTTAGCCTGACCCACGATCCAGCAGTCAAGGGTACGCCCAAGGGCTGGGTGCTGCCGATCCGGGACGTTCTCATCTACTCCGGATCCAAGTTCCTCTGTCCGTGCGCAGGGGCCATAAGCCTCATGCCGGGGACCTCTTCCGATCCGGCGTTCCGCAAAGTGGACGTAGATACGAAGACGGGAAAAGTCTCGGGCCTGTTCTAGCTGGATACTGGATGTTGAAAAGTATAGGCCCAATAAGTCCGATTGGGCCTATTTCACTATCGGGAGGTAATCATATGGCTGCTAAACTGCTTAAAGGGGCCGAGGTGGCCAAGGAGATTCGGGCCGAACTCAAAATCGAGGTCCAACAGTTGCAGGAAAAACATGGGGTCGTTCCGGGACTGGTCACTATCCTCGTCGGCGAGAACCCCGCGTCGCAGAGTTATGTGAGGGCTAAGCAGAGTACTGCTCATGAGTTGGGCTTCTACTCCGTTCAGGATAGCCAGCCCGCAGATCTGAGCGAAGAAGCCCTGCTCAAGCTCATTGACAAGTATAACAAGGACCCGAAGGTCGACGGGATCCTGGTACAGTTGCCCTTGCCCAAGCATGTGAACGAAAACCGCGTGCTTCTGGCAATTGACCCTGGAAAGGACGTTGACGCTTTTCATCCGGTAAATGTCGGCAAACTGATGATAGGGGAGCCCGATTATCTGCCCTGCACCCCTGCCGGGATACAGGAGTTGCTTGTGCGTTCCGGGACCCAGATATCCGGCGCGGAAGTCGTAGTAGTCGGAAGGTCCAATATCGTCGGCAAACCGATTGCGATGATGCTCATGCAGAAGGCGCCGGGGGCAAACGCCACGGTGACCGTCACCCACACACGCACGAAAGATGTCAAGGGCCACTGCCTGCGTGCGGACATCCTGGTTGTTGCCGCCGGGGTCACCGAATATGTCAAGGGCGACTGGGTAAAGCCGGGGGCCGTGGTGATCGACGTGGGAGTGAACGAAGTTGGAAAAACCGCCGATGGCAAACGGCTCCTCAAGGGAGACGTGGCCTTCGAGGAAGCGTCGCAGAGGGCGAGCGCCATTACGCCGGTTCCCGGTGGAGTGGGGCCGATGACCATAACGATGCTGATGAAAAACACCGTGCGCGCTTGCAAGGTGCACAACAATATCAAATAGATCGAAGCAGGGCCGGGCGGGGGTGAGTTGGTTCTGCCCGGCGCCATGCCGATCTGCTGCATGTACAAGGGGCCGGACCAAAATCCGGCCATAAAAATAAGCGGCCGAAACCGGTTGATTCTCCTGGTTCGGCCGTTTTTTTTCTCGTTTTGGGAATAGACGGTTAGAAGGTGAGGAGTCAAGTATCCGTTTGGCAGTTTTCCTTTCAAGAAATGCTTCTCATTTCCACAATGCATGATATAGAGCTTCAGGATATTCCCGGGGTTTTGGGAGACAAACTTTGCCCTCGATAAACGATAACAGCATCTTTGAAATAGGTCGGCCATGGGAGAGCCGATACCCGCGACGGGGTTGATGTCTCTTTTTGTTCAATAGGAGAATCTCATGATATGGGATCGAACAAACCGTCCGGTATGGCTCCGCTGCACAGCGGGCGTCCTTGCCGCTGTCATCGCTGCTGCTATTCGGTTTCAGTTCCTCGAAATTATTGAGCTCCGGGCCACCTTCCTGACCTTCTACCCCGCCGTGGTTGTTGCGGCGCTATATGGGGGGATTTCTGCCGGGCTGGTGGCCACAATTGTTTCAGCCGCCCTTGCCGACTATTTCTGGGTAGAGCCGGTCGGCCAATTCAGCATTGCGAATTCCGCCGACCTGTTAAGCATGATTGTTTTTCTCGCAAGCGGGGCATTGATCTCCTGTCTGGCTGAAGCGGCATACCGCGCCCAGGCGCGGGCGCACGAAGCAGAGGAACTCTCAAAGCTTGCCGCCGAGAGTGAAAAGGCGGCTGTCGACCTCCAGCAAAGCGAGAGCAAGTACCGCGAACTCGTCCAAAACGCCAACAGCGCCATCATCCGTTGGACGCGCGACGGGACCATCACCTTTTTTAACGAATACGCTCAAAGGTTTTTCGGCTATAGTGTGGAAGAAGTTATCGGTAAGAACGTAAAGATTCTCGTTCCTGAACAGGAATCCACCGGCGGCCATCTGACCGGGCTGGTTCAGGATGTTGTGAATCACCCGGAAAGGTACGCGAACAATATAAATGAGAACATCCTTCGGGACGGCAGCCGGGTCTGGATGGCCTGGACCAACAGACCGGTATTCGACCAAGACGGGCAAGTGCTGGAGATACTTGCTGTCGGAAGCGATATTACTGCGCGCAAGCAGGCCGAAGAGGAACTGCGTCAGAGTCGAGAATGGCTAGGGACCACACTCCGCAGCATTGGCGATGCGGTGATCGCCACGAACGCCTCTGGCCTCGTAACCTTCCTCAATCCTGTTGCCGAAAAGCTGACGGGCTGGGAACCTGGAGCAGCCTTGGATCAGCCAATCCAGAATGTTTTTCGGGTTATAAATGAGCAGAACCGCCAGCCTGCCGACAATGTTGTCGAACGCGTTCTGCGCGAAGGCAATATAGTCAGCCTGGCCAATCATACCGCACTGATCACCCGCGATGGACGGGAGATTCCTATCGAGGACAGCGCAGCTCCAATCAGAGATAAAGAAGGTGGAGTTGCCGGCGTGGTGCTCGTCTTCCATGACGTCACGGAAAGACGTAGAGTGCGGGAGGCATTGCGCGAAAGTGAGGAACGGCTGCGTCTTTTCATCGGGTACGCGCCGGCATCACTGGCAATGTTTGATTGCCAAATGCGCTATCTCAGCGCCAGCCGCCGATGGCTTACCGACTACAATCTTGAGCAAACTGAGCTGAGTGGACTTTCGCACTACGAAGTCTTCCCGGAAATTCCCGAGTACTGGAAGCAAGCACATCTCCGGGGGCTTGCAGGTGAGGTGGTGCGTGCCGATGCCGACCGGTTCGACCGGATCGATGGGTCAGTTCAGTGGCTTCGTTGGGAGGTGCGACCTTGGTATAAGGCTGCAGGCGATGTAGGTGGCATTGTGATCTTCAGCGAGGACATCACCGAGCGTCAGCAGATGCTTGAGAAGATTGAAAGTCTTGCGCGGTTTCCAGATGAAAACCCAAAGCCGGTTCTCAGAATATCAAGTGAGGGCAAACTGTTGTATGCCAACAGGGGTAGTGCGACTCTTTTGAAAGCTTCAGGCTGGAAACCGGGCGAAACACTTCCAGGTGATTGGCTGGAACATGCGCTCCAAACGCTCAGTTCCGGTTGTTCCAAGGAAATGGAACTGACATGCGAAGAGGTGGTTTACTCACTCATGCTGATACCTGTGAGCGACTTGGGGTATCTCGATATCTATGGGCACGACATTACCGAGCGCAAACGGATGGAAATGGAACGCGAGACCGCTGTCGAATTCCTGCATTTCGTCAACCAAAGCAGCGGGACGACAGAACTGGTCAGGGCTGCCGCTGCCTTTTTCCAGCGGCGGTCGGGTTGCGAGGCAGTCGGCATACGGCTGAAGGAAGGGGACGATTATCCCTACCTTGAAGCGCGAGGCTTTTCCCGGGAATTCGTTGAAATGGAGAATTCTCTTTGCGCCCGGGATGCAGCCGGTAATATCCTTCGTGACATCGGCGGCGATCCTTATATCGAATGCATGTGTGGAAACATAATCTGCGGGCGGGTTGATCCATCCAGGCCTTTTTTCTCGCCTGGAGGAAGTTTTTGGACCAACAGCACGACCCGTCTCCTGGCCGCTACCAGCGATGCCGACCGGCAGACTCGAACACGCAATCGCTGCAACGGAGAGGGATATGAATCGGTAGCTCTGATACCGCTGAACTTCGGCGCCGAGCGGATGGGCCTCCTTCAATTAAACGACAGGCGGGAAGGGATGTTTTCGCCTGAGATCATCGCTCAATGGGAAAGGCTTGCAGGTTACCTCGCAGTGGCTTTGGCCAGATCGAAGGCCGAGGAAGCACTTCACAAGGCACACGATGAACTGGAATTGCGAGTCCAGGAACGAACGGCCCAACTGTCAACAGCCAATGAGAATCTCAGAGAACAGGCTGCGCTGCTCGACCTTGCCCATGACGCCATACTTGTCCGCGATCCGGATAACAAAATCCTGTACTGGAATGCTGGAGCGGAGAAGACCTACGGGTGGACCAAAGAGGAGGCTTTGGGCAAATCCTCCCACACCCTTCTGAAAACTCGTTTTCCTAAGCCGTTGGAAGAGCTGACGGCTGATCTGTTGAGAAATGAGGAATGGGAGGGTGAGTTGGACCACATAACAAAAAGCGGGGAACAGATCATAGTGGCCAGCCGATGGGCAATCCAGAGGGGTCCTGAAGGCAATCCCTGCGGAATGCTTGAAATCGATCGCGATATCAGCGAACGCAAGAAAGCCGAGGAACAAGTCAAATTATACATGGCAAAGCTTGAACAAAGTAACCATGCGCTTCAGGATTTTGCCTCCATTGCCGCCCACGACTTGAAAGAACCCCTCAGAAAAGTAATCTCTTTTGGCAATATGCTCAGGCAGAAGTGTGAAGATTCACTTGGGCAGACCGGCAACGACTACCTGACAGAATGCTCAACGCAACGGAGAGGATGCAATCCCTTCTGGCGGGACTTCTGGATTATTCACGAGTTACGACGGCTTCAGAGCCATTCAAGGAAGTTGATCTTTCCGATGTCATCGGAGAAGTTCTTTCCGACCTGGAAGTAAGAATCGTAAAGACAGGCGGCGAAATGCATGTTGAGGGCCTTCCCGTCATTTCAGCCGATCCAACCCAAATGCGGCAGCTTTTTCAAAACCTCATCGGCAATGCGCTAAAGTTCCACAAGGAAGGCGAAAAACCGCGCGTTAAGGTACATTGCGCCGCCGCCGGCTCTGCATGGCAAATCATGGTCGAGGATAACGGCATCGGCTTTGAAGAGAGGTATCTCGATCGCATTTTCGCCCCATTCCAGAAACTGCATAGCCGGAGCGAATATGAAGGAACCGGGATGGGCCTTGCCATCTGCAAAAAGATAGTCGAGCGGCACGGGGGAAGCATTACAGCAACGAGCACTCCCGGTGCAGGAACAATCTTCATTGTCCGGTTGCCGCTGAGACAATCTATGGGAAGTTGATTCGACATCCGTTGGCGACCACTTTGAGGAATTATTCATGCTCACAGGATCAACATACGCAAAGCAATTTGGAGAATATTAGTTGTGCCGGACAGCAATTATAAGACCGTGTTGAATGGGTCAAGATAATGAAATCACTGGCAGAGAACTGGCTGACCATGTGATTATGAACAAATCCACTGTCAAATTATGGACGATTTTGTCCTTTTAAACAAATGTCTCAGGTTAAAGAGACTATACGTAAGCCGGCTCTTGTTCTCAAATGCTTTTCACCCCACCTGGATCGTGTAATACAGAAGGTATCGAACCTCACTGAGGGATACAAGGGATAAGGTTGGGACTTCTGACCCGGCCTGTCCAAAGTCCGTTCAGTGGGACTTCCCGATTTAATTCCATGAAACCAGGCCTAATAATAGACTGTCGGGTCGGCCATATGTTATAAACCCCGGTCACTGTGATCCGGATCGACTTCACTGTTCGCCTTCTCCGCTCAGTTCGTTTTTGGACCGGCACAGCCAGGAACAAAAATCTCAAGCCAGGGTAGTTGAGGTTTTGCTCCGGAAAGAGAAATAGAGAATGAGCGATCCAGCGAACCGGCAAACGTTAAGTTATTTCAGAATTGCAGCCCTGCTGGGAGCTTCGGCTACGGTGCTCATAGCTGTGCTTGGACTCATGGGATGGGCATCAAAATCACCTTATCTCACCAGTTTCGGTGCGAATTATATCCCCATTGCTTCCAGCACGTGTATCGTTTTCCTTATTCAAGGATCGGCCCTCATTCTGCTAATCTGCCGTCCCTTGAATGCCCGACGATGGTTTTTCGTCCGGGCGCCGGTTGCTCTAACCTCAATCTTCGGTATGCTGGGTTTAATCGGGTACTTCGTAAATGTAGATTTGAACTTCGAAGCGGCGATTTTTCCTTCCAGTGAAAAGTTCACAATCTTCACCGTAAATCGCATGTCCCCTTTTACCGGTGGATTGTCTTGCTTAACGGGCGCCGCCCTGTTGCTATTGATCCGGCGCAGCGGCAAAGAATCGGTCCCGCGCCTGGCCGGCACATTGGGGATTGCAATAGCCTTGACAGGTTTGACTGGAATCGTTGGTTATGTATATGGATCGCCACTTCTTTATACGGGCGCCATGATCCCGATGGCACTGCCTACAAATGCTGCTTTTATGCTGCTTGGAATCGGCTTGGCGGCAGCGGCAGGCTCCGATGGCCTTATTCTCAGATCGATGACAGGAAATTCTATTCGTGCGATGCTTTTAAGAACGTTTGTGCCGTTGGGATTCCTGGCGGTCATTTCTTCCGATATTTTGCAAAGAGTGGTGACGAAATCCAACGGTGCTCTGACTTCAGCGGCATCGGCAGTATTATTCGGGATGGTTGCCGCTATCATTGCCGTGTTTGCTGCGCGGGTAATTGGAAACATCATAGAGAAAGCAGAGGCGGAACGCATGCGAGCGGAAGAGGCCCTCAGAAGGAGCGAGGAAAAATATCGAAGCATCTTTGAAAATGCTGTGGAGGGGATTTATCAAAGCACGCCAGAGGGGAAGTTCATCGAGGTAAACCCGGCGATGGCGCGGATCTTTGGATATGATTCACCTGAGGAACTGCAAAAGGCCATTGATGATATCGGCTGCCAGATATGTGTGGACCCGGCAAGACGTGAGGAATTCATTCGAGCGGTACAGGAAACCGGTGATGCAGTTTTTGAAATTGAGATTTTGAAAAAGGATGGAAGCACTGGATGGATGTCCGACAGCATGAGAATCGTTCACGATCAGAATGGAAAAGCAACCCATCTCGAAGGCATTGCCGAGGATATAACCGAGTACAAGCGGGCCGAACAGGAGAGAGAAGAACTTATCGCGCAACTCCGCGAGGCATTGGCCAACGTAAAAACATTGAGCGACCTGTTACCCATTTGCTCGCACTGCAAAAAGATACGCAACGACGAGGGCTATTGGCAGCAAATTGAATCCTACATCCATCAGCATTCCGGAACCCAATTCAGCCATGGAATTTGTCCGGAGTGTTTGAAAAAGCATTATTCAGAATTCATGGGGGGCAAGCTGGATAAACACCTGGAGCAAAAAAAAACGATTGATGTGGAAAAACCGGGGAACAACTGAAAGATGGTACAAGGTTCCACCCCGGATACGGGACATGGTCCGGACAAGAGCGTTGCGGGACTACGGTCATGTAATTTCAGGCAGGTATCGAAGCTATACCGACTTTTTCTTCCCGGCAACGCAATTCAGGCAACAGTATCAAGCTTAGAACCGGTACTCGCGGGCGCCGGCTCTAAGATTTGAGCATAGGGGTTATTCTGCAAGGCTATCGTATCCTGAACTGCCTGGTCGATGTTAGTGGGATAATTTGCAAGCTCGGACGATGGCTGGATCGTAGCGTTCACCAGAGCGGCTTCGGCTTGCAGTTGGGCAATATCCTGAGGATCCGGCATGTTGCTTCCCGATGTCGGAGAGGAACTGCCGGAAGAACCCGATTGGGGCGAAACAGCCTGGGCGAGGCTGGGATTATTTTGAAGAGTTATCGTATCCTGAACAGCCTGATTAATGTTGGTAGGAAAATCAGTCAGAGATATCGACGACAGACCAGACGGTCCCTGGGTCAGGGTCTGTACTATTTGAGCATCGGTTTGCGTTTTGACGTAGTCTTGGGGACTCAGCAAGCTGCTTGTAACGGGTGTAAGCGAACTACTCATAGCTACCTCCTGGTCGCGTTTTACTGAACGAACTCCAGACCCGAAGGCACTGAGCCCGTTCGGCAATCCTTCAGCCATATCCAACAAAGACTTAGGCCGTGATTTTGCGCCCCATTCTTTCGAATGGTTTGCCCTTTTCGAACGAGATACCGCATCTCCTAATTCGGCAGGACCTTCAATTTGCTTGAATCTTTTTTTTAATCATGGATCATTTTGTCAGAAAAGTTGTGCCCACATTGGCGTTAATGAACAACATGAGGACTTTGTAAACTATGAGAACCATCCCGGAAAAAGATTGGAAGCAAATGAGATCGATCAAAGAGCGTGTGTTGGACGACGCGTGCGCGCGAATTCTTACCAGCGTGGAGTCGATTGTGCAGAACAGAGAAGGGCGCAACCACCAAGCGTATCGGGCGCTCTGGGCTCTGCTCGATAAAGAAGATGACAAGATTGCCCTTATGTTTAATGACTTTAAAAGAAGCACGGCGCTTTTAATGCTGGCGCAGTGGCACAGCCGCGGCCTCTTGTCCGAAAGCGATTTGGCTTTATTCAGTGCAGAAACACGGAACACGGTAAAGGCAATAACCGAGATTGGGCGCTAAAAGATACGTGAGGATAGGTGAGGAGAGAAGATAGAGAGGTGAAATTTCACCCTTCACCCCTCACCCGTTCGTTACAACCCCAGGTCTTCATTTATGAGCACTATTTTGATTCTGCCTTTGGGAAAGGACTTTTCGGTAATCGTCCAGGTATTGCAAATTCGATCCAGACTTCGACATTCTTCACATATCGAGGTCTTCACGCATGGGGTTTTCTTCTCCAGGCGCATCGCATTCGCCGGGGCAGCGAAATTTTTTACTCTCTGCATCGCGTCTTCTATGTCGGGAACGACCTTATTTCGTCCAGCAAGAACAATGACATTCCGGGGACCGAAAGTGATGCCGGCTACCCTGTTGCCGGCCATATCGAGATTGACCAGCTTTCCGGTCTCGGTTACCGCGTTTGTTCCGGTAACGAAAAGATCCACCAGAAGTGAGCGCCTTCTTCGCTCGAGCATCTCCTCTGGTGGGAGCCCCTTTTCGTAGGTGTCGAGGACCTCGATGCCCGGATAATCCTTTAACTCCTGGTACAGGCCGGTTTGTACATACGTCACCGAACCGCCCCACGAGATGCTCTTCGCCCCGGTCCTCGGAAGAATTTCCCTGACGATTTTCTTTGCGGCATCGGCATTTTCAGCGATGTGAACTTCGAAATTGTTTGCTTCAAGCGCATCTTTAAGGTCAGCAAGTCTTAGAGACCAGAAATTTTCAATCGGCTTTTCCATCTCATTACTCCGTTATGATTCATGGTTAAGGCGATTCTACTCAGATTCCGGAGATTTTCTCCATAAGAAGCTGTTTATGATTAAACTCTTCTGTTCTTATCTTTTCAAGAGTGGAAGACGCGCTTGGATCAGAGACAAACCGGGCGATGAATTCAAAAAACATTATCGTGTCTTCTTCAAAAAGGAGAGCCGCCTGCATGATCTCTTCTTCATTCTGAATCGTGTCAATTTGAAGTTCATCCAGGGAGAAGGCATGGCGGCCCATTGCACTTCGCAAAGCCTGCTGAGTGAGTGAGGAACTGGAGGATGCAGCTTTGGCTCCACGGGCTGTTTGCTCCTTTATTTCCATGAATGCTCGCTGGTGCAGCAATTCCTGATCTGCGAGCCAGCCGAGGAGATTTTTCAGGGTATCTCCCTTTACCCTTCTCATGGCATATCTGTAAAATCGCTCGCCGTTCACCTCGACCTGGACAGCGAGATCGAAAAGTTCCGAAGCCGTAAACATGAGTTTTCATTCCGTCTGGCGCCGGATAAATCAGGCCCTTGAAGATGGCGAAAGCGACGTTGATTCAGCGGCTTTGCGTTTCCTCTCCTTCAGAAATTTCACCAGGTTCTCGGGCAGCCCCCGCTTTTTCGCCGCTTGGCTCCTGGCCCTGCAAAGAGACTTCGCCGAAAGAGGAGTTCTCATAGAAAAACCCCATTTTTTCTTGTAATCCTTCTGAGTAAGACCATGCTTGTCGAGATGTTTTCTGGTGAGTTGCTTCATTTCGATTCCGCACTCCAGGCACACGATCCTATTCTCCCGGATCGAGTCTTTCGGAGCCGCAAGCTGGAGGGCTTTGTTCTGTGGCTCGACAGTGGCCGATTCATGAGCGAATTCAAGCAAAACCCCTTGCTGTTCAGCATTTTGCATGCGCTGCAGGGCAAAAAAAGTCTGTATGAGAACCTGTTCGATTTCTTCCAGAGAAATCTTACCTGCCGACGCCCGGGCTCTCACAATAGAAGCTGCGATCTCCAGTAACTTTCCTGCCATTGATTTTCACTTTCCCCTTGTAATGACCCACAAAATACCAATCTGGAAAACCACGGATTTAACGAATGACACGAATTGGGCTTTTGTGCTCGCCGGCGCAGCAGACGCTCCCAGCGCAGATCTTTGTGCTCGAAGTTGAGTAGAAGCGCCAGTCGCAAGTCCTAAATGGCCGGATGGCCGATCATCTGCGCAATATGAGCAGCTTTAAGCGCTCGAATGCACAGGACAAAAATACAATAAAAAGAGAGTTATGCAAGCAGAATTCTAATTGGTTGGCATCCCCTTTAACGCCATACAAAACGGCGGACTAAGGGGTTTAGGGATTTTTCAATTCCTCATTCCGGGCCTATGAGTCCGCTTCATGACTGGAATCCATCTATAACCGCCGGGAAAGAAGATTATTCTTTTTTAAGCTCTGCCTGAGTGCTAATCTTCATTAATAAACTCCATCTAAATATAGTCCAAAGACATCTGGGGAGCAGGGAGCAAGACCGGGTAGCATAAAATGGAAAGGGACCAAGATTATAGATGGTCGAATTCTTTGTAATTTTCACGACATCTTTTACAATAGCCCTGTCGGGGGCACTAATGCCCGGCCCGCTGCTTACGGTTACGATATCCGAATCCGCCAGGCGAGGACACATCGCCGGACCGCTCCTGATAGTCGGCCATTCCATTCTCGAACTGGCGCTCGTTACGGCTATCTGCCTAGGGTTGGGCGTCTATCTGAAGGCGCCTCCGGTCATGGCTGCTACAGCGCTGCTTGGCGGATCTATCCTCTTTTATCTCGGCATTCAAATGCTGAGAACCGCCGGACGGCACTCAATTCAGGCCCGCAGCGAGAGCCGTACGGCGAAGAGGGCAACGCCGGTTATCACCGGCGCTGTTGCGAGCCTTGCCAACCCTTACTGGACGCTTTGGTGGGCGACCTTCGGTCTTGGATACCTGATGAGGATATCCGGCAAGGGCTTACCTGGCATTGCAGTGTTCTTTGCCGGTCATATCTCGGCCGATTTTGCCTGGTATACAATGGTCTCTTTCGCAGTAAGCAAGGGCGCCGCGCTCATGAGGGACAGAACGTACCAGACGCTGATCAGGGCGTGCGGGGCCTTCCTTGTGTTGTTCGGAGGATGGTTTCTACTCACCACCAAAGATTTTTTCCCTCGGGTTAGTTTCTTGATAAATCAGCCCCCGTTTTAAAAAGACTCGAGAGACTGGTCATAGACAGGTCAGGGAGAGGACTCGGAGATTTTGTCAGGATTAACAGTTTAACGGGATTGAAAAATAGCTTACGACATTGAGGGGCAACAGTATGGATGAAAAACTCAGGCAAGCTTTCCATTCACGGGTCGAAAGGGAGCCTTTTGCCTCAAAATTCGGCCTGAAGCTGCTGGAAATCGGGGATGGTTACTCGAAAGTGGAGATGAAATTCCGCCCGGATATGGAGAACTTGTTCGCAATGGCGCACGGGGGAGCACTGTTCGCTCTGATCGACGAGGCATTCGAAACGGCTTCGAACTCGCACGGGACCCTTGCCGTGGCGCTCAATATGAATGTTTCCTTCATTGCCTCCCCCGAGCCGGGAAGCACACTGAGAGCCGAAGCGCGGGAGGTAAGCCTCACGCGCAAAACGGCCGTTTACGACATCAAGGTCCACGACGAGCGGGGGAATCTGGTCGCATCATGCATGGCCCTGGTTTATCGTAAAGGGCAACCGCTACCGTTTATCGGAGAAGAATCCGGATAGGGGATTTTACCACTCACTGGTCATAGACAGGTCATGGAGAAGACCCAGAGATTTTGACAGGGAACCTAGGAGAATTCTACCTTATTAACAGGACTGAAAAATTCCATCACTCCTTACGATCCGGAATTCGAAGCGCATATGAAAGCTGCCAGCCGCTGCATGTCCCTCTATTGCAACGATTTGCGCGAACTGGCCAAATATGAAATGGCACACTTTCGAAAATCGCCCGCCTCACCGATCAATCCCGCGAGGTGAAATCAGGGGGTCGTTTCGGTGGGCAACCCGGCATCCTGCCAGACGGACCACCCGTTTACCAACACCTGGACGTGTGAGTAGCCCCTGGCGGATAGCTCCAGGGCAGCCTCTTTGCTCAGAGAGCAGCTTTCTCCGTCGCAATAGGTAATCATTAGAGAATCCGGCGGGACTTGCTCCATAATAACGGACAATGATTCCTCCAGGCTGTCTTCAGGGAGATTGATCGCCCCCTTGATATGGCCGGAACGATAGACTTCCGCCGGCCTCGCGTCGATGAACACGGCCCCGTTTGTGAGGAAGAGAGCCCGCGCTTCCTCGATCGAGACAACCTGTTCCTCGGCTGTTTTTGAGCCGTTCGGGCCGGCTTTGGGGGACCAGTCCCCAACCAGCGGCAATCCGCCCTGCCTGAAATGATTCACCGAGAGCGAAAGAGCGGCCGCGATCAAGACGATCAGGACGCTTTGCCACAGGGCCTCTATGAAATAGTTGTTTCGGTTAGCTGTTTTCATACAAACCTATGGGGTGCGCGACGCGAAGCCTGAATGCTTGCTTAAATACAATCCAACACCTTGTATCCAGAGTCAGGCCCCCCGGATCGAGTCCCTTGGATTACGTCCGGGGCAGGTTTGGCAAGCTCTACAAGGCGATTTACCTAACCTCCGCCTGCTTCTTTCTTCGCGTGAGACAGGCTCCCGTACCCATTTCCTTCAAGCACGGCTTTGTTGTTTCGCACTGATCATCGACAGGTTAAGGAGAGACGCGAAGCATGAACGCGGATAAATTCATAAAGGCGAGTCTCGCTTCACATCGAGGGAGTTGCGCCGAAGACGCCCGGATCCCTCAACACCCTCCCGCCATCGACCGAGGCTTATAGAGGCAAAGGGGCTCTTCGGCCAGATAGTTGCCCGCGATCTCGTAAGCCCTTGCGCGACACCCGCCGCACACTCTTATGTACTCGCATTTTCCGCATTTGCCTTCATAGCGTTTCAGGTCCCGGAGGTCACGGAAAACCGGCGAATTCTGCCAAATCTCCTTGAACGATTTTTCCCTAAGGTTGCCGGAGTCCACCTCCAGGTATCCGCATGGCTGCACCTGTCCCACATGGGATATGAAGACAAAGCCGCTCCCCCCGAGGCAGCCGCGCGTGACGGCATCGAGCCCGAAAGTCTGGAAGTTCATTTCCCTGCCCTCGGATTTGGCCCTCTGCCGCAGGATACGGTAGTAATGAGGGGCACAGGTGGCCTTGAGCTGCAAGGGTGCTTTGTCCTTCTGTTCGTAGAACCAGTGAAGCGCTTCCTCGTATTTTTCGGCGCTGATGGCCTCTTGGGCCAGGTCTTTTCCTCTCCCCATCGGAACCAGCATGAAGATATGATGTGCGGCTGCACCGAGCGAGATGGCCAGTTCGTGGATCTCGGGGAATTCCACGATGTTTGCGTGCGTTATGGTCGTATTGACCTGGAAATCCAGTTTCGCTTCCCTGGCCAGGGCAATCCCCTGCAAGGCGCCTTCGAAGGCCCCGGGAACCTTTCGGAATGCATCATGGGATTTGGCTGTAGCCCCATCGAGACTGACGCTTATCCGCTGAATGCCCGAGTCGATCATCTTTCGCGTAATTTGAGGCGTTAGCAGGGTGCCGTTGGTGGCCATGGTCATCCGAAAGCCCAGGCTGTTGCCGTATTGCGCGATATCGAAAACATCGGAGCGAAGCAGCGGTTCGCCGCCAGTCAAAATGACGATGGGCTTGGCAACTTCGGCGATTTCGTCCATTACTCTCCTGCACTCGGCCAGGGTAAGCTCCCCTTCGTAAGGGCGGTTCTGGGCTGCAGCGCGGCAGTGAACGCACGCCAGATTGCAGGAACGTGTCAGCTCCCAGGCTACAAGACGCAAGTTTGCCTCAAGAGTTGCGCCCGTTGCCGCAGAGTGGGGGTGGTCTTTTATTTTTGGGTTAGTGTTCATTTGCAGACTTTTTCCTAAATAGACCTTTGACAGGAATACGAAGAGCCAAAGGCAAAAAGACTTTCTCTAAGGCTGTTTCCTCAACAGTACTGCTGCATCCTTTGCAAAATAAGTTATTACCAGATCGGCCCCTGCGCGGACGATGGAGGTCAGGATCTCGATCATTACGCGGTCCCCATCGATCCATCCGTTTGAGGCGGCGGCTTTCACCATGGAGTATTCTCCGCTCACGTTGTAAGCGGCAACCGGTCTGTCGAATTCCTCCTTGATGCGCCTGACTATATCCAGGTAAGCCATTGCCGGTTTGACCATGACAATGTCTGCGCCCTCCTCGATATCGAGGGCTGCCTCCCTGATGGCTTCCTCTGTATTGCATACGTCCATCTGGTAGGCGCGCCGGTCGCCGAACTGGGGCGCCGAATCGGCTGCCTCACGAAAGGGCCCATAGAAACCCGAGCAGTATTTTGCCGAATAAGCCAGGATGGCGACACTGTCAAATCCGTCTTCGTCGAGCGCCTCCCTTATTGCGGCAACGCGGCCGTCCATCATGTCCGAGGGGGCGATTACGTC
>Ga0187862_10003382_pt1 | contig 15554 bp, 9 predicted proteins | sample June2016WEW_10_1_FD_133003 | JGI IMG/M metagenome (GOLD analysis project Ga0187862, IMG submission 133003) | Peatland microbial communities from SPRUCE experiment site at the Marcell Experimental Forest, Minnesota, USA - June2016WEW_10_150 | ecosystem: Environmental > Terrestrial > Soil >...
AAACACGCTTATGAACAGTAACTGGGCCAGTTCCCGAGTGGTCGGCTACTCGGCAGTTACCGCCCCAAAACCAGCCGGGAGCGCAACTTCTAGCCGACCTGCTTAAGTTAGCGCTTATGGGGTTCGCCCCGCTGGACAGCCGAGGCGGCTGTCCCTGCGTGAGACTTGCTAGTCGGTGAGCAACCCACCGGTTAGGTCACTGAGGCGCTCGATGCGGTGATCGCGGCAGTAACCGGTCAGATCCTCTACCAGCGTTTCGGTTGCCACGGGATCGAAGAAACTTGCGGTTCCCACCTGCACGGCGCTGGCTCCCGCCAGCATGAATTCCACTATGTCGAGCGCGGTTGTGATTCCGCCCATGCCAATCACCGGAATTTTCACGGCGTGCGCCGCGTCGTAGACCATGCGCAGCGCGATGGGCTTGATAGCCGGGCCAGAGAGGCCGGCGGTTACATTGGCAATTCTAGGACGGCGCGTTTCCGCGTCAATCGCCATGGCGAGAAAAGTATTGACCAGGGAGATGGCGTCGGCGCCCGCTTCCTGTGCCACATACGCCATCTGCGCAATCGAGGTGACGTTGGGTGAGAGTTTGACGATGATCGGCCGCGTCGACACGCGCTTCGCCGTCCGCACCACTTCGTCGAGCAAAAGCGGATCGCTGCCGAATTGAATGCCGCCTTGCGCCGTGTTGGGGCAGGATACGTTGATTTCGTACGCCGCAATCCCCGCGCCCTGATTGAGGATCTCAATCGTCTGCTCGTAATCGGTGCGGGTGTAGCCGAAGACGTTGGCGAATACCACTACATTTTTTTTCTCTCGTAACGCGGGGAGCTTCTCGGCGAGGAACGCGGCCGCGCCGATATTCTGCAGTCCAATGGCATTGAGCATTCCGGCAGCGGTCTCAAACAGCCGCGGCGGCGGATTCCCGGTCATCGGTTCTTTGGAAAGACCTTTGACCACTAGTCCGCCGAGCCGGTCGAGATGCACGATGTCTTCGAATTCGATGCCATAGCCGAAGGTGCCGGAAGCGGCGATGATCGGATTCTTCAGTTCGATGCCGGCGAAGCTGACGCTCAAGTCCGGTTGGCCGATGGGCGTCATTGGATTCCTCCGGCGGCGGGCGGGGTCAGGGGCAAAGTCGCGGGCGGAGTCAGGGGCAAGATCGCGGGAGGTGCAGGCGCATGATGCGGCGGTTGCAGCGCCTCGGTCAAGACTTTTCCGGTGGCTCCGGCCGGTGCGTTGATTCCGAGCAGAGAGGCGAGCGTTACCGCAAGATCGACCGGCTCGGCGTGCGTACGGTAGATCCCGGGCTGAAAGGCGAGGCCATAGAAAGCGAGCGGCACATGGGTATCGTACGAGAACGGCGATGCATGATCGGTACCCTTCGTGATTCCGACCTGAAATGGATAGGGGATTCCGATTACATACCATCCGCCTTCAGGCGAGTAGCTGTGGGCGTAACGGCGGCCGATTTCGGTGGCCGGAGTCTCTCCGCGCGCCAACCGTGACTTGGTGAAGTATCCCGCCAGTCCTGCTTGCGTCATGGCTTCGCCCGCGTCGGCTTCGGCCTCGGATTCCTTTTTCCCGGAGGGAGTTCCAGCGAATGCGTCTTCGTTTAGCCAGGCGACCGGATAATCGAGATCGAGCACGTAGTCAGCTTGCTTTGCGTATTTCTTCGAGAGCAGGGAATTGATCTTTTCGCGCAACGCTTTCGCGTCGAGATTGGCGGCGGGCAGACGAAGAGTTTTTGCGAACTCGGGCAGCGGTGCAACGCCGTGATCGGCGGAAAGCGCCATCCACACGTTGGCCATTCCGATCTGATGACCGAGGAAGGTGAAGAACTCCGCCAAACTCCGGTCGAGTTCGAGCGCCATGCTGCGCATCTGCGGAGAGTCGGGGCCAACCTGGTGGCCGAGAATATCGTTGGCCGAGAGGCTGATCACCAGCAGGTCGGTCGCCGCGCCCGCGCCCAGCTTTTCGTACAAAACCAGCTCCTTGGCAAATTCCAACTGGTAATCGTTGGCCAAGGGAGTTGAGCCGACGACCTCGTAGAAACCGGCAGGTTCGCCATTTTTACCGTTTCGCGGTGCAGTCGAGCCGAGGATGTTTCCGTCGCTGTCTTTCCACTCGCGGTTCAAGTATTTTCCCGCGCGTCTTTCCGAAGGACGACTGCCGTTGAAATTGCGCACCCACTCGGGAAGGTCGGTGCGGTAGTAGGTGGAGGTGATCCAGTCGCCGCTCTTGGGATCGATCCAGTAGGCCGCGTCCCCGGAGAATCCCGCGGGCAGCACGGCCGCGCGATCTTTCAGCGAGACTGCGAATACTCGGGCTTTGCCGCCTGTGGCTAGTTTCAACTCGTCCCCGAGCGTATCGCTCAACAGGTTGTGCGGCGATGCGCCCGGCCCCGTTTTGGCGGCGTCGACACCAACCAGTTTTGTCGTGTCATCCTCGACCGACGTCACCCGCTTCTTTTTCTGCGGGTCCCACCATTCGTTCGCCACGATGCCGTGTCCGCTGGTATAGCTTCCGGTAAAAAGAGTGGCATGTCCGGGTGCGGTGCGGGTGTTGGCATAGTCGTAATTGCAGTCGGTGAAATTAGCGCCGTGGTCGAGAAACAGCCGGAACCCTCCGTCGCCGAACTGGTCGCGATAGCGTTCGAGGTAGTCGCCGCGGAACTGGTCGATCACGATGACAACGACGAGCTTAGGGTGGGCGTTGTAAGCGGACGCGAATGCGCCCGGGATAAAGCAGAACCATATCAACGTCATGAACAGGAAACGGGGGAGTCTCATCGCGAGCTAGTTTACAGCAGAAAAGAAGCTAACCGCAGAGGACGCGGAGATCGCTGAGGTTTTTTGCCCGTTCTTCTCTGCGAGCTCCGCGCTCTCTGCGGTTAAAGGGTCGGACCGACCTAATGCACGGAATCGCGTTTTTCAGCTAAAGTTAATGCAGAATGCTTGATCTGAATTTTGTTCGCGACAACCTTGCGCTGGTGGAAGAAAAACTGCGCCAGCGCGGAATGAATCCGGCGGAAGTTTTGAAAGACTTCCGCATTATCGATGCCGAGCGGCGGCAGGCGATCACCGCGGCCGAAACTCTGCAGGCGCGCCGCAACCGGGCTTCCGAGGAGATTGCCAAGCTCAAGAAAAGCGGGCAGGACGCTTCGGCGCAGATCAACGAGACGAAGGACCTGCGCGAGCAGATTGCGGAGTCGGAGAAAAAGGCGGCGGAACAGGAAACGCGCCTGCGCGAAATTCTGACTTCGCTTCCGAATCTTCCTCATGCCAGCGTGCCGGTGGGGAAGAGCGAAAACGACAACGTGGAAGCACGCCGCTGGGGCACGCCGCCGCAGTTCGACTTCAAGCCCAAGCCGCACTGGGAACTGGGCGAAGCGCTGGGCGTGCTCGACTTGGAGCGCGCCGCCAAGCTGTCGGGCGCTCGCTTCGCCGTGTACTGGGCGCTGGGTGCGCGCCTGGAGCGGGCCCTCGCCAACTTCATGCTCGATCTGCACACCCGGGAGCACGGATATACCGAGGTGCTTCCTCCATATCTCGTGAACTCCGAATCGATGTATGGCACGGGCCAGTTGCCAAAGTTTGCGCAGGACTTGTTTCGAGTGCCGCACGGCGAGAAAGATCTCTGGCTGATTCCAACCGCCGAGGTGCCGGTCACGAATCTCTATCGCGACGAAGTGTTGGATGCGGCGAAGTTGCCGGTTTCGCTGACCGCGTACACTCCGTGCTTTCGCAGCGAAGCGGGATCGTATGGCAAGGATGTGCGAGGAATTATCCGCCAGCACCAGTTTCAAAAAGTGGAACTGGTGAAGTTCTCGCGTCCCGAGACTTCCTACGATGAACTGGAGAAGCTGACCCGTAACGCCGAAACCGTGCTTCAGAAACTCGGCCTGCACTATCGCGTGGTCACGCTGTGCACCGCCGATATGGGATTCTCCGCGGCCAAGACTTACGACATCGACGTCTGGCTGCCAGGGCAGAATTTGTTCCGCGAGATTTCGTCGTGCTCGAACTTCGAAAGTTTTCAGGCGCGGCGGGCGAATATTCGTTACCGTCCCGAGGGCAAGAGCAAGACGGAATTTCTGCACACCTTGAACGGCAGCGCTTTAGCGGTCGGGCGCACCTGGGTTGCGATCCTGGAGAACTATCAGCGAGCCGACGGCAGCGTGCGCATTCCGGAGGCATTGCAGCCCTACATGGGCACCGACCGCATTACAGTTGTTCGGTAGAGACGCGGCTTGCCGCGTCTCCTGCGGCGCCCGAGATGGTGCTGGCCGAGACGGGGCAAGCCCCGTCTCTACGGTGCGGTGGTCGGAGATTTGATGTCCCAAGATTTGATATCCCATGAATTCCCAAATACACTGGCAACAATCCGAAGGCTCGACGGTGCATGAAGGCAACGTCTCTCCCATGGGCGCGATCTGGCGCACAATCCGCGGATACATTCTTTGGTCGTATGAGCGGGGCAGCCTGCACTACGACATCATGGTCACGCTGATTCTCCTCTTTGTTTTCGTTTCGCCGCATTTCCTCAACTTCAAGGACAAGCCGGTCGAGCGCAATCCGCATCTCACCGGCGTGGTTGTGATTCCCGGCGAGAAGGGCGAGTTCATCTATCAGATCGAGGCCTCGGCGGTGAATACGGCTGCGGGTGGAGATGTTCGCCGCCAACTGGAGCAGATCATCGAACCCATCTCCGGGGCGGTCAGTATTACCAATGTCGAGACCGTCAAAGACGCCAAGGGACATCCGCTGAGTTACAAAGTCTGGGTGGAAAAAGAATGACCGCCAGGTTTCAAGGTTGCAGAGTTTCAAGGTTTCAAAGTCATCGAATTAGAGTTGTGAGCAAAACGCTAGTGCTCGGCACTGTGATGATCGGTTGGATGTTAACTGCCGCGGCGCGGGCGCAGAGCGAATCCGCTCCGGCGTTGCCCTACATCTCTCGGTGGGCGCTAGGCGTATTGTCGTTGACACAGGACCCCTTGCCGCCAGCTCCGGCGTTGCCCTTCATCTCTCGGCGGGCGCTAGGCGTATTGTTGTTCACACAGGACCCCTTGCCGCCTGTTACAGGGCTGGAGCGCGTTCTCACCCAGATGGACGCCGCCGCGCGAAACTTCAAGTCCACCGAGGCTAGCGTCGTCTGGGACCAATACCAGAAGGTCATCAACGAAACCGAGACGGAGAAGGGCAAGATTTATTTCCGGCGTGAAGGTGGCGAAATACAGATGGCGGCCGACTTCGTCGAGCCCGACAAGAAGTACGTCATCTACAGCGGCGGCAAAGTTCAGGTGTACCAGCCCAAGATCGATCAAGTGAACGAATACAGTCCGGGCAAGAACCGCAGCGACGTGGATAGCTTTCTGGTGCTCGGCTTCGGCGGCGGTGGGCATGATCTGCTCAAGTCTTACGAAGTGAAGTTTCTAGGGTCGGAGACCGTCAACGGCGTCGCAGCGGAGAAACTGGAGTTGATTCCGAAGTCCGAGCGTTTTCGGAACAATATCGCGCGCATCCTGCTCTGGATCGACCCGGCCCTGGGAATTTCCGTGCAGCAACAGTTATTTGAGCCCGGCTCGAAAGGCGGATCGGACGGCGACTATCGTTTGGCGAAGTATTCCGACATAAAAATCGATCAAAAACTTCCAGAGGACGTGTTTAAGCTGAAGACCACCAAGAAAACCAAGTTTGTCTCGCCCCAAGGATAGGTTTTGCCGCGGCCGATCAGCCGAAATCTGAACCACAGAAACAAGCTGAAAAAGACCGGCTCCGGCGATATACTGCACCAAGACCTCGGAAAGTTGAGTTGCGCATGGCCAAAGTATTTACCATCACCGTTCCGCCGGATTTGTCACGTAAAAAGCGTGAACGCACCACCGACCCTCGCTACGTGGACGGCCAGAAGATGCTGGTGGAAGCGATGAAATATCTGGCGAAGGCCGATCCCGTGGGCAATCGCGAGGCCGTCGAACTGCTCTCCGAACACGTCCGGACGCGTTTTCGCATGACCGACTCGCCACTGAGCTAGCCGCGCCCCTGACCGCTAAAGGCGAGCGTTTCGCTTCCCGAACCCGAATTTGGCAACTCAGAAGTACATCTTCAACGCAAATTGAACCACGCGTGGTCCGCGATCGGACGTGATCTGCCCGAACAACTGGTCTCCTCCAATGGTGCCGTTTTGGAGAGTTGGGCTGTAAAACTGCACATGATTGAACGCGTTGAAGAGCTCGGAGCGAAATTCCAGGGACGTGCTTTCGGTGAGCTTGAAGTCCTTGGCGACGGAAATGTCCCAGTTGTTTATGCCCGGTCCGCGTAGAACGTTTCTCCCCATGTTGCCGTGCGTAAAGAGCGGCACGCCGCCGGGTGTGAGCAGGGGATCTGTAGGCTGGCCAAGCGGCGATGCTACAGCACACTCAAAATCCGCCGGATTGAAGTAGTAGTGGCCCGGGGTTCCCCCGCCACAATCCCCCCCAAGGGTCTGGAGCTGTCGCGGGTTGTGATAAATCTGTATCGGGCCAACTACATCAGGACGGTCGAGATAATTATTCAATTCGCTCGAGTCGTTTTCTGCGAAGAGAGTAAATGGATTTCCTGACTGGAAGCTGGCTATCGTAGCAACGCTCCAACCGCCAATTGCTTCTTGTGTGAAACGGTTTCCGTGGTTGCCCAGCGGTATCTGCCAAATTGGGCTGAAGACTAACCTGTGAGTAGCGTCAAAGTCTGCCAGACCGCGATCAAACCGGGGGTTCGTCGGATCTGCGAAAGTATAAGAACGGGATCGGAAGCCAGACTGATCGTCGATGGTTTTGGCGAGCGTGTATGCCGCGCGGAATTGCACTCCATGACTAAGGCGTTTATCCACCGTAAGCTGGAATTCATTGCTGGAGGCGCTGCCCTCGCTGATGCTGGTGTAAATCTGCGTGGCTCCTGTCGGTGAACCGGTAAATGAAGGAGCTCCGGATGCTGCGCCCATGCACGCAGCCAGAGGCCGGGCACAATCTACGTTCATGGCCTGCGCCGTGCTTAGGCCCGTGGTCGACTCTTGGCCAAGGAAATAATTGTATTGTGCCAGCAGGCCGGAAGGCCCGCCAAGAGCCGCATAGTTCAACTCCGTGCCCGCAATTGACTTTCGGCTGAGACTGCCCACATAAACCGCCTCGATCATCATGTCTTTGCTGAGCTGGTATTGAAAGCCGTAATTGAAATTCTCCGCATAAGGCGTGCGGAAATGAGGATCAACTACGTATGCGAAAGGAAGCGCCGGAGAAGAAAATTGTCCTAAGTGCCCCCCGGCGGCGTAGGGATAGGGATCGGGGTATTGAGTCGTAAAGTTCCCGGTGATTCCGAACGGATCCGCGATGAACCCGCTCGACGTGGGACTCGACACACATCCCGATATGTAGGAGTAGCAGGGGTAGTTGTTGGCCACATAACCAAATGGCGGTTGGCCGCCAAACTGCAAATTCAGCGCGCCGTCTTCAATGTCGTAAAAGATACCGAAACCGCCGCGCATCACCAGTTTGGCATTGCCCAGAGCGTCCCAGGCAAAGCCGAAGCGGGGAGCGAAATCGTGGCGATCGGGGTAGATCAGCCCACGATTGGGCGTGCCCGGGTCTCCCGGGTACAAAAAGCCTTCGGGAGCGCTGGAAAACACCGTGGACTGTTGCCCCGGATACCAGCCAATAATCTCGTTATGCGGATCTTCCTGCGGTGAGTTGTATTCGTAACGCAGGCCGTAGCTGAAGGTCAGGTTGTGTGTAACCTTCCAGGCATCCTGGCCGAAAAAGTACAGAGAGTGCGTTCGAATCCCATAAACCGCGTTTGAAAACTGATAGTAGTTGTCGAAGAATCCGCCGACAAAGTCCGCCAACGTGCTGCCCGTAAAGGGTGGGCCTTGTCCGAAGAAAAAACTGCCGTTATTGTAAAAATCGTAGTCGAAGTTGCTCTCTACCCAGCGTAGATCACCTCCGAACTTCAGATCGTGCCGTCCCTTGGTCCATGACAGCGTGTCCTGGTACTGGAATGTGGTGTCGTGGATTTTGGTGGGCCCCTGCGGTGATGGACCCAGGTTGAAATTACCCGTGACAGTCATGAGCGGCGGCGCTGTGCCCTTGGGATCGTCGGGGGTCACCGTGGAGAATCCCAGGGCAGACGGCGAAGTTGTCGTGGTCGGCACGGCGTCGTAGGTGGCCACCCGGTTCGCCGCGAACCGCAGTTCATTCACCATGGTCGGTGAAATCGTTCGCGTCCACGTAATGTTCCCCGCCTGATAGCGCTTCGCGTCAGTGAATCCAGATCCCACCGGCACATCGCCACCGGTGGACGCACCGTTGATGATCTCGAATGGATAGGTATCTGGCGTGTCATCGAAAATATAAACTCCCGATATTATGTCTTTCTGCGAGACGTTGTAGTCGAGACGGAAGATGAACTGGTCGTCCTTGATCGTTGCCACAGGATCGGATTCGAATTCATTGTTCGGACGGTTGGGCAGCGGCAGATAGTTGTTGATGTAGTTGGCGATCACCGGGTCGGGGACGGTAATCACATTGCAGACGGAGCCCCCGGAGCAAGTGTACGGACTTTCCGTAACGGGATTGAAGAGCTGGCCCGTATCATAACCGGTGATCGGATTAGTGATTCCCGTGTAGAGTTCGCTAAAGTCGCCCGTCCGCTCCGCTTGGTCCAGCACCGGAAGCGGACCCGGGTTCTGCCCTTCGCTGCGCCGTGTGCCCTGGTACGAAGCAAAGAAAAATAACCTGTCCTTCTTGATGGGAAAACCAATGGTTCCCCCGAACAAGTTCCGCCGCAGTATCGGCACCGCCTGCAAGAAGTAGTCGCTGGCATCGAGAGAAGTGTTGCGGAAAAACTCGAATGCGCTCCCATGCACGCTGTTGCTTCCAGATTTAATCACTTGATTGACGATGCCCCCGGACGTTCGTCCGTATTCCGCCGTGTAGTTGTTGGTGAGAATCTTGAACTCGGCTACGGCATCGGGATTGGGGTCGACAACAATATTGTTGCCCAGGAAGTCGTTGTTATCGGCTCCGTCGAGCAGGAACGTCATGGACTCCGAACGCTGCCCGCTCACCGAATACGGATTGCCGGAGCCATCGTCCTGGTCGGGAGCAAACACGCCTGCCTGCAACAGCCCCAGTTGCAGAGTATCGCGTTCCACCAATGGAAGCTGCAGAATGCGCTGCGTGGTCTCGACCTTGCCCAACGTGGCGCTGACCGTATCCACTTGCGTGACGTCGCCTTGCACCTCCACTATCTGACTGGTGGTGCCGACGTGTAACGAGACGTCGAGCCGGGCATTCTGATTGATCTCCAGCGTGATTCCCCGGTGGACATACTTTTCAAAACCCTGCCGTTCAACCGTGAGTTCGTAGGCGCCGATCGCCACCAGCGTGAACAGGTATTCGCCGTCCTTGTTCGTGGTGTTGCTGTGCGCGATGTTGGTGCCGGAATTCTTCAAAGTTACCTTCGCCCCGATCACTACCGCGCCCGAGGAATCCTTGACGGTGCCCAGCAGTTGGGCGGTGGCTTGCTGGCCGGCGGCTTGATTCGCACCTAGGAGGACAGTACAGAGCACGATGCAGATGGCAGTGGTTAGACTAATGGGGAAGGAGACAGGTCTCATTGGGGCCCTCACCGAAAGTTGGGCATAACTATTGCACGTTGTCTTCCGCTAAAACAAGTCTGAAACGCACTAAACTTGGCGGCACATGACTGTGTGTCATCTTCTATTTTTTAAACTTTCGCTACGGTAAATCGGAATTTCAGATTGGCGATTCAGACGGCCGTTGCTTTGTCGCCTTTGCAGACAGGCGGCTGCACAGACGATCACCACCGGATAACACTCCAGCGTGTAGCGCGGTTCCGGATTTTCCATGGTTCCGAGGAATGCCGAGCGCACCAGCAGGAAGCTGACCAGCAATCCCGTCCAGCGAATTCCTGATGGCCTGCGCAGCAGCCCCAACAGCGCTGTTGCCACGTATGCCACGCCCAGCAAGCCGAAGCCAACGGCCATGACCGACAACCACGGGTCGTCATTGAATTCCCACCAGCGCACGTCGGGAGGAAGGATTTCGGTTCGCGGGCGCAGCCACATGTCCGCGATGCGCAGCAGGGGCAGCACAAAGTAGTAGCGAATGGGATGGGCGCGAATGCGCTCAGATGCTATTTTGCCGAAGCGCGCATCCAGTTCGGGCGTGATGTCCTGCGCCTCGTTGAAGTCCGCGATGACGGCCAGCGTTGCCGCGTTTTCCGCCGGGTTGGAGTTATCGATGGCACGCGACGGCAGTTTCTGCGGATCAATCTTGCCGTCGGGAATGCTCCAGTAGATTTCTTCTACCGACGCGTAGTCGACCATCCAGGTTTTGACCCAGCGGATGAAACCGCGGGGGATTAGTTCATCCGCGTCGTTGGCGTATCGCGGAGCCAGCGGTTGGAAACGATGGAAAGTGCGAAAATTACGAATCGTCCAGGGAGCGAGCGGCGCCAGGGCAACCGCCGCGACGATAATGCCGGCGATTAGAACATCCGCCAGGTTTTTCTTCAGGGCGTTCTTGGCGAAGAGATGTTTCCCCGCCAGCACCGCCAGATAGAACCCGAACGTGGCCAGCAGCAGGCCGCCATCGGGACGCAGCAGGATGCAGGCGGCAATCGCCGCGCCGGCCGCTGCCCAGAGCTTGCGGATACCGGTCCCCGACCCAGCGTCATGCATTCGGTTCAGAGCTGCGACCGCGCAATCGAGAGCAATCGCAGTAAAGAAGATCGACAAAGTTTCGGTGAGTTCGGCGGCGGTATAGTTTGCCAGGAATGGACAGAGGGCCGTCAGGGCAAAGGCGATCCTCGCCGCGCGTTCGGAAACCGCCCGGCGGGCAAGGTCGGCAACGATCAGGCAGGTGACCAGGTCCACCAGGATTTGTTTCAGTAGCACTGCTTTCAAGTTGCCGGGTCCAAACAGCCAGAAGATTGCCGCCAGAAAAGCAGGATACCCCGGCAGGCGCGTATCAGCCGGAATGACTTTTATCTCCTGCTGGCCACTCTGCGTCTGGCCGTAGACGCCGTGTTGCAGCCAGTTGGTGGCGAGGTCGGCATAAACGCGCGAGTCATCCGTGACCATCGGGAAATAGACGAAGAAACATAGTCGCAACGCCAGGCCGGCGAGTGCGAATCCCAGGAAAAAACTGCGATGTCCACGGATCAAGTTGAGCACGTTGAGAATATATCGCGAATCGCGCAATTTTCCGCGCCCTTGACGAAAGGCAAACGACCCCGGCCCCCGCATTGACCCCCCGCCGCTCTCACCTTAGGATGAAGGAACCACCACGAAATGGCGAAACAGGTTTTTTACGATCCCTTGCAAGCGCGCTGGAGGCGGATTCGCCGCGTTGTCGACGCGGCCGCTCTCGCTTTTTCTCTGCTGGTGATCTTTTTTATCTACAGCGCTCTGCGCAGCGAACCTCTGCCCGACCTCTCCTGGCTTACGGAAAAAAAGCCTTACCATGCTCTGAAAGAAAAGGAAAAGGTAAAAGCGCGCGAGAAACGCCGCCTCGCCACATTGGCCCGCGCCGGACACCGCCATCAGGCTCGCAAAGCTCCTTCCCAACTCACGCTGAACTCCGAGCAAGGGGTTCGGGCCGCGTTCTACGTTTCCTGGGACGCGGCCAGCTTCTCCTCCTTGCGCGAATATGCGCGCCAGATCGACCTGCTCTTCCCCACGTGGCTGCAGGTTCTCAGTGCGGACGGCCACCTCGAAGGCACCGATCCGGAAACGAACGCCATGTTTGACGTGGTTCAGGGGCAAAAGGTCCACACCGTCGACGACAGGGTCATGCCGTTTCTGAAGGCGGAAGACACCGACATGGAAGTGTTTCCGGTGGTGCAGAATTTTGACGGCACCGACTTTATTCCGGGGATCAGCGATTTTCTGATGAATCCTCAGGCGCGCGCCAGGTTTCGCCGCGAGATCGGAATGTTTCTTGCCTCCGATCATTATCGCGGCTTGATGGTCGACTTCGAATCCTTCCCCAAGAAGGCGCAACCCGGATACGTCGCCCTGTTGAAGGAACTCTCGTCGGACCTGCACGCCAAGGGGATGAAGCTCTACGTCAGTGTCCAGGTGCGCAACGCGGATTACGATTACAAGGCCATTGCGTCCGCCGTGGATGGCGTCGTCATCATGAACTACGACGAGCACTACCCCGGCGGAACTCCCGGCCCCGTCGCGTCGCAGGATTGGTTCACGTCGAACCTTGAGTCCGCACTCGAGGAGATTCCGAAAGAAAAGATCATCTGCGCCATCGCCAACTACGGCTACGATTGGGTCGAGAAGCCAAAATCGAAGAACGTCAAACTGCCCCCGGGCGAAGCCGACAAGACCGTTTCCGTGCAGGATGCGTGGGTTGGGTCGCGTGATTCCGAAGAGGACATCGATTTTGACGGCGACGCGCTCAATCCGCACTTCAGTTATCGCGATGATGATAACTTTCGCCACGATGTCTGGTTTCTCGATGCGGTCACTGCCCTGAACGAGATGCGAGCTGCCCAGACCCTCGGCATCCAGACCTTCGCCTTGTGGAGACTGGGCGCGGAAGATCGCTCGCTATGGCGCGTGTGGGATATGCCCGGAGAAGCCAATGCTTCCGATCGATTGAAAGACGTTCCTCCCGGTCAGGACGTCGACATGGAGGGCGAGGGTGAAATCCTGCACATCGAGGCGAAGCCTGCGGACGGCGAGCGCGATCTGACCATAGACAAGCAGACCGGACTGATCGACGGCGAAGACTTCAAGAGTCTGCCCGAGCCCTATCGTGTGGCGCGCTATGGCGCCAGCAAGAACCAGCTCGCCATGACCTTCGACGATGGCCCCGATCCGCAGTGGACACCAAAAATTCTCGATGTCCTGAAACGCGAGCAGGTGCCGGGTGCATTCTTCCTGATCGGAATCCAGGCGGAGAAGTTCAGCAGTCTGACCAAGCGCATTTACCGGGAAGGTCATGAAATCGGGAACCATACCTTCACGCATCCCGATATCAGCTCGATTGGCTCCGGCTACATGAAGGTGGAGCTGAACCTGACCGAGCGATTGTTCGCCAGCCAACTGGGCATTCGCACCATGATGTTCCGTCCTCCCTATTCCGTCGATGCGGAGCCCGACACCGAAGACGAGGTGCGGCCGCTCGAACTCACGCAAAGCCTCGGCTATATCACCATCGGCAACAAGATCGACACCAGGGACTGGAACGACGAGCCCGCGCTTTCGCCGCAACAAATCGCAGCTCGCGTGCTCGACCACCTGCCACCGTGCCAGCCGAACGATACGCAGTGCGGCAATATCATTCTCATGCACGACGGCGGCGGCAACCGGGAAAGAACGGTGCTGGCGCTCCCGCTGATTATCGACGGCGCGCGCGCCCGCGGATTTCAATTCGTCCCCGTGTACCAGTTGATGGGTAAAACGAAAGCGGATGTCATGCCACCGCTCCCCGCCAACGAGTATTGGTCCGCCCGTCTGAATTGGATCGGCTTCGGGCTCTTCAGTGCGACCATGCTGGGCATCACGGTCATCTTTTTCCTGGGTGACATCCTGATGACCGGACGCCTGATTTCGATCGGCGTCCTTGCCATCTATGACCGTCTCCGCTCCCATGTGTATGGAACCACCGAGCAGATTGCCGCCTACCGGCCCCGGGTCGCGGTTCTCATTCCCGCGTACAACGAGGAGAAAGTCATCGAGCGCACCATCCAGGGCGCGCTCGACTCCGACTATCCCAACCTGCGCGTGGTCGTCATCGACGACGGTTCCAAGGATCGCACTCTGGAAATCATCCGGCGTGCGTTTGCCCCCGAGGAAGCCGCCGGCTCGGTAGTGATTCTCACCAAGCCCAATGGCGGCAAGGCTGAGGCGCTGAACTTTGGACTTGAGCACATCGGCGATGCGGAAATCTTTGTCGGCATCGATGCCGATACCATCATTGCTCCCGATGCCATCGCCCGCCTTGTGCCCCACTTCCTTAATCCGAAGGTTGCCGCCGTGGCGGGCAATGCCAAGGTCGGCAACCGCGTCAACCTCTGGACCCGCTGGCAGGCGCTCGAATACATCACCAGCCAGAATTTCGAGCGGCGAGCGCTCAACACCATGGGCGCGGTGAGCGTGGTGCCGGGGGCCATCGGCGCCTGGCGCACCGAGGCGGTTCGCGAAGCGGGTGGCTACCATGTGGATACCGTCGCCGAAGACGCCGATCTGACCATGGCCCTCTTGCGCAACGGCTATCGCGTGGAATACGAAGACCTGGCGCTCGCCTTCACCGAGGCTCCGACGACGGCCAACGCGCTCATGCGCCAGCGCTTCCGCTGGTCATTTGGAATCCTGCAGGCCATCTTTAAGCATAAGGGTGTTTTCGCGCGCAAAGGCGCCTTGGGTTTCGTCGCCCTTCCCAACATCCTCATCTTCCAGATTCTGCTTCCCCTGGTCTCGCCCTTCATCGACGTGATGTTTGCCGTCGGCGTGATCTGGTATTTCATCCAGAAACACTTTCATCCTGATTCCACCGATCCCGCCAGCTTCCAGCGGCTACTCATCTTTTTCTTCGCGTTCCTGGTAATTGATTTCCTCGCTTCGGCGCTCGCCTTTGCCCTGGAGCGCCGCCAGCCCGAAGCCCGCGAGGATGCCTGGCTGCTCAGCCAGGTGTGGCTGCAGCGCTTCGCCTATCGCCAGGTCTTTTCCATCGTTCTCTTCCGGACCCTGAAGCATGCCATCCAGGGCCGCCCCTTCGCCTGGGACAAACTGGATCGCACCGCCGCCGTCAACTATGTTCCCGCCGAACGCCGGGATTCGGTCAAGGTCTGAAGATCGTGAAGTGTGTGGAGCGGGCGCCCTCGCCCGCTAAATGCGTGCCAGCTCAATCAGGTCATTTTCTTATCCGCGTGATCCCAGTCACTGACATCCGCCGCCAAAAGGCGTGTGGTAAAAGGCGAGAGAACCACCATGCCCCGCACCATTATCGAGCCTTTCCGCATCAAAAGCGTAGAACCCATTCACTGGACGACCCGCGCGCAGCGCGAGCAACTGCTCCGCGCCGCGTACTACAACCTTTTCCTTCTGCCCGCGGACGATGTTCTCATCGATCTGCTCACTGATTCCGGCACCGGAGCCATGTCCACCCACCAGTGGGCGGCGATGATGGAAGGCGATGAGAGTTATGCCGGCAGCCGAAGCTTCGAACAGTTCCGCGCGTCGGTGCAGGATATTTTCGGCTACAAGCACGTCATCCCGACTCACCAGGGCCGAGCCGCCGAGCGCATTCTGTTTAGTGTGATGTGCAAGAAAGGCGACGTCGTCCCCAATAATACGCACTTCGACACCACCAGGGCGAACGTGGAGTTCGTCGGCGCCGAGGCGGTCGACTTAGTCATCCCCGAGGGCCGACAGCCCAGCCTGAAGCATCCGTTCAAGGGCAACATGGACGTTGCGGCGCTCGAAACTCTCATTCAAAACGTCGGCTCGAAAAAAGCCCGCGTGCCTCTGGTCCTGCA
>Ga0187862_10003385_pt1 | contig 15545 bp, 11 predicted proteins | sample June2016WEW_10_1_FD_133003 | JGI IMG/M metagenome (GOLD analysis project Ga0187862, IMG submission 133003) | Peatland microbial communities from SPRUCE experiment site at the Marcell Experimental Forest, Minnesota, USA - June2016WEW_10_150 | ecosystem: Environmental > Terrestrial > Soil >...
CCTGTTCAAAAACTCGCCCACTGTACACTCATCGGTGTAACGGAAAACGGCTACGCCGAAACTTGCGGTAATCCTCACGGTTTCCGTACCGAAAGAAACCGGGTTGCTGCCAATGTTTTCCCGCAGCCGCTCCGCGATTGCTATCGACTCTCTGAGGGCAGCGCCCGGCAAAATGAGGGCAAATTCTTCGCCCCCATAGCGGCAGGGCACATCCATAACCCGAACACTCTCTTTCAGGGCCTTGCCAAACTGGGCAAGAACAACATTGCCGCATTCATGTCCATAAAGCGTGTTCACGTTTTTGAAATGATCCAGGTCGATCATGACCAGGCCGGTAGGGAGTTCCGTTCGCCTGGTCCTTTCCATCTCTATTTCGAGAGATCTTTGCATATATCGGAAGTTATAGAGGCCGGTGAGCGCATCGACGAAGGAAAGCTCCTCGAGTTGGCGGCACCGCTCACGCAGCAGTTCAATTTCTTCCACCAGTGAGCACTGCTTTAGAGTTGGGCACCCATTTGCAGTGCATCCCTGTTCGACATTTTCAAGTTTACTCAAAGCCCCCTCCCCAAAAACGACAGTGGCCATGTGGTGACCGTATTAAATCAATGCCTCGCAGAGTTCAAGCAACTCCCTCTCCGCCGTCGGCCCATTTTTGCCTTCCGTCTTCCCTTTTCCGTCCTCCGTTATCCGTCCTATGTTTCATCGGCTGAGACTCTCACCGTCTGAAGCGGAAAGACCGGGAAATCAACGCAGAACCTGATCCACTTGTTCGGATGAGCTTCCGAGAGGCGATTGCCATTGATGTCTTCGAACGAATCAAGAAAATGAGAGCCACTTGACCCGTCAGGATAAAGAAACTCCAGCCTCCGGCCGCGTACCAGCCTGGATCTGACCTCGACGAATATTTTTCCCCCGGCCCCCGGGTCTGCCGACATTGAATCGCCATGGGGACGGGGACGTACCAAACCTGCCAGGGTATGGGTCTGAAGATATGAAACCCTCGTTTCCACATTGGATTTGTGCGTTTGGGCACTCTCGAACAGATTACCTTTTGTGTAGGGGCGGTGACTTACTTTTTGCAGGTCTTCGATCCAGTTCGGTTCGGTTCTGTACTCCGTCTCCCGTCCTCCGTCAGCCCAGCGGTCGATCGCCTGCCGGTATGCCCGCGTTACGCTCGCCACGTAGAGCGGTCCCTTCATGCGGCCCTCGATTTTGAACGAGTCTATTCCGAGGCGTGCCAGTGGGCCAATCTCCTCCAGCAGGCAGAGGTCCTTTGAATTGAATACATAAGTACCGAGCGAATCTTGCTGCACAGGGAAAAATTCACCGGGCCGCTTTTCTTCGACCAGCCCCCAGGACCACCGGCATGGTTGAGTGCAGAAGCCGCTGTTGGCGCTCCGGTTTACACTTCGCCGGGGGTGAAGGGCACTGTTTCCTTCCCCCTTTTCTAAAGGGGGGCCGGGGGGATTTAGAAACGCGCTCATCAGACAGCGGCCCGAATAGGACATGCACATCGCACCGTGGACGAATATTTCGATTTCGGCCTTAGATTTTCCAGCAATCTCGGCCATTTCTTGAAAACTCAATTCACGGGCAAGATTTATCCTGCGTACTCCCTGCTCTTGCCAGAATTCCACACTCGACGAATTGGTCGTGTTTGCCTGGGTGCTGAGATGAATGGGGATTTCAGGAGCATATTTGCGTGCAAGCAGCAGTACGCCCGGGTCCGAGATTATAAGAGCATCGACCTTGAGTTCCTGGAGATATTCGAGGTACGGAGGGATTTTCTTCAAGTCCGGCTGGCGCGCAAAAATATTGACGGCCACATAGATTTTTTTGTCGAGCCTATGAGCAATAAAGCTTGCCGTCGCCATGTCCTCGGTGTCAAGATTATGAGCAAAGCCACGTAGCCCGAAATCTTTTCCCGAAGCATAGACCGCATCGGCGCCGTACAAAAAGGCAATCCTCAGCTTTTCCAGGCTGCCGCCCGGTGAAAGCAGTTCGGGCTTTGATGCTATTGATCGCAGCGCTCGATTCATTAATTGCCAATCTTTCGGGTGTAGTTTTTCCACATGTCGCATTTTATACTTATCGTGATTATTTGACAAATCCGGCGTCTACATATACTTATCCTGAGCGTTCGACCGAGGCTCGATAATTTTATTTTTAACGGGAGCGAATCAATACAGGATAGAAGCAATTCTCATTCCATTTCTTCCGAACGTGAGCGCAACCGGATTGCCTGGCTCAGTCTCAAACTGGTGCCGGGCCTGGGAAACAGGTCTATCCTGCGCCTTCTGGAGGTTTTCGGGTCTGCCGAAAGGGTCCTTGCCGCTGGACTAAGGGACTTATGCGAAACCGGCCTGACCTGGGACAAACCACTCCATGCGCTTGCCGCAAAGCAGTTTCTCAGAGACCCGCAAACGGAGTGGACGTACCTTAAGAGCAAGAATTTCCAGCTGATATGTATCGGGGATGATGAGTATCCTGCAATTCTGGTCAAAATCCCGGACCCTCCGGCTGTTTTGTTTTCCTCGGGCGAACTCTTGCCTCGAGACCTGGTCTCCATTGCCGTGGTCGGCTCGAGGTACGCCTCTCCCGCCGGAATAATATTTGCAGAAAGATTGAGCTCGGATATGGCCTTTAGCGGCCTCACCGTCGTGAGCGGCCTTGCGCTCGGAATAGACTCCGCCGCACACCGTGGGGCGCTCAAGGCCGGGGGCAGGACATTGGCCGTTCTAGGATGCGGAATCGATGTGAATTATCCGTCTACAAACGCCGATCTCAGGCAGGAAATAGCCAGGGCCGGGGCCTTGCTGACTGAATTCCTGCCCGGCGCCCCTCCTTCTTCCGGCAATTTCCCATCGAGAAACCGCATAATCAGCGGCCTCTCTCTCGGAGTTGTCGTAGTGGAAGCCGCCGAGAGGAGCGGTTCGCTTATAACCGCTCGTTTCGCCCTTGAACAGGGCCGGGAAGTTTTCGCCGTCCCCGGGATAGCCCAAAGTATGCGCAGCAAGGGTGCGCACCGGCTTATCAGGCAAGGCGCCAAGCTGGTCGAATGCGTCGAGGACGTTCTTGAGGAAATCCGGCCCCTTATCCGTTCGGCACCATCTTCCCCTACCTATAGCGGTAGGAGCGGGCCTTGCCCGCGAGGGACGGAAAAACCTCACAGCCCTGCGGAAACAATTTCGTCCTCCCCGTTCATTGAAGGGCCGAATAGCCCGGAAGCAACAAATCTTTTGAGAATTATGGATAAAATTCCGAAACATATTGATGAAATAGCTCAGGAGGCAAACATGCCGGTCCAGCATGCCGCCGCGATTCTGCTCGAACTGGAACTCAGAGGGCTTGTCTCTCAGTTGCCGGGAAAATATTTTATTTCTGGACTATAATATAAAAAGTTTTAGTGAGGTAATCTTCTAATGTCAAAATCGCTCCTGATTGTTGAATCTCCCACCAAAGCGAAGACCCTTGAGCGTTATCTGGGCAAGGACTTCATCGTTAAAGCCAGCGTCGGCCATGTCAAGGATCTTCCCGGCAATAAACTGGGAATCAACCTCGATGGGGAATTCACGCCGCAATACCAGGTTTTGCGCGGGAAGAAAAAAATAATAGAGGAACTCCGAAAGGCCGCCTCCAGGGTCGATGCCGTCTATCTTGGCCCTGATCCGGACAGGGAAGGAGAGGCGATCGCCTGGCATATCGCCGAAGAAATCGGATCCACGGAAAAACCGATTCGAAGAGTTCTTTTCTACGAGCTTACGCGCAAGGCGATCAAGGAAGCCCTGGAAAAGCCGAACGAACTTAACCGAAAGCTTTATGAGGCGCAGCAGGCAAGGCGAATCCTCGACCGGCTCGTCGGGTACATGATCTCGCCTCTTTTGTGGGAGAAAGTGAGAGCGGGTCTCAGCGCAGGGAGGGTGCAGTCTGTTGCCTTGAGGCTGATCTGCGTGCGGGAAGAAGAAATCTACGCTTTCGAAAAGGAGGAATACTGGACAATCGATGCCCGGTTGAGCCCTCGCCCCGATTCTTCTTCCGATCCAATGCCCTTTTCTGTCCAGCTTGTCCGGTACAAAAACAAAAAGTGCGCTATCGGCTCGCAGGCCGAAGCCGAGCAGCATGTGCAAGCGCTCAAGTCCGCCGGCTGGCGCGTAAGCGCCGTCGAAAAAAAGCAGCGGCAAAAAAGCTCATCTCCTCCCTTTATTACCAGCACGCTCCAGCAGGACGCCGCCCGCAGATTTCACTATTCGGCCAAACAGACGATGAGTATAGCACAGAGGCTATATGAAGGAATCGAAATTGGCCAGGATGGCGCTGTGGGCCTCATCACCTATATGCGCACTGATTCGACCCGGCTTTCCCAGGATGCGGTGCAAGCGGCAAGAGAGTTTATCTCGAGCAGGTGGGGAGACAAATACCTGCCTCCAAAACCGATCTTTTACAAATCCAGGCAGACGGCCCAGGGAGCGCACGAAGCAATTCGGCCTACCGATGTCGGCCTCACTCCCGAAAGCGTCTCGAAGTACCTCACCAAAGAGCAGTTGAACCTCTACGCCCTTATCTGGAAAAGGTTTGTAGCCTGCCAGATGTCCCCTGCCCTCATAGATCAAACTACGATAGACGTTACGGCGGGCGATTATACGCTGAGAGCGATCGGTTCGGTGATCGTTTTCCAGGGATTTCTGGCCCTCTACGAAGAGGGCAAAGATGAGCCCGAAAACGGGCAACCAGACGAAAGGCTCCCGAACCTCTCTCAGGGTCAGCCCCTCGACCTCCTCGGAATCGAACCGAAGCAGCATTTTACGCAGCCTCCGCCAAGATACACGGAGGCCACTCTGATCAAAACCCTGGAAGACCTTGGAATCGGAAGGCCCAGCACCTACGCGACGATAATATCCACTGTCCTGGAGAGGGAGTATGTTTTGCGCCAGAAACAGCGTCTGCTCCCGACCGAACTGGGAGTTATGATCAACTCGCTTGTTTCAGCGAATTTTCCGGACATTGTGGACGTGAAATTTACCGCTAATATGGAAAAAGATCTCGACGAGATAGAACATGGAGGACGCAGCACTCAGCATCTTCTGAGCGATTTCTACGGACCTTTTTCAAAGACCCTGGAGTCCGCCCGCAAAGGGATGGCCAACCTGAAGAGCGCAGGCTGGCCCACGGACCTCAAATGTCCGCGCTGCTCCAAGCCCCTGGCCATCCGTTTGAGCCGCAGCAACGGTGCGTTTCTTGCCTGCAGCGGATATCCGAAATGTTCGTTCACTTCTGATTATGAAAGGGATGAAAAGGGACATATTCATCCAGTCGAACAAAAGCAGCCCGAGTTTTCCGGGGAAATCTGTGAAAAATGCGGTAAACCCATGGCGCTCAAGCGCGGCCGCTACGGCGCTTTTCTAGCCTGTACGGGATATCCGGGATGCCGGAATACCCGGCCCGTTTCTACCGGCATCCGCTGCCCGCGCGAGGGATGTGGCGGCGAGTTGGTGGAGCGTACGAGCAGGCGGGGCCGATTTTACGGGTGCAATAAGTATCCGGCGTGCAAAATGTTCTTTCAAGGAGAGCCGGTTCAGGAAAGCTGCCCATCGTGCAATGCTCCGGTTCTTTTTCGCAGACAGGGGAAAACGGGTAACGGGACCCTGTTTTGCATAAATCCGTCCTGTAAGTTTAAAAGGAAAGAAGAACCGGAACAGGAACTGGTGAAAAATGGGTGAAGCCCTGGTTGAATCAATCCCGTTAATTGGCGGCCAGATTTTTGCCTTCATAGTCGGGTGCATCCTTGGCAGCTTCTACAATGTGGTCATTTACCGATTACCATTAGGCCAGTCGATTGTTCGGCCGGCCTCGAGGTGTCCGGCCTGCGGAAATGCGATTGCAGCCTATGATAATATACCGCTGGCGAGCTATCTTTTGCTGGGCGGAAGGTGCCGCCACTGCAAGGTTTCGATATCTCTTAGATATCCTCTCGTAGAAGGTCTGAGCGGCCTTTTGGCGCTGCTCCTCTTTCGCCGATATGGGCTTCATCCTCAACTGGCCATCGAGTTCATCTTCTGTTCGCTCCTGCTAATAATCACCATGATCGACTTCGATACTTTACTGATTCCCGATATTCTGTCACTGCCCGGCATCGTGCTGGGCCTTGCGCTCTCCTTGTTCACCCCCAGGCTTTTGTGGTGGGAGTCGCTTATGGGGATAATTCTGGGCGGAGGGATTTTCTACCTGATCGCAGCAGGGTATGCGCTTGTAAGACACAAAGAAGGGCTTGGCGGGGGTGACATAAAGTTGTTAGGGATGATAGGGGCTTTCATCGGGTGGAAGGGAGTCGCATTTACCATCCTGGTGTCCTCGGTTTCGGGCATGATTATTGCTCTCCCTCTCATGTGGCGATCCGGAAAAGGCCTCGGCTCAACTTTGCCCTTCGGCCCCTTTCTCGCTTTTGGCGCAATATCATACATCTTTTGGGGCGAGCTTTTCTACCATTGGTACTTTTCCGTCCTGCTCGGGATGTAGAAAAAATGACGCGCAGATGCTTCTTCGTGCCTGAAGTCGCCTCGGACACACGGATTTTCGATCTCCCGCCACGCCTTTCACGCCAGTTGGATGGCGTGTTGCGCGCAAGAGTGGGAGAATCAATAGAATTGCTTGACGGCCAAGGCTCGGCCTGGGCATGCGTTATCACCGGGATTCGCCGGGGAACTGTCAGCGTCTCCCTGACGGGTAAGCTTGACCGCCCAACGTGCGAATCGCCGCTGGCCATCGTGCTGGGCGTTGGAATTGCCCGGTCGGATACGATGGACCTTGTTGTAAGGCAGGCGGCCGAAATGGGCGTTTTGCGCCTGGCTTTTTTCCAGTCTGTGAGAAGCCAATACGGTCTGCGTGGCAAAACCGCCGAGAAGAAAAAGGAGCGCTGGTCCAAAATAGCGAGCGAGGCTGCTTGCCAGTGCGGCCGGACAAAAAGGCTTGAAATTGAGATTTTCGAGGACCTGGGCCATTTCCTAACCTCATTCGAAGGTGAAGAAGGGCCGGCAGAGCACACTCTGAAGATATTTGCGCTCGAACGCGAGCCAAGCAGCGGGCTGAGGAACTTACGGAACGAAGCGGGACCGGATATTTCCCGGGTTTTGGCCGTTCTGGGGCCCGAAGGCGGTTGGGATAAGGTGGAAACTTCTGCGTTGATAGGCGCCGGGTTCAAGCCGGTAAGCCTCGGGCCAAGGACATTACGCCTGGAGACCGCTGCTGTCGCTCTCATTTCTTTCATCCAGCTTCTGTGGGGCGATATGGAAGAGGGTCTTTTTTATGGCTCACCCTAAGAAGTAGCGGGAGCGTGAAGAGAATTCAAAATTTAACGGAAATGTCAGGGCGAATGGCAGGCTTTTTGTACTGCGTAGGGACGATCAAGATCAACAGGAACGTAGAAGTGCGTTCACCTTATTTTGAGGATTTGAAAACAGACAGAATTAAGGGGTTACGGATTGAAGGATGCAGGATTAATTCATACCTAAACACCTAAATTTCTAAATTCCCTGATAGAGGGGGTGCTTACAATGAAATGTACTAAATGCGGCTACGTTAGTTTCGACTACCTTTCGGAATGTAAAAAATGCCGAACCAGCCTGACGGCCGCCAGAGACGGTTTCGGATTTGCAGGCGAAAAACCGACGGTCCCGTTCCTGCTTGGATCTCTTCTCAGCGTCTATGAATCTCCCGCGCACATGGAGAGCACCGTCGTGGAGACCGAAATGTCCACCCCGTTTAGCTTCGGAGAGGGGGTTGGTGACGGATTCCGGCTGGAAAAGCCAGAAAACCAAACGGGAGAAATAGCCTCGGCAGTCGTGAACCCCGATGAGTCGGAGGAGGATTTCAGCTTGCTCGACCTCTCCGACGAGGAACTCGAACTGCTCATCGACAGAGAATCCTTCGGAAGCGTCGAGGTGGAGGCGATCCCGCCGGGAAGCGATAGGGGCAGTACGGGTAATCGCGCACCTGAACCGCTTTTGACCCCTGAACCCACGCCCTTTGAAATTTCACTGCCGGAGGGCGAAACCCAATCAGCGGCGGAAACGGCGCAGGACGAACTGGCTCTGGAATTTGATGATTATCCGCATGGACTCGACAGCGAACCGGAAATCACCCCCACCGTCGAGCTGATTCCTGAATTACTTGGAGATCCGAAGGGACTTGCACAAGCGCACGAAGATACTGACGAATTCAAACTGGGACCTGAGCAGGCCTGGCCAGAGCCCGAAGGTTCAATAGACGATTTTGTAATCGAGCTCTCGGAAAACGACCTTGAAACTCTTCTCGAGGAACTGCGCAGCACTCCAAAAGGCGAAACCTGAGGGGTAACTTTTGACGGGATCAATCCCGACAGGCGCGCCTAAAGTTGTCTCCATCCGGAAACACCGGATGAACGTAGGAGAATTTCACCTCACCAGAACTCCACGACCCGTTACAGCCTGCCAATGGGGTCCCCTCACCTGATCCGGGGGATCCCGTCCGGGGTTTCTGTTCGGATTTTTCAGCTTGGGAAAAAACCGCTTTTCGTCTCCGGATCAGCTCCGGGGGATTTTAACGCGGAGGCGTACACAGAAGTTAGAAGGGTGCATTTTTCACATTTCACTCTCCACTCCTCACTCTTCACTCTTCACTATTAAGTGATTGACACTCAACGCCAATTCCGCTAGCATTCGCAGGCTGTGGCGAGGTAGCTCAGTCGGTAGAGCAGTGGACTGAAAATCCTCGTGTCCTCAGTTCGATTCTGAGCCTCGCCACCAGAAATTCGGAAGGGTTACGGTCAGTTAGCCGTAGCCCTTTTCGATTTTTGGAGGGGGAAATCGGAGATTGTAACCGTATCTGTAACCGTCTGGCAGGCAAGGTAGTCTTGCTGCTTTTGTGCGGCTAACTTTAGATCACGATCATTGACTATATTATACCGATCAAAAACACTCCGTGTCCGGTGTCCAGAAACCTTCATGGCAATTACTTCTGGTATTTCCGCTCGGATCATGTTGCGAACAGCCGTCCTCCGAAAATCATGAAATATTTTTGCTCCAGCTTTGGCTTTCTCACAGGCTTTGATCCAGGCTTTGCGGAAATTATTTATTTTGCCATTTTCTCTCCTGTTGAGGAACACGCAAGGATATAGGTTGGGGCTTCCCTTGCGAAGCTCCCACTGCTTTTCAAAAACGGCCCTTACCTCGTCATCCATATAGATCGTTCTAGCGTCATCGTTTTTTGTCTCACCGGGGTTCAGGTTGATAACGCCATTTTTCCGGTCAACCTGCGACCATTCCAGGCCGATTACTTCGGAAAGTCTCCAGCCAGTTCTGTAACCAACTGTAACCACTCCTTTGAGGTAATCGGGCAAGGCATCACGAAGTGCCAAAAATTTGGCGTGCTCGAAAAATCCTTTTCGGACATTGTTCTCCTCCAACATGGGAATGAAGGGAACCTTATCTACCTTCGGCGGCGTACAAATTGCTCCGAGTTTGAACATACGCTTTAGTGCGGCCAATTCTCTGTTGATAGTTGCATTTGCTCCACCTTCTTCGAGGCGGTGTTCGATATACTTCTTTACCTTCGCTGTTGTGATCTCAGTGGTACGAGATCCATCAAAAAAATCCTTCAGATGAGCAAGGCTGGCCTCTGCTCTCCTGATGCTCTTTTTCTTGTTTATGCGGTAATCGGTCAAAAAATCATCGGCCAGTTCATTGTATTTGATCTTCTCAAAGAGGATACCAGGCATCTTCCCTTGGGCGATCTCACCTTCCCGCAGTTCAAGTAATTTCTTTGCGACCATCTTTTTTTCACTCTCAGAGCTTTCATAAAACGGCTTGCCACTCTTATAGTATTTTAGCCACCAAATTTTCCCTCTCTGGTAGAGCATCCCCATATCAAATCCCTCCACTTCGATTATTGAAAATCTGATTCGAACTCACCTGATAAAGGCTCTTCAGTCATTTTTTTGAAAATTCGTCACAATTTCTCACTTCTCTTCCCATATCTATAATTTCCATATTGAGGTTCAGAATACGCACATTGCGCATATTACTTATGCCATCCGTATAAAACTCGACTTTTTTGACTGAGAAGTGACTCCTCGCCACAAAAAAGGTGAAATTGATTTCAATATCTGAGTGTATGATATGGAGTATGTTTGACAGTTAACTGTAGAATGAGTTTGAAGGATGTCCATACATTCCTCGATTTGGATTTTATTGCGTTATATTTATGGCTACGATTATATCATACAATCACAAAATATGCAATGAAATTCGTGTCACTATGCGGATCTACATTGCAATGAATGTATTATTTATGTGATCTGGATTGGGTGAGTTTAGCAAGTTCGATAATGTTTTATAGTGAGTTTAATTGTGGAAGAATTTGTTCTTAAATTGATTACTCAGACTACAAAGCAGGGCCTAAGTCTCCCAAGCTGGTAAACGGCGGCTCTGTTCAGATTAGCTACACGACACGAATGGCTCAGTGAAATCTAAGCTGGCGCATGATCATGGCAATTCGGCTACTGCTCAAAAACAGTACATTTATTCATCCCCGCTTTCGGAATAAATTTTGGGATTAATTTCCTTGAATTTGACTATGAGGGGCGACCACGCCAGTTGGCGAGTAGGCGAAGAATAGAAGATAATCTGATTCACTCATCATTATCTGCTGGGTAACCACAATCGGATAAGTACCGCTCAAAAACCTCCCTGAACCTGACTTGGTGACCATGTCCTGGGAATGGGATCGGTTCATGGTGGCCAAACCGTGGTCCCGTTTTTCCGCATCCAAAGGTGCAGCCACTTTTAAAGTATGCACCAAGTAGGATCGAGCGAGATTTTGCCTTCAATACGGTGGTGCGGCAGGTACTGTACCGTGCATTGTTGAATTGAGTTTTCCTGCTCCATCAGGTAAATTAGACAAGATCCATTGCAACTGTGGAAGTCGCATTTGTGGGTATGATCAAAACGCAGTGTCTCATGTCTCAAGGCATCCATGCAGCCAGGAATAGCAGATGACTGCTGTGGGGAAGGGGGGCCAGTGAGCGGCGAATATGAGGATTGTAGGGGAAGTCTAGCAAAACTGATAGAATGGTACACAACTAGAAAGGCTCAGCGGAATGAGGCTACAACTCGCCTTCAGCTAATCGACAGATTATTTTTCGAGTGCTTGGGGTGGTCAAAGGACGATGTCATTTTAGAAGAGCCTTACGGCCAGGAATTTGCCGACTACACGTTTAGTTCCCCAAGGAGAATTTTAATTGTTGAGGCTAAAAGAGAGGGGCAGTATTTTGAGCTTCCAGTGGGCAAAGAGCGTATTGAATACTCGATACAATCACTCATGCGTGACAATGCATCACTCAAAGCAGCCCTGGAACAGGTCACTGGATATTGCCAATCACGTGGGGTTCCTTTTGGGGTTGTATGTAACGGCGATCAGATTGTTGCTTTGATTGCCGCCCGAAGTGACGGACTCCCTCCACTCGATGGTAAAGCTCTTGTTTTCCCTTCCCTTGATTTTGCTTTAAGTCATTTCCAAGAACTCTGGAATGCCCTATCAAAGCCAGGTATAGAAAAGAAATATCTCTATTTTACACTCATTGGTGATGTGCGTCGTGAACTTCCACAAAAACTGTCGTCTACTATATCCAGATATCCAGGCACAAAAAGCAGGAACATATTTCAAACAAATCTTCAAATTCTGAGTGAACTGGTCATTGAGGACATAGCTCGTTCAAGTGATTTGGAGACTTTATTTTTGAAGGAGTGTTATTGTCTAAGTGGAGCATTATCACAACATTCCTTGATAAGTAAATATATTCTACAAACACGATACGCCGCTCTTTTTGATTCATCAGCCCCTGGTCCACTCACAATTCCACTTACTGACAAAAAAGGCATTTCTCCTGAACTAATAGCAGAGAGCCTGAGCAGAAGGCCAATCCTTTTGATAGGCGACAGAGGGGTTGGAAAAACCACTTTTGTTAATCATCTGATCCGCATTGATGCGCCTGAAGTCTTTCAAGATGCTGTTACACTTTACATAGATTTTGGCTCTCAAGCGGCATTAGCACTGAATTTGCGTGAGTTTGTACCACAAGAAATAATTCGTCAGTTGCGTGACAGTTACCAAGTCGATGTAGAAGAACGCAATTTCGTGCGTGGTGTATACAATTTAGAGATCGAGCGATTCAATAAAGGAATTTATTCTGACCTAAAAGAAACCACTCCTGCTCTATTTCGTGAAAAGGAAGTTAACTTCATTGAACAAAAGATTAGTAATATAACGGAGCATCTCAAGGAGTGTCTGCAACACATTTCGAAGGGACGGCGAAAGCAAATAGTAGTGTTTCTTGATAATGCCGATCAAAGGAGTGATAAAGATCAAGAAGAGGTATTTCTCATGTCGCAAGAGCTTGCCCAACATTGGCCAGCTACAATCTTTGTCGCTCTGCGGCCCGAAACGTTCCATAGATCCAGACAGGTCGGGGCGTTGAGTGGGTATCATCCAAAAGCCTTCACAATATCACCGCCTAGAGTCGATCTGGTGATTGAGAAGCGTCTTCAGTTTGCGCTTAAACTTACAAGTGGGGAAATTCCTATCCAGTCAACGGGCCAAGGAATAAAAATTCAGCTTAGTAGCCTTGATATAATCATTAGAGTAATGTTAGATTCTTTGCGACGCAACAGTGATCTCGCAGAGTCAATCGATAATATATCAAGTGGGAATGTTCGCCTAGCTCTTGATCTCATAAAAGGCTTTTTTGGGAGTGGACACGTTGACACTGAAAAGATCGTTAAAATATATGAAGATCAGGGTAATTACTTCATTCCACTTCACGAATTCCTTCGGGCAGTCATATTCGGAGATGCTGAGTATTTCGATCCTGACCCGTCGCCGATAGTAAATCTTTTTGATGTTTATTATCATGACAGCAAAGAGCATTTTCTTCTCCCTGTTCTTTTGGGAATGCTGAATGCTACTATGGCCTCTCGCATTAATGAAGGTTTTCTTGATACAAATATAGCGTATGAGCAACTTCAAGGTCTAGGGTTCGCTCCCGAACAGATCGATTTTGCAATTAACAGAGGGTGTAAGAAAAATATTATTGAAACAATTGCTAGAAAGTTACCCGATCCAATCCACGGAATGCCACCCGCACTCCGTGTGACATCCGTTGGACTCTACCATTTAAACAGGCTTTGTTCCAATTTTGTATACATTGATGCAATATTGATTGATGTGCCGATTTTCGAATCACTTTGTAATCTTCAGCTAAGAGATGTTCAGGATATTCATTCAAGACTTGATAGAGCGGATTCATTCAGGAAGTATCTCGATGAAAAATGGGAGCCGTTAAAGAATATTTGGACAGGCTTCAATTGGAGTGCTGCTTCAGTTGACCTCGCAAAACACATCGAGTTCGTCCGAACGAGAGTGTAGTACTAACCTGACCAGCATTCATTGTATTGTGAAAACCTCTGAGTGCCTCTGCCATCGCATCGTAGATTTCTAATTACGACACTGGAAACTTGCCCCTGTCCAAAATTCGGCGTTTCATCTATGTACTCAAGTAAGTCCAAAACCCCAGAGCGAATCCCTATTCCGCCCTTAGTAGATTGCAGTCTATGCTTGTGTGAACCTCAGTTGGGGGACCAATCCTTCGGCGTGTCGCCCAATTAATGGACATCTGGGCAGCAACGTGGTAGTTTTTTGTGTGATTCATGACAGTTGGAGACAATGAAATTACGAGGCCATAATTATTGCTCTGACGGCCTTCAAATGCCTCAGCCTGACTCAGAGGTTCCATAACGCAATGCCGAAAACCCACTCCGCTCAGGAGAATGCCCTTTCGAAAGAATTCACCGGCGAGATCGCAGCGGGATCGCTTCTGGTTACCGAGAGCAGAAAAATTGCCCGATTGCTGCTGGAAGGGGCAGACAAGGATGCTTGGTATCATGCCATTATCGTGGAGAACATCCTCCAAAAGAGAAGTCCATCCTCAGCAATCCGCCAGGCTAGACTGATCAGGCATCGGCTCGAACTCATGACACCCGATCTGTGGAAAATCGTTGCCGAAGGCGGCGCAGAGGTCGCAACACAGGCTCTTCTTGCTGCGGCGATCAAACATAGTCGGTTATTGTCCGATTTCCTGGATCGGGTGGTGCGGCACCATTTTAGAGTTTTTGATTTTCAGTTGTCGGCCAAGGACTGGTCAGACTTCCTGGAAACCTGTGAGCATCTGGATTCAAACGTGATCAGTTGGACCGAAATGACCAGAAAGAAGCTTGGACAGGTGGTTTTCAGGATATTGGCCGAAGCAAAATATGTGGATAGTACTCGATCTTTGAAGCTGACTCCTGTAGTGATGCTGGATGAGGTTCGAAGATACCTTATTGAAAACAAAGAACACTACGTGTTGAAGTGCATGGAAGTTACCCAATGAAGGAAGACCTCAAGCAAAGGCTGAATCAAGTCATTCCCCGCCTAATTTCGGACGAGTTGCTCAGGAATTCGGGACTCGGAAACGAGATTGGTTTCTATATTTTTGACTATCCCCCCGAAAGTGAGCTTGAGGTAAGGGAATACATCCTGTTTGTCCTGGAGCAACTGCCGAAGAAAAAGCCTGGTCTGCGTGCAAAGCACATTAACCTGTTTCAGTTGTTGGTTGAGTACCTCACGTCCAGGGGTTTGCTGGATCGGGCGCTAAAGCTTCAGCGGGAAAAGGGCGATGAGGCCATGTACAAAGCCTTGAAAGGGCCGCTACATGAGGGAAAGCTTGCCAAGGTCTTTATCGATGAAGCCCAACCTCAAAACCATGACTTGATCCTCATGTCCGGTGTGGGGAGCGCCTGGCCGCTGTTAAGAAGCCACACCCTTTTGAACAATCTGCATCCGGTTATGCAGGGTATCCCGTTGGTCGTTTTCTATCCTGGAACCTATGACGGACAAGGGTTGAGACTTTTCGGCAAGCTGGATGAGAGGAACTACTACAGAGCCTTTCGGCTTGTCCCATGACACAACCCTTTGGCCTGTTTCTGAGTTTCGCTCTATTGTTATCGAAGATGGAGATAGAGAGCCGATGCAAATTAGGAACATTTTTGAAAAAGACCTCTTTCGCCCAATCAACGGTGTTGTAAAGGCCGACCAGCAGGACGAAGCCATCGTTTGGCAGGAATTGGACGAATATGTTGTCACCAGGGAACTGGATAAACACTTCCGCAAATTCTTCGATGCCTACCTTGCTGCAATCGATAATCCGAGTGATCCAATCATCGCAGGGAAGATGGGGGTTTGGGTTTCCGGTTTTTTCGGTTCAGGGAAGTCACATTTTATAAAGATCCTCTCCTATCTTCTCAATAACCGTTTGGTTTGCAATCCCAAGAAACCAGTTGAGCAAAAAAGGGCCATCGAGTATTGCGGGCGGCCAGCAAACCTGCCAAAAACGGCGGTGATACAATCGGCCATGTCATGATCAACGCAAACCCCTGCGCCATTGCCGATTTGTGAAGGCAAAATAGAACGGAGGGGGTTCA
>Ga0187862_10003389_pt1 | contig 15536 bp, 10 predicted proteins | sample June2016WEW_10_1_FD_133003 | JGI IMG/M metagenome (GOLD analysis project Ga0187862, IMG submission 133003) | Peatland microbial communities from SPRUCE experiment site at the Marcell Experimental Forest, Minnesota, USA - June2016WEW_10_150 | ecosystem: Environmental > Terrestrial > Soil >...
ACACGGTGACGCCGCGCCGGGCTTCTTCCGTGGCCAGGTATTGGGCGCGCGCGGATTCCTTCAACCGGCGGATGCGGCCCCACAGATCCAGCTCCCAGGAGAGCGCCAGACCGGTCTGGGTGTAGGTGGCTTCGGTCGGCGTGCCGGGCGCGCCCTGTAAGCTGGAGCCGATGGTGGAGTACCGCACCGTGCCCGCCTGTTCGTCGGCGTAGACGAACGGATACTGATTGGCGCCGGCGATGCGATAGCGGGCGCGGGCTTCCTCCACCCGCTCGGAAGCCATCGCAAGGTCGAAATTATGCGCCAGCGCGGCGGCGATGAGTTGCTTCAAAGCCTCGTCGGGGAACAGGTCCGGCCACTTGGTGTCGGCCAGCGACGCCTGGCTTGGCGCCGGGCCGCCGCGGTATTGGCCGGGCGCTGGCACCGAGGGCCGTTTGTAGTTGGGGCCCACGGTGCAGGCGGAGAGAAGCACGGTCAGTGTGCAGAGCAGAACGGGTGGCACAGGCTTTAGCCTGTGAGCTTGCGGCATGGCTCTCATTGCGCCTCCGCCACCGGCTCGATGCCCGGCTTCGGCTTGCGCGCGGCGATTCCCTGAATCACCGCGAAGAGCACCGGCACGATGAAGATGGCCAGCAAGGTCGCCGCGTTCATGCCGCCGAAAACCGCGGTGCCCAGCGAGCGCCGGGAAGCGGCGCCGGCCCCGTGCGCCATCAGCAGGGGCGTAACTCCCAGGATGAAGGCGAACGATGTCATCAGAATGGGGCGCAGGCGGAGACGCGCGGCTTCGAGCGCGGCCTCCCGGATGGAGTGCCCGGCCTCGTAGCGGGTACGTGCGAATTCCACGATCAGGATGGCGTTCTTGGCCGCCAGGCCGATCAGCGTGACGATGCCGATCTGGGTATAGATGTCATAGGGATAGCCGCGAATCCAGACGGCGAACAGCGCTCCGAACAGACCGAGCGGCAGCGCCAACAGGACGGCGAACGGTATCGACCAGCTCTCGTACAGGGCGGCCAGAAACAGGAAGACCAGCACGGCGGCGAAACCGAAGATGAAGCTCTCGTGACCCTGCGCCTCTTTTTCCTGGTAGGTGGTCCCGGTCCATTCGTAGCTGAAGCCGGCGGGGAGGCTGGATGCGGCCACTTCCTCCATGGCTTGGACCGCCTGGCCGCTGCTGTAGCCGGGGGCCGGAGTGCCGATCAACTGGACGGCGCGATTCCGGTTGTAGCGGTAGATCACGTCGGGCCCGGCCGTGGCCGTGACTTTGGAAAGCGTGCCGAGAGGGACCATGTCGCCTCCGCCGGTGCGGACGTAGAAGCGGTTGATGTCGCGAGGCTCGGTGCGGAATTCCTGCTCGGCCTGAACCATCACCTGCCAGGTGCGGCCAAACACGTTGAAGTCGTTGACATAGAGACCGCCGAGGAACGTCTGCAAGGCATCGTAGGCGTCGGTGGCGGGAATGCCCAGGGTCTGGACCTTATCGAGATCGACATCCACTTTGTAGGATGGGACGTTGGAGCGGAAGGTATTGACCACGCTTCCAATCTCGGGGCGTTCGCGGGCGGCCTGGGCCGTCAGGTCGGCGACCTGGGCCAGGTCCTCGACACCTACGCCGATACGGTCCTCGAGCATGAACTGGAATCCTCCGGTGGTGCTCAGTCCCTGGATGGGAGGCTGGCCGAAAGCGTTGATGGCGGCTTCCGGCACACGCGCCAGCTCCCGCTGCATCGCGGCGATAATGCCGCGGAACTCCAGGTCCGGGGTGGTGCGTTCGTCCCACGGTCTGAGACGGGTGATCACGGTGGCAACATTGGAACTGGAGGTGCGGGTGGAGATGTCGGTGCCGCCCAGAGTAAAGGTGCCCGATACGCCTGGGATCTTGCCGATGATCTCTTCCACCCGGCGGGTGGCCGCATCGGTGCGCTCCGCGGAGGCGGCGTCGGGCAGGCGGACGGTAACGAAGATGGTGCCCTGATCTTCGTCGGGAAGAAAGCTGGTGGGAAGCTCGCGGTAGAGCGAGCCGGCGGCGAACCAGAAGCAGAACAGCCCCAGTAACGCCAGCGCCGATTTCCGGATGAGCGCGCCCACGCCCTCCAGATACCGGCCGCGGGTCCACTCAAATACGCGGTCGAACCCTCTGAAAAAGCTCCCCAGCGGGCCGCGCACCCGCATTTTTGGCCGCAGGAGTATGGCGCTCAGGGCGGGGCTCAACGACAGGGCGTTGAAGGCGGAGATCAGCACGGAGACCGCGATGGTCAGGGCGAACTGCTTGTAGATCTGTCCGCTGATGCCGCCCAGGAAGGCCACCGGAATGAACGCCGCGGCCAGAATACAGGCGATGGCCACCACCGGAGCGGACACTTCCTCCATGGCGCGGATGGCGGCCAGACGCGGCTCCGCGCCTTCGTCGATGTGACGCTGCGCGGCCTCCACCACCACGATGGCGTCGTCCACCACAATGCCGATGGCCAGCACCAGGCCGAACAGGCTGGTCATGTTGATGGAGAATCCCAGCAGCGGGAACAAAGCGAAGGTGCCCACGATCGCCACCGGGACCGTGAGCAGCGGGATCAGCGTGGCGCGCCAGTTCTGAAGGAACAGGAAGACGACGATAATCACCAGCCCGGTGGCTTCGAACAACGTCATCATCACTTCGTGGATGGCCGAGCGGACGAATATGGTGGAGTCGTACGGGATGAGGAAGTCCATACCCGGGGGAAAGGTCTGCTTGGCTTGTTGGCAGAACTGGCGGACGCGGTCGGCGGTGGCCACCGCGTTGGCGCCGGGCGAAAGGTAGATGATGACGTTGCCCGAGGGGGAGTTGTTGACGCGGCTGAAGCCGCTGTAGCTGGCGGCTCCGAGTTCCACCCGGCCGATATCGCGGATGCGCAGCAGGCCGGTATCGGGGCGGGAGCGCAACACGATGTCCCCGAATTCGGAAGGAGTCGCCAGGCGTCCCTGGGCGCTCACCGCATACTGGAACGCGGTGCCGGCGGGCGAAGGCGGCTGGCCGATCGATCCGGCGGGATTCTGCCGGTTCTGCGCCGCAATGGCTGCATTGATGTCGCTGGCGGTGACTCCCAATTGCGCCATCCGGTCGGGGTCCACCCAAATACGCATGGAGTAGACCTGGGCGGCGCCGAGCCGCGCCTCGCCCACGCCGTCGACGCTGGCCAACTGGTTCAACAGGTTGATCTGCGCGTAGTTGGCGAGGAACAGCGAGTCGTAGCGGTGGTCCGGAGAAACCACGCTGACGCTGGTGAGGAAGGCGGTCGAGACCTTCTTGACCACTACGCCCTGACGCTGCACCTCGGGGGGAAGCCGCGGCAAGGCGATGTTGACGCGGTTCTGCGTCTGCACCGTGGCGATGTCCGGATTGGTGCCGAGCTTGAAGGTCACATTGATGGCGAGACTGCCATCGTTGGCGCTGTTGGACATGAAGTAGATCATGCCGTCGAGGGCGAACAACTGTTCTTCGATGGGCTGGGCTACGGTCTTCTCGATGTCCTGCGCGTTGCCGCCCAGGTAGGTGGTGCTGATCTGCACCACCGGCGGTACCACTTCGGGATAACTGGCCACAGGAAGATTGGGGATGGCGACACTGCCCAGAATGACGATCACGATGGCGATCACCATCGCGAAAACGGGATGATCGATGAAGAACCGCGCCATAGCTCAGTTCCCCGCCTTCCGCGGAGTTGCCGGCGCGGGTTCAGGGGCGCGATACGGCTGCACCTGGACCTTGCTCCCCGGTCTCACCTTCTGCTGGCCTTCGACGACGACGCGATCTCCAGGCTCCAAGCCCTGTTCGATGATCCACGAGTTGCCCACTCGTTCGCCGGTGGTCACCGGCTTCACTTCGATCTTGTCACCCGGCCCGACGGTGTAGACGGTCTGCACGCTCTGCAACTGCTGGAGGGCTCGCTGGGGGACCAGAATGGCGTGCTTGCGCTCGGCTACCTGCACCCGGACGCGGCCGAACTGTCCGGGAAGCACGGAGTGGCGGGGGTTGGGGAAACGGGCCTGCAACTCCAGGGTCGCGGTCTTGGGGTCCACCTGGTTGAGCGAATTCTCGATGTGGCCGATGGAAGGAAATTCGGACATGTCGGCGAGAATCAAGGTGAGCGGCAACGCCGCGCCGGGCAATCCGCCCTGGCGGGTCCACGACAGGTATTCCGATTCCGTGACCTTGAAGCGGACCCAGATGGGGTCGAGCGGCACGATGGTGGTGAGCGGCTGGGCCGAACTGGGTGTCACCAGGCCGCCGACCGGAATCAGGGTATCGCCGATGCGGCCGCTGATGGGCGCGAGGATGGTGCCGTATTGCAGGTTCAGCGCCGCGGCGTTCAGGGCGGCCTGCTGCGCTTCGACCTTGGCCTGCATAGAGGCGATCTGGGTGCGCGTGGAAAGGCTGGCCTGCTCGACGGTGGCCTTCAAGGCGTCGACATTCGCCTGGTTGGCTTTCAGCGCGGCGGCAGCGGCGTCCAAGTCCTGTTTGGAAGCGGCGTCGGCCTGGACCAGCGGGGTGAGACGGTCGACGTCCTGCTGGGCCTTGACCAGGTTGGCCTCCGCGGAGGCCAAGGTGGCCTGCGCTTGCAGCAGGGCGACCTGTTTGCGGGCGAACTCCAGGTCGGCTTCGCTCTGGTGGAAGTTCCCTTTGGCCTGTTCGACGGCGGCATTGTAGGGGCGAAGATCGAGCACGTACAGCGTCTGACCGGCGGTCACCTCGGCGCCCGGGCGAAAGTCCCACTTTTCGATGTAGCCTTCTACGTGACTGCGGACTTCGACCATGTCGCGGGCATAGGTTTGCGCGGCGAATTCCGAAAAAATGGGGACGTCGGCGGCCGCGACCTCCATCGCCACAACGGTTGTAGGCGGCGCTTGAGCCGGGCCGGTCTTCTGGCCCGTTGCAGCGCATCCAGCCAGCAGAATCGCCGCCAGCAAGCCGAAAGAACCAGCGGCTTGTAAAGAAACCCTCGGGTGTTTGTTTCCGGATGACATTACTTTTTCTTGAGAAGAAGCCATGGAACCGAGATGCCCATCCCGCACAGAATCATCGAGGCCACCAGCTCATCGCCGATCCTTGAGGTGGGCGCAGCACATGAGATTTACAACCTGATTATCTTAGGTAGCGCGGATGGAGTCAACGCAGGGAGGCGCGCAGGGTGCGCGACACAGATGGAACGGCAGGGCCAGTTTCTTTTTTTGTGGCTGCCGACTGTCCGGCAAATTCGAGGACTACTGGGCCTCTCGCTCGGCGGCGGCCTAAATCATCACAATTATGTCGCGCACCCGGAGCAGACCAGCCAGAGCCGGGGCCAGTTGCGGAAAGCGGAAGCGGAATCCGGCGGCCTGGGCCGCGGCGGGCGCTACACGCTGGCTCGCGAGCAGCACGTCCGCCATTTCGCCGAACAGCAACCTCAGTGCGAACCCAGGGATGGGGAACACCGCGGGCCGCCCGAGAGCGCGAGCCAGTTCACGAGTGAAGTCCGAGTTGGTAACAGGATACGGAGCCACCGCATTCAGCGGCCCCCGGACATGGCTCTCCACCGCGAACTGGAACAACCTCGCCAGATCCTCCAGGTGGATCCACGACATCCACTGCCGGCCACTGCCCAGTCTGCCGCCCACGCCCATGCGGAATGGCGGCAACATGCGCTGAAGCGCGCCGCCACCGGCGTCCAGCACCACGCCCGTGCGCACGCGAACCACGCGCATGCCGAACGCCTCCGCGGCCTGCGCCTCGCTCTCCCACGCCACGCACAATTCCGGTAAGAAGCCGCTCCCCGGCGAGGATGATTCCATGAGAATTTCATCGCCTCGCGAGCCGTAGTATCCGATGGCCGAGGCGCAGATCAGAGCTTGCGGCCTCCGCGGAAGCTTGGCCAGCGCCTCCACCAAATGGCGCGTCCCCGCCACGCGGCTCTCGCGAATGCGCCGCTTGGCCTCGGCCGTCCAACGCTGCGCTATGGGTTCACCCGCCAGGTGGATGACGACATCGGCCTCGCGCAAGCTCTCCGCGGGAGGCGCGTGGCGGCTCAGCGCGCGCAGCGAATGGCCGGCTGTGGCGAGGCTTTTCAGCAGATGCCGCCCAATGAAACCGGAAGCGCCCGAAATGGTGATGTTCATTGCCTGCCCGCCGGCGCCACCACGTACACGTACTCCAATACCTCGCCGCCGGTATTCTCGACGTTGTGGCGCGTGGCCGGAGGGATATAGACAAACCCCGGCGCGGTGAAGGATCGCCCCGGCTGGCCTTCGATCAGGGCGTCACCCTGCCCGTGCAGGATCACCAGCGACTCTTCGTTTTGCCCGGTGGTGTGCCAGCCGACCGAGTCGCCGGGCTTCAGCCGAACGAACCCGCTGCGCATCCCCGCCGTCTGCGGCGCACCGTGAAGCAGGGAACAATCGCCACTGGCGCAGTTCAGCGGCAGCGTCAGCGCGTGTGGCGGCGCGGTCTGCGACGAAAGAGGCAGCAGGCAAACAAGCGAGATCGAGAAGGCGGCCACGAGGCGGCCGGAGCGCTGGTTCATCATCATTTGTTTAGCGTAGAACGGAATCAAGTCCCGGTGGTGAACCTGGGCCGTGCTCATCCGCGCCTTTACCACACCCAGTGTTTTGAATCCAGTTTGATGCAGATGTGTTTCACCGCCGGATCTTGCTCGTACTGCTCCCGGCATTTGGAGGCCATACTCCAAGTGTCGATCGCGCTACCTAGCCGGCGGTACTTGGCATCGAAATTGTCAAGACTGGTCAGGTAAAGGTCTGCTGCGTCTCTCGCCTCGACATAGACCGCTATCCACGGTGTGCAGGCGAATGCCTCACAAGCTTCAACTACCCGCTGACGATCGTCCCTACCACGCCGGGAGGAGAGGAGGTTAACACATGTGTTCTCTGTACCAGTAAGCCGGGTCCTTGACTTCACCGTGATGCCAAGGCGCTCACCCGTTGCGCGCCGGTAGGCCAGCACGTCAATGCCAGTGTGATCGAGCAGCGCAACCTCGAAGCCCGAGCGCGATAGCCAGTTGCACACCATGTTCTCCCCAAAGTTGCCAATGATCTTTGTGAAATAGCCTGCCTTAATGATTTCCGCCATGTTTTCCACCTGTGACGCATACTTGTTCGGCCGAGCGTGACTGAAGTCGTACTCCGGAAGTATCGCGTCGGCGTCGACCCGGCCCGCCTTTCCAGCCTTTTTGTGCTCTTTCTTCATACTCCCTCCGCTCGCGCGGTTCCGGTCACGGCGCGACCGTCAAACTCCCCGTGAGCACTTGCGTGGTGGAGGCATCGGCCGCTCCATGAAAGCCGGGCTGCTTGCCTCCCACTGAGATCTCGACAGTTCCCGGCGGCGTGAGCTGGCGCGGCGTCAGCGTGAATTCCACGATCTTCCTCTCACCCGGCCGGAGCGCGACTCGCTCGAACCCTGCGAGCGAGCGGATGGGCGCCACGCCCTGCTCCCCGCGGCGCTTCAAATAAAGCTGGACCACTTCCTCGCCGGCCAGCTTCCCGGTGTTCCGCACTTCCACCTGAACTCTTGCCTCCCGCTTCGCCGACGCTTCCTTTGGCAGGGTGAGGAGCCGGTAGGCAAACTGGGTGTAGCTCAGTCCGAATCCGAAGGGGTACAAAGGCTCGCTCTGGAGGTAACGGTAGGTGCGGCCCATCATGTCGTAGTCTTCGAACGGCGGCAGTTGATCGGCGGACTTGTAAAACGTAACAGGCAACCTGCCGGCCGGGTTGTAATCACCGAATAGGACATCCGCTATGGCGGTTCCGCCGGCCTGGCCCGGGTACCAGGCCTCGACGATGGCGGGGAAGCGATCGCGCGCCCACTCGACCGCCAGCGCGCTCCCATTCAGAAGCACCAGCACCAGCGGCTTATCGAGGGCGGCGATCTTCCGCAGCAGCTCCTCCTGCGTTCGCGGAAGCCCGAGGTCGACGCGGTCGCCACCCTCAAAGCCTGGAACGGCCACCTTCTGCTCTTCGCCTTCCAACCGCGGAGAAAGCCCCAGGCACAGGACGACGGCGTCAGCCTTCCCGGCCGCATCCATGGCCGCATCTTCGAGCTTCCGGCCCGGCGGCGCCCACACCAGGCGCATATCGGCATCGTTGACCATTTCGTGGAATTCCACGCGGATGGGGTACAGCTTCCCCGCCTGCAACTCCACGTCCTCGTATTGGTAGTTGGACTCGTGAATGCTGTTGCCGCTCACCAGCGGCTTGCCGTCGAGGAAGATCTCGTAGGCATTCAAGCCAATGGCGCCAAGCTGATACTTGCCGGTCACCGGCGGCGCCAGGAATCCGGTCCAACGCACGCCGAAGTTGTCGTCGTCCATATCGGCGCGGGGCGCGCCGTCCCACCAGCGGAAGGCAATTTGTGGATCGATGCGCGTGAACAGCGGCTGGGGATTGGTCGGAATCTCTCCAGCGGGCTTGCCCGGAGCCGTGTAGGCATGGCCGTTGAAACTGGCGGTGTTGAAGTACTCCGCCTGGAGCCCGTTCTTGCGGTCCGGACCATCCGAGGTGAAGAGCGCGGAGGAGGGCACGGTTTCAGGCGTCGGCATGTTCTCGGCCAGGTCGCTGGCCTGCGCGTAGAGCACCTGCGTGCGCGGCCCGACCTTGCGGCGGATTCCTTCGAGCGGCGTCACCGGCTCGGTCGGATCGCCGTGGTAGTTTCCCAACAGCGCGTCGAGGTTGTCGGCGTCCGGCCCAATGACGGCAATCGTCTTCATCCCCTTGCGCAGGGGCAACATGCCGTTTTCGTTTTTCAGCAGCACGATGGATTTGTGCGCGGCTTCGAGGGCCAGCGCGCGGTGCTCCTGGCTGTCATTGACGGAGTATGGAATTTGCGCATATGGGACCCTCTCCGGAGGATCGAACATGCCCAGCTTGAACCGCGCGGTGAGCAGCCGGCGGAGGGAGGTATCGATTTCCGCTTCGGTAATGAGATGCTGGCGGACCGCCGGAACAAGCGCCGAGTACTCCGAGCCGCAATCCAGGTCGGTGCCCGCTTTGACGGCGCGCACGACCGCCTCCTCTTCGGTGGCGGCTACCTTGTGGCCCTGGTAGATGTCACCCACCGCGCCGCAATCCGAGACCACGTAACCGAGGAAGCCCCATTGGCCGCGCAGAATCTCGCCCAGCATCTGCGGGTTGGCGCAAGCTGGATAGCCATTCACGCGGTTGTAGGCGCACATTACGGAAAATGCGCCGCCCTCCCGGACGGCGGCTTCGAACTGGGGCAGATAGGATTCGCGCAGGTCGGCGCCGGCTTCATCCACGCGGGCGTCGAAGGAATGGCGCAAGGGCTCCGGTCCGCTGTGAACCGCGAAGTGCTTGGCCGTGGCGACCACTTTCAGGTACTTGGGATTGTCGCCCTGCAATCCCTTGATGAATTGAACCGCCATGCGCCCGGTGAGGTAAGGGTCCTCGCCGTAAGTTTCCATGGCGCGTCCCCAACGGGGGTCGCGGACCAGGTTGATGTTGGGCGACCAGAACGTGAGGCCCTGGTAAATGTTGCGCTTCCCGCGGCGCACGAACTCATGGTGCTTGGCGCGAGCTTCGTCGGAAATGGCGGTGGCCGTGCGGAAGATCAGGTCCGTGTCCCAGGAGGCGGCCAAGCCGATAGGCTCGGGGAAGACCGTGGCGCGTCCGGCGCGCGCTACACCATGCAGACACTCGTTCCACCAGTTATAGGCGGGCACGTCCAGCCGCTCGATGGCGGACGACGCGTTCATCATCTGGGAGACCTTCTCTTCCAAGGTCATGCGGGAGAGCAGGTCCTCGACGCGCTTCTCGAGCGGGGCGTCGGGATTCTTATAAAGCGGCGTGGTTTGGCTCCATAAGGCGTTCGTCAGGATAAGAACAGCGAAGAATTGCTTCATGACTCATTGTCACCGAATGCTGGCTCCAAGGGGTGGGGTGTTTACCTCGCGCCGGGCAGCGTGCAATAATCCATTCGATGATGGCAAAGATTCTGGTTCCGGCTTGCGCGGCCGCGTGCATGGGACTCCTGCCGGCGGCGGATTTCCCGAGCGCGGAGATCACGAATGGTCAGATTCGGGCGAAGGTCTACCTGCCGGACGCGCAGAACGGATACTATCGCGGAACGCGTTTCGATTGGTCGGGAGTCGTCTACAGCCTGCAATACAAGGGACACAACTATTACGGACCGTGGGTGCAGAGGACGGACCCGAAGGTCCACGACTTTGTGTACGAAGGGCCGGACATCGTCGGCGGGCCTTGTAGTTCGATCACCGGTCCCGTCGATGAGTTCGGACAAGTGGGATGGGAGGAGGCCAAGCCCGGCGGCCGATTCATCAAGATTGGCGTTGGCGCTTTGGGGAAGCGGGACGAAGACAGGTACGACAACTACCACTTGTACGAGATCGTCGATGGAGGGAAGTGGAGCGTCGGGAAATCTCGCGATTCAATCGATTTCACCCAGGAACTTAGCGATTCGTCTTCCGGCTATGGTTATGTCTACCGCAAGGCGCTGCGGCTGGTGAAAGGCCAGGCGGAGATGGTTTTGGAACACAGCTTGAAAAACACGGGAACCCGCGCGATCCGAACCACGGTCTACAATCACAATTTTCTGGTGCTGGATAACCAGCCGCCCGGTGCACCCCTGGCGATCACCGTGCCATTCCAGATTCAAACCCAGCGTCCCCCCAACAAAGAACTGGCCGAGATTCGCGGCAATCGGATCGTGTACCTGAAAACGCTGGAGGGCCAGGATGTCGTGACCACCCCGCTCGAGGGCTTCAGTGACAGCCCCAAGGACAGCGAGATCCGCATCGAGAGCACCAAGCTGGGCGCCGGCATGAAGATCAGTTCGGACCGTCCGTTGGCGCGCGAATCCTTGTGGTCGATCCGCAGCGTGGTGGCGATGGAGCCCTTTGTCGCGATTGCGATCGAGCCGGGGGCCGAGTTCAGTTGGAAGTCTACGTATAGCTACTACACTCTGCCGGAGGGGCGCTAGAACCCCGTCTGCTCGGTGCGGGCGATGATCTCGTCTTGTAGCGCGGGGGTGAGGTCGCAGAAGTAGTCGCTGTAGCCGGCCACCCGCACGATCAAGTCCCGATGGCTCTCGGGATGCGCTTGCGCCTCGCGCAGGGTCTCCGCGGTCACTACGTTGAATTGGATGTGATGGCCGTCGAGCTTGAAGTAGGCGCGCACCAGGTGCGCCAGGTTGTCGAGGCCCTCTTCTCCTTCCACGGTCTTGGGCGTGAACTTCTGGTTCAGCAGTGTGCCGCCGGTGCGCGCGTGGTCTATCCTGGAGGCCGACTTGATGACCGCGGTGGGGCCGCGGCGGTCGGCGCCTTGGGCCGGCGAAATGCCGTCCGAGTGCGGCTCCCAGGCCTTGCGGCCGTCGGGAGTCGCACCGGTCACGGAGCCGAAATAGACGTGGCAGGTGGTGGAAAGATAGTTCACGCGGTAGGCGCCGCCCTTGGTGTTGGGCCGTCCATTGACCTCATCGAAGAACGCGTCGAAAACTTGCGCGAGAATGGCGTCGGCGTAGTCGTCGTCGTTGCCGTACTTGGGAGTCTTGTTCCACAACATCAGGCGGGTGGTTTCGCGGCCGTTGAAATTGGCGGCGAGCGCTTCCAGCAGATCGGCCATGGTGAGCGTCCGGCGATCGAAAACGTGGTACCGGATGGCCGCCAGACTGTCCGTGCACGTGCCCGGGGCAACCCCCATAATGTAGGTGGAATTGTAGCGCGGGCCGCCGTCGTGGTAGTCCTTGCCTTTGGCGATGCAATCGTCCACCAGCAGCGACAGGAAGGGCGCCGGCATGTGGCGCGCATAGAGCCGCTCGATGACGTTGTTGCCGCGGACTTTGATATTGACGAAATGATGTAGCTGCCGGCGAAATGCCGCGAACACTTCCTCGTAGCTTTGGAACTGACACGGATCTCCGGTCTCGATTCCGATCTTCTTGCCCGTGCGCGGATCGAGGCCGTTGTTGAGCGCGATCTCCAGCACCTTGGGCAGGTTGAAGTAACCCGTCAGGATGTAGGCTTCCTTGCCGAATGCGCCGGTCTCGACGCAGCCGGAGGTGCCGCCGGCGCGCGCGTCCTCGATGGACTTGCCCTGGCGGAGCAACTCTTCCACCACCATGTCGGCGTTGAAAATCGACGGCTGGCCCCAGCCCTTGCGGACAATCTCGAGGCCCCGCTTAAGGAACCGGTCGGGGCTCTTCCTGCTCAATTGCAGGTTTGAGGAAGGCTGCAACAGCCGCATCTCGTCGATCACGTCCAGGATGAGGTAAGTCAGGTCGTTCACCGCCGACGAGCCGTCCGGTTTGAGGCCGCCGGTATTGATGTTGCAGAAATCCGTGTAAGTGCCGCTCTCGGCCGCGGTGACACCCACTTTGGGCGGCGCGGGCTGGTTGTTGAATTTCACCCAGAAGCACTCGAGCAACTCCCGCGCCTGTTCGCGGGTGAGCGAGCCGGCGTCGATTTCGCGCTGGTAGAACGGATACAAGTGCTGGTCGAGATGGCCGGGGCAGAACGAATCCCAGGTGTTCAGCTCGGTGACCACGCCCAGGTGGACGAACCAGTAAGATTGCAGCGCCTCGCGGAAGTTACGGGGGGCGTGCGCGGGCACACGCCGGCAGACCTCCGCGATTTCTTCCAGCTCGGATTTGCGGCGCGCATCGGTCTCCGAGGCCGCCATGCGCTCCGCCAACTCTGCATGGCGCTCCGCAAAGCGGATCACGGCGTCCGCGGCTACCGCCATGGCCTGGAGCTCCTGCTGCTTGTCGTAAGCGTCCGGATCATTCAAGAAATCGAGGCGGGCCAGGCTTTCCGCCACCTCGGTTTTCAGATCGGCGAGGCCCTTGCGGTAAATCACGTCCCCCAGGACCGTGTGGCCCGGCGAGCGCTGCTCCATGAACTCGGTGAAAATGCCCGCCTCGTAAGCGTCCTTCCAAGCCGGCTCCATCGCGGCGAAGATGCGGTCGCGCATGCTGCGGCCTTGCCAGTAGGGGATGATTTCCTCGCGCTGGATGCGCAGGGCCTCCTCGCTCACCGTGTAGGAGATTTTCTCGCGCGAGTGGAGGATTGCGAAATCCTCCATGCTGTGGCAACAAAGCTCGGGAAACGTCGGCGTGCCCTTGGGTGCGGGTCCGCGCTCCCCCACAATCAGCTCGCCGGGGCCGATGGCGATGGTGCGATGCTCCAGGATGTAGGCCAGCGCGTTGGCGCGCATAACGGGTACAGACAATGGCCCGGTCTGCCGATAGTAGAACTGGGTCAGGAGCTGGGCGCGCTCGATGGAGAGCCAGGGCTTGGTGTCGAGGCTCGATTGGCGCAGCCTCGCTACCCGTTCGGTCATGGCTACAGTCTAACTCTCACGTTCAGACCGGCCCGCGTGAGGGCGTCGCTGAAGCGCGCCAGATCGGCCGCCACGGGCCGCGGCGCGTCACCCAGCCGGTAAGTCAATCCGAGCCGCTTATATTTTCCAGCGCCTATGTGGTGATAGGGAAGCAGCTCGACCTGGCTCGCCGGAAGCTCCACCAGATAACCGGCGAATTGGCGGATCTCGTCATCCGCGTCGTTGATCCCCGGCATGACGGGAATGCGCACGGTCACCGGGTGGCCGCGCGCCACCAATTCTTGCAGATTACCGAGGATTCGCCGGTTCGAAACGCCAGTGTACTGTTTATGTTTGACGGGGTCCATCAGCTTGAGATCGAACAGCACCAGGTCGGCTGCGAGAGCCACGGTCAAAAAGACCTCGCTAGGCGCGTAGCCGCAGGTCTCGAGGACAGTCGGTATTCCCCGGTCCCGACATGCGCCGAGCAGCGCGGAAACGAAACGCGGCTGGGCGAGGGGTTCGCCTCCCGAAAGCGTCACGCCGCCGCCGGACTCCTCGAAGAAAATGAGGTCTCTCTCGACCTCCGCGATGAGCTCGCCGACGGTCAGCCGCCGGCCAGCGATCTGGCGCGCTTCCGCGTGGCAGACCTCGGTGCATTGGCCGCAACGGCGGCAAAGGGCGGAAGTGCGTACCGTGCCGTCCACCTGCTGGATGGCGTGTTGCGGACAGGCGGTAACGCAATCGCCGCAATGACGGCACCGCTCCTCGAGATACAGCAGCTCGGATTCGAGGCTTTGACTTTCGGGATTATGGCACCACCAGCAGGAGAGCGGACAACCTTTGAAAAAGACGGTGGTGCGGATTCCCGGCCCATCCTGCGTGGAAAACCGCATGATATTGAAAACTACGGCGGTAGATTGGGCGGCACTCACGACACCAGCGCCTGGGTCACGCGCGAGGCGAGCTGGTCGAAGGTGACGATCTCGTATAGCGAGGGATCGGACATGATGCGGGCCACCAGGGCGGCGTGCATGGCGTGGCCGGCGCGCTCGGCAATGACGTGGCCCAGGAGCGGACGGCCGAGAAGCGCGAGATCGCCGATGAGGTCGAGCGCCTTGTGGCGGCAGCACTCGTCGGGCGCGCGCAGGCCCTCGGGATTGAGCACGCCGCCGTGGTCGAAACCGATGCAGTTCGCGAGCGAGGCCCCACGGATGAGGCCCATGTTGCGTAGTTGGCTCTCATCGGCTCTCCAGCCAAAGGTTCGGGCGAAAGCGATCTCGGAAGCGTAGCGCTCGGGCGTGACCTCGAGTTCGATGGAGTGGCGTCCCACGGGATGCGGATAGTCGGTATCGCAGGTGAGGCGGAAACTGTCGGCGGGGAGGATGCTGATGCGCTTGCCGCGATCTTCAACCGAAATCGGACGGCGGATGCGAAAGTAGCGGCGCTTGCGGCGGTACTCGCGAATGCCGGCCTCCTCAATGAGACGCACGAACGGCAGACCGCTGCCATCCAGGATGGGAACTTCCAGGTTGTCGATTTCCACGTAGACGTTGTCGATCCCCATGGAATAGAAAACGCTGAGGAGATGCTCGGTGGTGGAGATGAGGACGCCTTGGCGCATCAGGCTGGTGGCGTAACTGACGCGCGCCACGTGGCGCCAACTGGCGGGGATCTGGAAGTTCTCGAGGTCCGTGCGCACGAAGACAATCCCCGTGGAGACGGGAGCGGGGAGAATGCGGATCCGGACGGGAACGCCGCTATGAAGCCCCACACCACTGGCTTCGACCGGGCGCTGCACCGTAGATTCAAAACGCAGGCTCAAGGTTGATCTTAACAGCAACTCGGCAACCCAAGTCTAAACATTTGATGTGCAAAGACTTGGATTGGGTACGGTGTGGCTGAAACGCCACAGTTTGCAGGGTTGTTGTGGCGGAAATGCGATCCCGGTTATGATGGGCCAAGTGGTCCATGAGCGATTGTTCCTGATTGACGCGTTTGGGTTTATCTTTCGCGCCTATCACGCCCGCGCCCGCAGCGGCGCTCCTCCCATGCGGACCAGCACGGGGCTTTCCACCGAGGCGGTCTACATCTTCAATAACATGCTGCGGAAACTGGCGAGGCAGTATGAACCGCCATACATCGCGGCGGTCTTCGAGAGTGAAGGGCCGACCCTGCGGGAGCAGGAGTTCGCCGCCTACAAGGCCAACCGCAAGGAAACG
>Ga0187862_10003392_pt1 | contig 15528 bp, 17 predicted proteins | sample June2016WEW_10_1_FD_133003 | JGI IMG/M metagenome (GOLD analysis project Ga0187862, IMG submission 133003) | Peatland microbial communities from SPRUCE experiment site at the Marcell Experimental Forest, Minnesota, USA - June2016WEW_10_150 | ecosystem: Environmental > Terrestrial > Soil >...
GTAGTTTTTCCACAGAACAGCCGCCGCCGAGACGAAGAAGATTGTCAGATAAGCCCAGTGCACCCGGTTCAGATCAAAGAGCAGCGAGGCGCTAGCCTTCACGTACTCGAAAGCCAGCAACTGGATTCCCAGCAATACCGCTCCCGGCACGTAGAGCATCGGGATCGACCAGCGATGCCTGCTGACGAACTCCCGCCGTTCCGGAAAGGTCAATACGAAGTGCAGAAACAGCGCTGGCTGCAGCAGCCACGCGACTTCATTGGACCACAGGACGGTCCAATCGAAAGCGTTGAACTTGCCGGTATAGTGCAGCGAGTAGAAAACGAACGATACCAGGCAGAAAATATAAAAGTGGGTGGAACCCACCGCCGTCCAGCGCCGCATCAATACATAAAGCCCAATGCCCAGGTAAATCAGTGCGATCAGCCGCAGCCAATCGTTCATGGAGCGCTCGGCCGGAACCAGCACCACTTCCACATCCAGCGGAACCGAGCCACGGAACAGCGAGTAAGTTGCCTTCGACCAGACGCCGGAATAGTAAAGTTGGCGCGTCACCGCCGCCAAGGTGTCGACGGGGCGGCCGTTGACGCTGATCACTTCGTCTCCGCGCCGGATTCCGGCTCGCTCTGCCGGCCCGTTCGGCTCCAGGCGGTCCGCGACCAGGTGGCCGTTTCGCTCCATCCACCACGCGCCATCGTCGGGGATCGCAGATTGATGCTCGATTTTGTAGTTGAAACCGGCGAAAAGTACCGCCGCAACTGTGAGCAGAGTCAGCAGGATGGCGGTAAACCGAGCCTCAAATTCGCGGTTCATAGTTCGCGACTCAATTCGCGACTCATGGAAGGGGACAGGTGCAGCGGCGTGTTCGGACATTCGTCGCCTTTCGGGCATCAGCAACTTCACTGCCACCCCTCAATTCCTGCCCACTGCCGCTAAGTCGCGCCCAGTTAGCGACTTCCACAATTATAGAGAGGATTTAGGATATCGGCTATGAATTATGGAAGGTAGTTTCTGCTTTTTGGGATGCCATAGGACTGTGGGAAGGGGTCTGGGTGCTGGATAAGACTGAGGGAGCTAGAGGATTTTCTGGTTGGCCGGGTTCTGAGGTGAGGTGACGTGATGTGCCCAAACCCTTCCTTGGTGTTGGGAGGGTCGAAACCTTCCCCGGGTTCCGACCCCCCCACTTACTGTTGCTCACCAGGCTCGCCGAGGAGAGGTGAGCAAATCCCGCAAGTGAGTGTGATCATGCGCCTGATGCCTGGAAACGTCCATGGAGACAGTCTGAAGCCATCTGAATTGATCTGAAGAAAATCCACCGTCCAACCCTTGACACGGCAATCCCGGCAGAACAGAATTCCTGACAGCTATTTAGCTGCATGGGTTGGAGTGGCATTAGGAGCAGCATTGCCGGATAAGCTCGAGAAGAAGGTTCGCTTCGACGATTTCGAGCTCGATTACGCCCGTTTTCAGCTCTATCGCGCCGGCAGCCCCGTTCGGCTCGAGGGTCTCCCTCTGCAATTGCTCCTGTTCCTCGTCGATAAGCGGGGACAACTAGTCACGCGCGAAGAGATCTCCAGTGCTCTTTGGAGCAAAGATGTGTTCGTCGACGCAGAACAGGGAATCAATACTGCGATCCGCAAGATTCGCCGCGCCTTGGCGGATGACGCCGATGAGCCCAAGTACTTACAAACCGTAGTCGGAAGGGGCTATCGCTTCGTCGCGCCCACCGCCGAAGAAGATGTTGCTGGCCAGACGTCGGCAAGAGCGTTTTCCGTTTCCCCCGAAGATCTGGGACGCGCCATTATGACCGCAGCCGGCATTGACCCCGACAATCCCAAGGGAACTCCTAAGCTCCCAGATCAATCCTGAGCATATCCCATCACTCGCCGTCACTCCAAAGAAAGCAGCGGGGTTATTTGGCCACCGAAAATGTAGTCCAGGGAAACGCATCCATATCCCGCAATAGCCCCTGCTCCCAACTGAATTCCGGATGCTCCCGCAAATGCTCTTGTGCCTTGAAGTTTTTGCCACAGGCATGGCCGGCGGCAGCCACGAATGACATTTGAGTCACCATCGCGGCGTCGGCTGCCTTGTTCTGCACCGCGCCAGCAATCCCGAAAGGTGGCTGCCAGGGCTGAGAGCCCCGCACCGACAAATCGATATGCCCGTCGAGCGTACGCTCATTGGCCTCCTCCTTCTTCGAGAAGGTGTCGTAATGATCCGCCAAGAAACGTTCGGCGGCAGCTACGTCAATCTTGCCCTTGTTCTCGGCCATCAACTGTTCCCACCGAACGTGACGGGCGTTGGCGCTCGCACTCATATCCTTGGTGTCGAAGTCCGTTTCCTCACGGATGAGTTTTTCGTTGACCGGGAAGTTGGAGCCGACGATGTACCCGTCTTTCTTCCGTTCCAGCGTCACGTTTTTTAACCCCAGTTCGAGGCTGGCGATTTCGTTATTCTTCACGTCGGCGATCAGCCAATTGTTGGCATAGCCGCCGTTGTTGCCCTCTTTCATAATGCGGGCGAAATCGTCGATCGATTTGGAATATTGTGCTGCCTTGCGTGCCCGCACAAACTCTGGAATCCCCGCCGGATCATAGCCGGAGAAATGACCGATCGTCGTTTCGGTGATTACGATTCCGTCCGCATTAACGACGAAATCGTCCGCGCTGTGGATGAACCCCGGAAGTCCGTCCATCAGCATGCGGCTGCCCTTCGCGGGAACAATATCGAAAATCATCGTCCAGCGCTGGCCATCGAGATAGCTTGTCCAGTTGTTGTGCGCGATGACGATCTTGCCGTCCTTCGTATAACTGCCGGTCGCCACAAACGCGCTGCAATGTTCCGGCGCGACCATCGACGCCGACGACTGAATGCCCTGCTCCTTATCGTATTGCTTGACGTAGTATTCCCACTCCTCCGCGGCGTTGAGTGCGACCACATCCCATAGATCCAGTTTCACGCCCTTCGCGCTGGCGCCATCCACGATGCCCTGCAACTCCTCGCGGTACTCTTTCTCGATATGCGGCCACATCATCGTCCGCGCCGCGTCGCGAAAAAACTGCCAGTCTTTATTGTTGTCGTGTGGAACCTCAAGCGCGGTCACCTTCAGCATGTCCTCGATTTCCGCAGCCAGCAGATAGCCATGCTGAAACCCGATCTCGGCCGGTTGACCCTCCAGATGGACAAAAGTCCACCCGTTCTTTTCAGGCTGGCGGAAGCTGCGTTTCAGCCGAGAGTCGCTAGGTGAGTTCTGAGTTGAGTTCTGCGCCAGCGAGGGCAGGGCAATCGCAGCGACCAACCAAATGAGCAACCATAGGATTCGGGCAGCGTTTCGGAACATTGATACCCCCACAAGAATGGCCCAATTGTAGCAGGCCGAAAACAGCCTTAAACGGGCGATGTCCGGTGTAAACGTCTTACCCCACCGGTCGCCGCATCGCGTCTTCGTCGCCGTCGTTCTAGAATCCGTTCTAGAATCTAAGAATGTCTCGCCTGGAACAAATCGTCGATCTCGAAAAGCGTTTTCTTCTCCCCACCTACAACCGTTATCCGGTAGGCTTTGAGCGCGGCAAGGGTGTTTTCCTCTACGATTTCGAAGGCAAGAGGTATCTCGACTTCGTAGCCGGTCTCGGCGTGAATGCGCTCGGGCATGCACATCCGCGCATCGTAAAGACCATCCGCGAGCAGGCAGCCCGCGTAATTCACGTCTCGAATCTCTATTACAACGAATATCAGGGACAAGTCGCCGAGCGCCTGTGCCAGCTTTCAGGCTCTAATTTTGATCGCGTCTTCTTCTCCAACAGCGGCACCGAGGCGATGGAAGGCGCCATCAAGCTGGCGCGTCTCGCCGGACACAAATCCGGTGGCGATGCCAAGTGTCAACTCGTGGCGCTGCAGGGTTCGTATCACGGCCGAACCTTCGGCGCCATGTCCCTGACCGGCCAGGACAAGTACCGCAAAGGTTTTGAGCCGCTGCTCGAAAACGTGACCTTTGTGGCGCAGAACGACATCGAAGCGCTGCACGCTGCCGTCAATGCCAACACCTGCGCCATCGTGCTGGAGCCCATCTTCGGCGAAGGTGGGATCCTGGAGTGTTCCGAGGAATTCCTGCTTGCATGTCGCACGCTTGCCGATCATTATCAGGCCGCGCTCATCTTCGATGAGATCCAGTGTGGCCTCGGCCGCACCGGCAAAATCTTCGCTTTCCAGAGCTTCGGAGTGGTGCCCGACATCGTCACCATCGCCAAGCCGATCGCCGCCGGAGTGCCGCTCGGCGCGTTCCTCTCGAAGGAACATTTCGCCTCCGCGATTTCACCCGGACAACACGGCACCACTTTTGGCGGCGGTCCGCTGGCCTGCCGCGTCGGGCTCGAATATCTGGCGATAGTCGAGGAAGAGCGCCTGCTCGAAAATGTTGTGAAAATTGGCGGCTACCTGCGTCAACAACTCCAGGAACTGGTCGAAAGGTATGCCGCAACCCGCGAAGCGCGCGGCCGCGGATTCATTCAAGGTCTTGTGCTCGACATTCCCGCGCGCCCATTAGTCGAGCAGGGTCTCGCCTATGGCGTGCTCTTTAACGCAACGCAGGATACGGTCCTACGCTTCCTGCCGCCGTTCCTGCTGGAAGAGAAGCACGTGGATAAAGGCATCAGAGTGCTGAAGAAGCTGCTAGGCAAGAAGCGGAAGAAAGCGCAGGGAGTGGCTTCACAGGTTGCTGCAGCGCATTAGCAATGCTTGTAGAGAAAGGGCTTGCACCGTCTTCCCGCCAAGCTACGTAGGATCTGGGTCAAAAAGGAGGGGAGCCAGGTTTCAGCTCCCCCGAAAAGCGATAGAGGCGATATCACTTAGTAAGACTCGGTCTGTGAGGTTTTCGTTGCCCATCGACACGCAAAATCCCGAAAAAAAAATCATTTTCGTCCGGGGGCGTATAAACCCGAGCGCTCCCGGAAACGCCGTTGCAGTCGAGGAGCATTGGCTCGAACTCCCCGACGGACGCATGCGCTATCTCAAGGCCGGGTCGGGACCGCCGCTCATCCTCATTCACGGGCTGATGGGATATTCCTTCTCCTGGAGATTCACCATCCCCGCACTGGCGCCCCATGCGACCGTTTATGCCATCGACAATCTGGGCGCTGGACTCTCGACAGCCAATAAGGGCATGGACTGCACCGTGCGTGCCACCGCCGAGCGAGTCCTTCAGTTCGCGGACGCGCTCAGCATCAAAGATTTCGACCTGCTGGGCACCTCCCACGGCGGAGGCGTCGCCATCATGGTGGCGGCGGTTTGTTCCGAAAGAATTGCGGAACGAGGTTCGGATAGAAGTGCAGAAGGATGTGCAGAGCGCAAAGTTAAAATTGTTGAGCGAAGCAAAGCTCGACGTTTGCAACGACTTATACTCGTCGCGCCCGTCAATCCCTGGTCACCGCATGGCAAGCGGCTAGCGCCCTTCGCGGGCAGTGCTTTCGGTTCCTGCCTCTTCCGCAACACGATTGAGCGCTGGCGCTTGCTCGACTACTTATGGCTGCGCCGCATGTTCAGCGACGGATCAAAAATTCCGCCCGATTCGCTCGAGGGCTACCGCATACCTGTGCTCAAGAATCAAGCCTTTCGTCATGCATCGCACATCGTAAGGAATTGGACGGCGGATCTCGCGGAAGTGGAAAGGTCGCTTCCCAAGATTTGCGATTACCCTACGCTCCTCATCTGGGGAACGAAAGACCGCGCCGTTGATTTCCATTCCGCCGCGCCGCTGCGCCGGAATTTTTGTGATGCCCGTCTGGTGGCGTTCGAGGGCGTCGGTCATTTGCCATACGAAGAGGCGCCCGAGGGCTTCAACCGCGCGCTCATCGACTTCCTCACTAGTACTTCCAGTTCTCAGTCGAACCCGCGCTTCTGAGAACTGGGAACTGAGAACTGGGAACTTGTTTCATCAATTCATGCACCCCACGACTTTTCACTCGCTACGCGCGTTCGTTGCCGACTACGGCTACTGGGCCGTGGCTCTGGCATTGCTGTCGGAGAGCGCCGGCATCCCCGTCCCCGGCGAAGTCACGTTGCTGCTGGCTAGTTTTCTGGCGTATTCCGAACACCAACTCCATCTCGGCTGGATCATAGTGGTTGCCACCTGGGCCGCCACACTCGGCGGCTATCTGGGCTACGCCTTCGGCTACTACGGCGGACGTCCACTGCTTAATCGCTATCAAAGCGTCTCTCGGATTCCGCCGGCCACGCTGAAACGCGGTGAGGAAATGTTTGCCCGCTATGGCGCACCCGCCATTTTCTTTGCCCGCTTCGTCTTCGGCCTGCGCGTTTTCGCCGGACCGCTTGCCGGAGTGCTGCGCATGCGCTGGCGAGTTTTTGCTCTTTTCAACTTCCTCGGCGCGGCCACTTGGGTCACCGCCATTGCCAGCGCTGGCTATCTTTTCGGGCAACATTGGCACAGCCTGTTGCGGGCCATGCAGCGCTTCAATATCGCCGTTCTGATTGCCGCCGTGGGTGTGCTCCTGTTTTTATGGTGGAGATATCGCCGGCAGCCGTCGAGGGAAAATGATTGAGGACAACTTAACGAACTGCGCTAATTTCACTTCGCCAGCTCTGCTTCTGAGCACCAGGTTTCTTCCGTCACTTCCCCTCGCCCCTGCCGTCGTCATATCCTGACAGAAGCACTGCCCGGAACCGAAGAACAACGTGATTAACAACGTGATTTCCGAACGCATGCAAACCAGCCTGAAATCCTCAACTGCGTCCCGCCTTCCGCGGCTGGCACTATCGCAGGTCTGGGTGCGATTCCTGCTTGCCATCGTCGGACTGATGCTGGCTTTTGCTGCGGCCCTGTTCTCCACAGTATTGGGCGAGTCCGGCAACCTCTGGGGAACGATCATCTTGGCGTCGGCGGCCCTACTACTCGCCATCTTCGTCGGCCTGACCACCGTGCCCTACTTGGCGCGGCGGGTCGTCGCCAGCCGCGTCCGCGAAGCCATGGACTACGACGTCACGCGCGCCGGCCTGATCTACATCCTGATCAGCGTCGTCATCGGGATCGCTGCCATCAACACCGGAAATAACCTGCTTTACGTAGTCGTAGCCGCACTGCTCTCCGCCATTCTGGTTTCCGGCATCGCTTCGGCGCTAGTGCTGCGTAGTCTCGAGCTCGACGTCCATTTGCCCGAACATGTTTTTGCCGGGCGTCCGATGCTGGCGCGCCTGCTGTTGCGCAACACAAGTTCGTGGCTGCCATCTCTTTCCGTGCGCGTGGTTCCTGCCAAGCGCAAGAATAAAGACCACTGGGGTTGGGAAGCCTCTACCTTCGGCTGGCCCCGCAATCGCGCGCCCCAGGACCAATGGCTCCACCTGCCCGACCGTCGCCTGCGGCGCGTGCGCGAAGAAGCAGAAAAACCCATCCTGCGAGAATCCGTCTATTTCCCTTTTCTCGCTCCCGCACAGGAACTCCGCGCCGACCTGGAACTCAGCTTCCCGGCCCGCGGCCGCTACTGCGAAAAAAACTTCGGTCTGGCCACCCGCTTTCCCTTTTCCTTCCTGATGAAGACCCGACGCATTAACCTGGCCCGCGAAGTCATCGTCTATCCCGTCGTCGAGCCCGCCGAACAATTCCTCGAGGTTCTTCCCATGGTCACCGGTGAGTTCGAAACGTTTGTCAGCGGCCGCGGCTACGATCTTTACCGCATCCGTGAATACATGCCCGACGACTCGGCCCGCCACGTCGACTGGAAAGCGACCGCCCGCACCGGCTCGCTCAAAGTGCGTGAGTTCAGCCGCGAAGATGAGCGCAAGCTCCGCATCGTATTCGACAACCCCGCACCGCGAGTCCTGCAGCCCGCAGTGTATGAGCGAGCGGTGTGTCTGGCGGCTTCTCTGGGATGGCACTTCGACCACGAAGACGTCGAAGTCTCTTTCGTCGCGCCCGGTCTGGAACCAACCGAAGACGTCTTCACTTTCCTCCGGTACCTGGCGCTGGTCGAGCCGCAGGAGGCGACCCCGGTGTTCGGTCGTCTTCGGGCCAGTGAAGATTACAATCTGATCGTGACCGCCCGCGACGCCGCCGAGATTCCCGCCGCCTTGGCCGCCAGATCCTACGTCATTTCCTTGGGCACGGGCCAAAAAACGTAGCCTGTTTTAGAAAACAATTTCTCCCAGAGTCTGGCCTGCCTTCTCATTTTTCTCTTTCCCGCCTGGCGATTTTCGACATACAAAAATCACCCGCTCATTCTAAAGGACTTGATGACTGGTAACAGAAATTTGGTCACAAATTCCCCTGATTCTCCAAGGCCAAAAGCATTAGGTCACCAAGGAGATCAGAATGGCAAAACAAACGGTAACACTGCTCATCCGGTCCATGAACGCCAAAGGCAAGCGTGCTTGGGTTGAAGTCAAATGGCAAGAAAAACTATGAAGAGGGCACCATTTTTTATTTGCGCTGGCTGCCGAAAGGGGCGAACAACTACACCTACGAATCGCTGGGCAATACTGGCTTGCAATTCGCTCAACTCCAGAAAGTCGGCAAGGAACTAGAACTTATCAAGAAAGAAGATGCTTAGTCTTTTCAATCTCTTTGACATACGTGTCATCCTCGTGCTGTTTGCCGATGGTTTTAGCGAGCCACCAAACAATTAGGATTACAATCCCAATCGACAATAACCATCCCATACTGGTTCTCCGTCTCGAAGAAAGCGTCGGCTCATTGAGTGTTTCAGCAAACTCTCGTCACTTCTGACCATCGCCATGACACGACCTGCACACGCCTGATCCTTTGCAAAACCCACAAGAGGGTTTATTCGGATTGATAGGGCCGTTACCGGGATGTGCAGAACTGCCGGTCCTTTGCAGAATTTGCACCGCCCAGTGCTGCTACAATCGCTGTATTGCTTCGCCATATCACCTTGGATGACTTCAAAGGCGACATAGACTATATGCTATGTACTGAAGCGAGCAAAGCGGAAAAGATCGGGTCGTGCTTAAAGGCGTCACCGATCCCCGGAAACCGCTGGGTCATGCAATCAAGCGTCGGCGGCTCAAGCTGGGGCTGACTCAGGAACAGCTTGCCGAGGCTGCCGACCTCCACTGCACCTATATTTCCGGGATAGAGCGGGGCGTCCGCAATGTTTCAATCGTGAATCTGTTTCAGATCGCCACGGCGCTGAAGGTCCGGGTACGGGACTTGGTGAGAGAATTCTGATCGTGTCCTTCTGCCTTCTGCGCCTCCTGAACCGAAACTAGCTCATAATATCGGGGGATGTGCCCCCTCTCACCTAACCAGTCGGTTGTCACGGATCGCGAGCCCGATCAGGAGAAAAACCTCGACCCCAATGGCCCCCGCATCCGCTGCCCGCTTTGCGGCTGGTCGCCCCGCAAAGAAGACCGATGGTCTTGTACCTGCGGGCATGTGTGGAACATGTTCGACACGGGAGGAGTCTGCCCAGCCTGCCTGCATCAGTGGACTGCAACCCAGTGTCTCTCCTGCAAGCGGTGGTCACTCGGAGTGGTATGTGCAGTAACTCAGAACAACTGTCGGGCGTTCTTATGGTTCCGCACAGGCCAGATCGTCCCTCTTCGGAGCCTTGCGAGACGGCTGGCTAATGTGATCTTGACCTGAACCCGCCATACGTCAGGTAGATGCCGAGGACCAGTGAAATACCTGAGTACACGTAGAAAAGGCCTGGGTAGTGAAGTTGCCGAAGGAAGAAGTCCGCTTCCACCTCCACAGGCAAAAACAAAAGCAACAGGCTCTTGAGCAATGTCACCCAGCCGACGAGGGTGACGATCACCACCAACGCACCCCCCGACCAGATATTGTGCGCGAGAACCATCGCCAGACCAGCGGCCAATGTGATCACACCGAGGACAAAGATCATCGAAGAATCCTGAAGAATGGCGGTTACCGTTTGCACCGTCGCTTGTTTGCGAGTCATCATGGATACCGCCGCAAGAATGCAGTACAGCCCAATCAGCCTGCTAAGAAAAAGTGTACGTGGCGACATGGTGGCCTCCCCTGCTGGATGTACCAAGCGATTCGTCCTCGGCCAGTTGATCCCGTCAGCGCCTGCAAGGAACACCGTGCTGCTCTTGCCAACGGGCACAGAGTACCATGTGGGACATGAGCAGAATACGCCCACAATGCCTCGACGCGAACCCTTCGGATCGCTCGGCGCAAACCGATGTCCTTCTTCGGGAAGAGCCAGACGAGGAAGAGGACGATGAGGAAGATGAAGGAAACGTCACGAACGAGGGTGACGACGATGAAGAGGATGACGGAGGCTACTCGGTGCAGGTGTGCCGTTTGTGTCAGTGGTGAAGGATGAAACGCGAAGATTTTGTCAAGGTTGCAGAGGAAGCCTTGGATTCGCTACCGGAAGAATTCCGCAGCCGTATCCAGAATGTCGCGATTCTGGTCGAGCACGTGCCGCCGAACCAGTCACGACCCCGGCCGGGGCAGAAGCGGCGATTGCTTCTCGGCATCTTTCACGGCGTGCCAGCCACCAAGAAGAGCGTCTTTGACTTACCGATAGGTCCAGCCCACAATCGTGCTTTATCACAACACCAGCCGAAACGAATTGCTTGCGATACTATTGCGTTGCTCGCGGTTTTCGACGGAGCCGCGTCGCAAACATCCATGGACGGGGTATCACAAATGTGCAAGCTTTCGAGCCTTCGCCAAATATACATTTCTGCGTTACTGATCGCGCTTTCGCTTCCGAATGTCAGCGTGCAGCTTGCCGAGGCTCAAAACAGTCCAGCCGCGAGCATTCAGAACACACCCGCACAGATTCACGCCCTCAAGGTGACCCTGCTATCAACGATGCTGGTGGGCAGTACAACCGGGTTGGGCGAGTGGGGATTCTCGGCACTGATCGAAGCCGATGGTCATCGCGTGCTGCTGGATACTGGAGCCCATCCCGATACCGTGCTGCAAAACGCACGCGACTTGAAGATCGATTTGTCCGATGTTAGAGAAGTGATCCTTACGCACAACCACTGGGATCATGTCAGTGGGTTGATGACCCTTCGCAAAGAGATGATGAAAAAGAATCCCTCGGCACTCTCCGTGGTGCATGTCGCACGCGGCATTTTCTACAGCAGACCTGCGCCCGAAGGTGAGGATAACCGCATGATCGCAGTAAAGAAGGAGTACGAAGCAACTGGCGGAAAGTTCATCGAACATGAGGAGTCGGCAGAAATCTTTCCCGGCGCGTGGCTGACAGGCCCGGTGCCCCGCAAGTATCCGGAACGCAACTGGAGCGTCAGCGGAAAAGTGCAGACCCCAGCGGGCTTGGTTGAGGACACGATCCCCGAAGATCAATCGCTGGTGCTCAACACGCCGGAAGGATTGGTCGTGGTCACTGGCTGCGGGCACGCGGGAATCATCAACATACTCACGTTTGCCCGGCAGGAATTTCCCAACGAGCCAGTTGAGGCGGTCATCGGCGGACTGCACCTCTTTCCAGCGACGGATGAGCAACTGGATTGGACTGCGGACAAGATGAAAGAGTTCAAGGTGGCGAACCTCATGGGCGCACATTGCACAGGCATCGAAGCCGTGTATCGAATTCGGCAGAAACTCGGGCTGGCGCGAGCATCGGCTGTTGTGGGAAGCGTGGGGTCAACCTTCGTCCTCGGCGAAGGCATACATCCCGGCCCGCTTGCCAAATGACAACACGCTCACCCGATCTGCCATAATCTCCCCATGTGCGGTCGCTACCAATTTAGTGAGCGTGATTTGAGGTAGCCTTAATCCGTCCGTCTTGAGGAGGTCTCCATGGCAGATCAGTCTCCCGCTGAGATCGTGCGGCACGGTTCTACATTGTCGATTCTATGGGGCGTTTTGCTGATCGTCTTTGGTATGTTCGCGGTCGGCTCGCCATTTCTCGCCGCAGTAGCAGTCAGCGTTGTAGTTGCTTGGCTCATTATTCTGGCAGGCGTGGTTCACTTGATGCTCGCCTTTCACGCACATCGAGCGGGTAGATTGATCTGGAAGCTGCTGGTCGGGCTTGCCTACGTCTTGTTTGGTGTGTACCTGATCCTGCATCCGGTGTTGGGGGTAGCGTCTCTGACTCTGGTGCTTGCAGTGCTGTTCTTGATCGAAGGCATATTGGACGTGATCTTGTTTTTCAACATGCGCCCAATGCGGGGAGCGGTCTGGGTGCTGGTAGATGGGATTATCACCCTACTGTTGGGACTGATGATCTACCTGCAATGGCCGTCGAGTTCCCTTTGGGCGATAGGCGTTTTGGTTGGGGTGAGCATGATCATCAGCGGAGTGACTCGGGTCATGCTCTCGTTGGCAGTGCGTAAAGTAGCTGCTGTGGGGGCGTAGAAGGAAACTTCAAGTTCCGTGGATGACGTTGCAAAATCTTCAGTTGTCTTAGATCGCGATCTCGACCAAGAGAAGAGCCTCGCCCCAAATGGCCCCCGCATCCGCTGCCCGCTCTGCGGCTGGTCGCCCCGCAAGGACGACCGATGGTCTTGTAGCTGCGGACACGAATGGAACACGTTCGATACCGGGGGCGTCTGCCCAGCCTGCATGCACCAGTGGACTGAAACCCAGTGCCTTTCTTGCAGCCGTTGGTCGCCGCACTCGGAGTGGTATGCGGAGTGAATTATCAGACTGCACTCTGCTCCGGCTTGTAGCTGAAATAAACGGCTCCTCCTATAATCAGCGCACCACCTGCCAGAGCCGTAATCCCCAAGACCTCATGAAGCAACGAAACACCGAGAATCGCGCCGACTAGCGGTTCCAAATTGACGAAAATTCCGGCCTGCGATGTGGGAACCCGCTTGAGTCCCCAATTCCACAAGACCGTTGCGCCCGCAGTAGCAAAGAATCCCTGTTCTGCCAAGGCAATCCATGCGCGAGTTGAGTAATGCAGCATAGGAACGCCGGACGTGGTCACGACCACAACTGCCAGAAGGAGCGTGCCGATCCAATACACGAAGGCTGTCACCGTCAGTGGGGAATGCTGTCCCATTAGACGTTTCGAAATCAGAATCCATGCAATGGCTGCAAGCATTGAAAGCACAACCAGCAGGTCACCACGAATGGTTGCGTGCACGACGCTGGAACCTGTCTTGCTCGACAACGCGATCAAAGCAGCGCCAACCGTCGAGGCCGCAAGCGCAAGCCAACCGCCGAAGTGCAACTGGTCTCCAGAGAGCAACACGGCTGCGATGGCGAGGAGCATGGGAAGTGTGCCGACCATCAGGGAAGCATGAGAGACAGTGGTGAGGGAGAGTCCTTTGAACTGCACCAGATACAGCACGGGTACTCCGAGCACAGAGGCCACGAACACCCAGCCCCATTCGTGCCCGTCAAAGTGAGGACGATCCCAGAAGATGATTGGCAACAGTCCTATGCAAGCGAACGCAAGACGAAACAGGATCATGGCCGCTACGGGCATCTCCGTTAGCGCGATCTTGCCGAAGAAAAACCCTGTTCCCCATAGGCATCCAGCCGTTGCCAGAGCGAGGATGGGGATGACACGACCGTGCGGCTCGCACATTGCTTCCGATTGTAGGGCAGGCGTTAACGAGCATCCATCGGGCACGGTGCGGAACTTTATGGGGCTTCAGTCTCGCCAAAAAAAAGTACGGGAGGTTCAGGGCGGCAACAGACGCCATACCGCTGCCACAGCCGGAACCAAGGGCTATGCGCGAGCATCTCGTCGTGCCTCCGATTCACAGCCGAAAGGTCGCTGGCGCTCAGCGGTCTGGTATCAGGCACTGCGAAGGTGCGCTCCAGCCACTCGATTTCAGCAATGCTCTGTTCAGCGTCCATCCCGTCACAATATCTAACAGAAAGGCAGGGAGGTCAATTCGGAGCGGCATCTCTAAAGACCGTGACTGCCCGATTTGTGCGCTGCCAGCCGATCCGCTAGCGCCCGCCCCACGTTGGCAGCCCAAACAGTTTCTTTGGCGGTGTCCCCCGCGCATGGTGATATAACGCAGTGGCTAGCTCGTAGAAGACGCACTGCTGACATGTGGCGCGAGTAGACCAGTCACGCTTTTTGGACAAGTTCCACGGGCATGTGGCTCAGCTTGTCGTAAATCCGGCTCCGTCGTAGCAGAGGCCACCAATCGTAAAGATAAATTTGCATGGGTCGCCACATGGCGACCCATCCCGCAATCGTAAGGCTCTCCCGCACGACAGCAGCCCAAGTGCCCCCCGAATGACCTAACAACATCTTGCTTAGAAGTAGACAGGCAGCCAAAAAAAGGAGCCCGATGAAAAGACTCGTGCGGCCCTGCCTCATGAGTCGCTTGAACTCCAAATCAGTAATTTGTGCACGGTGAACAAAGTGGTTGCGGACGGCCGTCCGAATCAATTCTTTGGGGTCTTCGGAGGGCCACTGCTCCAAGTAGATTCGCAATTTGAGCGGAGCCTTAGCAGGAAACTCTTGCGCCCAGCTTACGATGAATTCTTCCGCATCGTCATCGAGGTCCTTTTCAATGAAGGGGGAAGGGTCCATCGAATTGAAGAGTTGGTTCATATCGCGCAGTTTCACACTTATGGTGTGCGGCTGCTCGCCCTTCGTAGTGGCAGTGCGTGACAATGAGAAACGCATAATCCCCGCCGCGTTGGTGGCGGCTATCGATTGTATAGGGGCTTAAGTCTTGGCGCTGTCGCACGCCAAGACACAACACTCCCAGAGCCGCACATCAGGATTGGCCCGCGCTCCCTCTCGAAGAGGTGCCGCTGCTAGCCCTCAGTAAACGGCGCGTTTGAAGTGGAACCTGCTGCCGAGCAGTGCTCTGCGGATATCTTACGCCGCCCAGTAATGCAGCTTCGAGCGTGGGAAATTCGCGAGAAAAGTGTTGCTGACTAGCTCGCATTTCCCGTGATCGTCATTAGGCTTGCTCATCTCTACCAGCGGCAGCACCCGTCCTTTCGTTTCAGACTGGTCAATATTGAACAGACTGGTTTGTCCCGCACCGGATATTGTCCGGCTATATCGGACTTTCGTGAAAGGGCATCCCTTGCCTACTAGTCCAGAAGAAAATTGGGATAGGACCGTCTCACCGGAACTAGGCATTCAGAACAGACCACAACGTTCTTTCGCCGCCGAAACGGCAGAGCATTCGACTGAATGTAAACGTGCGAATCGTTTCCTGCCGACCAGTTTGCAGAAGCATAAAAAGGCTGTACCAACGGGCATTAGCTTTTGGAGGAAAACCACATGAAGCCAATAATCACTGGAATGTTGTTACTTCTTTTCGGGGTTACTGTTCCTGCCTTCGCGCAGGAAGAGCACCACGAAGAGGGCGCTAAGCCAGCACAGCATGAGGAACAGGCTAAGCCCGCTGCAAAGCAGGGACAAGCCAAACCTCAAAAGCACGAACAGCAAGCAAAGCCTGCAAAGCAGGAGCAGGCGAAACCGGAGAAGCAGCAACAGCAAGCTAAGCCACAGAAGCAAGAGCAACAGGCGAAGAGCCCAGAACAGAACCAGCAGAAACAGGCACAGCAACAAGCCAAGGGCCAGCAACAGCAAGAAAAGAAACAACAGCAACAGCAGACCA
>Ga0187862_10003406_pt1 | contig 15487 bp, 10 predicted proteins | sample June2016WEW_10_1_FD_133003 | JGI IMG/M metagenome (GOLD analysis project Ga0187862, IMG submission 133003) | Peatland microbial communities from SPRUCE experiment site at the Marcell Experimental Forest, Minnesota, USA - June2016WEW_10_150 | ecosystem: Environmental > Terrestrial > Soil >...
ATGCCGTAGACGTGACAGCAAGCTCCGGATAGTTTTTCAGCGAAGCCGTCGAAAATGTGTGCAGTGTTTCCGGAACCCGCCAGCAGTACAACCGGTCGACCCGTGCCGCCCCAATCGAGCACTTCTAGTCGGATACCCTTTTCCACCGTTACGAATTGCACAGTGTGTTTGGACGGATCGTGCCAAGGCACAGAATCTTGGGCGAAGCCGGTTACAGTGACCGCCAGACTTAGGACGAGCAAACGAACGAGGAGATTTGCCACGTCGATCACGGTACCAGCCCTGCCAATCAGGTGTCTGAGCAATTCTGGACACCGTCTAAATACTGATTCTGCACGCGGGCGAACCGGGCCTGGCGACCCCTGAACAGCGGACGGGGGTTACGCCGGTTCTTTAAGTGCCCAACGCAGGAATAGCTTCTTCCGTGCGGGCGTGATTACTATAAAAGGAACTTGAATCTTGTATGTTCTATCCATTGAATCAGCTACCTTCCGGTATACCACCCAGTTTTCTGGGTCGTCTTGTTTCTTGCTCGACCCTGTTGTGGGTTTCGTTGTGGCATACAGTGCAGAGCGTGATCAGGTTCTCGTTGCTTTCCACTAGGTTCCCGAATTCCTTGCGCTGCTCGTCGGTGATCGTGGTTCGCAGGTACTGAACCTCCCCCAGTCGTTTGCGAACGAACACGATCTGGGCGGCGGCGGATTTCCAAGACATCACCTCTGGCAATAATGGCGCGTACTCAGCCGGTCCGGGATGGGACGCATGCACTGGGATTGGATCACCAATCGGAACCCGGGTAGCAACAGCTTTGGGTGTTCCTCCCCCGGCGCAAGCGAAGAGGACGGGCACTTAGGGTTAAGCCAGTGAGGCGGCGCGGCCGGCGAGCTGCGTCGCCCTTTATTCAGCTTCAGCGAAACCCGCGCACAGGCAGCTTGAGGAGGCAAGCTATGCGTCGAACTTTGGTCGGAATCGTTGTATCCACAATGGCTACTTTTGAAAATAAGGGCTCGCGAGTATCTCGCCGCAGCTTTTGTATTTCCCTGCTACTTCCAATCTTCCTTGCCTCTGTCTCCGGTAACGCCTTCGGTCAGTCATGTCCGCATCCCAATTATCCGACTGCGGCCTCGACAGCAATTGACTCTAGCTGTGGTCCGCAAGGCAGCGGAGGTGATGAGGCTACGCAGAATGAAGCGAAGAATAACTTCTGCGCCTCTGGTGAGCAGGACAGACGAAGCAAAAGGCACGATTGTGGTAGCAGCTCAACCGCCATCAGGTCCGTTTCGTCCAAGCAATTCTCTCGTGTGACTTCCCAGGAGCCGACTTCTGGCCCGGAATACTTCCCGGTTGGCCGTCGACTGGGTTTCGGATAACGATCTAGTGTTTCAGTGGACGCTTTCGGCCCAAATTAGGCGACTAAGGGGTTCCGCCGCCAACGGTATTACCAGTTCCCAGATTCTTCACCATGGTCGAATCATTTGAATATTCATTGGACTGAACGTTGGCGGCGGTCGAGGTGCGATCCAGAACGATCGCTGTAACCATGTTGTCGAACAGATTTCCTGTGATAGTTCCGCCGCCCGCTGTGCTCCCTACCTCGATGCCGATTGGGTAAGTGCTGCCTTTTGCCGGACTGCCAATATTGAAAGAGTTGCCCGTCGCGCTGTAAAGATAGGCTTGCTGCAGATGAATCCCCGTTCCTGTGTCCGGCACGATGAACAAATTTGCGCTGAACAGGGTGTTCGAAAGACTACTGCCGACGTAGATTCCACCGGTTGCGCAATTGAACTGGCTGCCAAGTACCGTCAGTTGATCCAGACCACCGATATTTGGTGGAACATAGATTCCATAGTCACCACCAACGAAATTCGACTGCGAGACGGTGAGCCCCTCCACCTGTTGACCGTAGACAATTCCCTTGGAGAGGTAATTGAAAGTTGCACCCGTGACGTTGAACACGACGGCCGGATTGTTGCTGCTGCCTTGCAGCACGACGCCAATTCCCTTGGTGGAGTAGGCGGCCCCGCCTGGGCCAGAGATGACGAGCCCCACAAGATTTACGTTGGAGATCTGAGTGATCTCCACGGCACGATCCCAATAGTCATTCTGACTATAGCCGTCGGCCCCACGGACCGTAACATCGAACAACTCGGACAGGGCGTTGTCAGCCGCACCAACGTTTCCGTTCGTCTGGTTCAGCACAACCGCACTTCCAACACCCACAGAGCCGGTGATCAGCGACATGTTACGAAGATGGACTGAGTTCTCCGCTCCGACATAATCGATGGTCAGGCCTCCGCCCGTCGGCCAGTAGAGCTGTGTGACATCTGCCCCGGCGCCTGTCAGCGTGATTGAGGCGCTGCTGTTCGGCAACACGAACTTGAAGTTGGATGCGAACGTAAACTGACCCGGCGGAAAAAAGACGCAAGCTCCGCCGCCCGAAGACGCATTCAACGCGGCGGCCAACGCAGCCCTATTGTCAGGGTTCGCCGACGAGCCGCCGTACGCCGCGATGTCTGTACAGGTGCCAGTTCCGCTAGCGGTCGGAAGCAATCTGGCGGTTTGCGCCGATGTCATTTGGACGTTGCCAAGAACCATTAAGAAAGCGACAACGAAGACGATCATCAGTTTCGTGTGATGTTCCGCTTGGCCCATTCCAACCCCTGCGGCTTGGCTAACTTTCATACGATGTGCTCCGTTCGATTCATTATTGAGGACTCGAACAACGTGTACAAACCCGAGTTGCGGCAGAGGCACTCGGAGGAGACAAAGATATCTATCAGCAGCAGCTTCTCTGGCCGGATCGTTGGCGATCCGGAAGTTGTCCAGAAACGGGCTTCTGGGAAGTGGGATGCTTCCCAGGTAGTGGCCGTGCTCGGGCCCAAGAGTCGATCGTTTGCACTCCGCGATTCGTCTCCAGTGAAATCGACCACTCTCGGCGTTGGCCACCGATTCCGTACTTTGCCCCTTTAGGGAGGAATTTGACTATTTTCCATTGAGAGAATCATAGCCGACGCGAGCGTTCACGCAAGGTACGAGCCCCGCGTTCGCCCTTTTCGCCAGTCAGCCATCACCAGTTTGAAAACTCAAGGCGACCGGCGTAAACTAACACATGACACACTACTGCATTCCACCAAGCTCCCAACCAAAGGGAGCTTTTGCATTTTCCCCTTCCACTCGACAACCAACGCTGTTCTCCCACACAACCCACCAAACTGCAACAATCCAACCGAAAAGGAGAGGACTATGAGCGCGAGACGGTTTAACTACTTCGACGACTGGAAAGACTATGTATTGGAGTGTCCCAAGTGCCGGTGGAGCGGCAAGTTTGAGCAGGGTGCCGTCGAGTACTTCGCCGAATTGATGGACTGCTGCTGTCCGCAATGCAATTCTCTTGACGCGCCCATGCTGGCCATCGTCAGTTATCCAACGCTTCAGGAACTTCGCGCGAACCAAGATAAGCCCGGCATACGAGAATATGTCGAACGGATTGACGCTGGCTTCGACAGGTTCGAGAGGGAAAAACTGCGAGAGCCAGGTCAACTCTTGGAAATCAATGAGGACAGCTTTGCGCTGACGTGGGACTTCGACGCTTCTAACCCGGACGACGAACGCACTTTAATCAAGCACGGCGACACCGTCGTTTTTTCAGAGCCTGCCCGTTGGGAAGAGTCCGAGCGGTTCCACCAGATTGCCGAAATCCTGAAACAGAAATACGGAAATCGGATCAGCGACCTTATCCCGACCGAGAGAAGTGAAATGCGGTTGTGGGGGGACAAATCTACGGCGCCGGACTATGTGGAATCAGTCCGAGACAAACTTCGAGAACAGAGCCGTGTAAAGTAGCCTCATTGGAGCTCAAGAAACCAGTGTGTGATTGCAAGAGCCATTAGGCGTATCGCTATCTTGATGGCTAACCACTCATAAGATTATGGCTTGAGACCGCTTTAGCAGTTAAATATGCGCAAGCCATCGGTCAGAAAAAGAGGGTTATTTACTTTTAGACCATATAGCGGTCCCACGTTATATCAACTGGCATAAGTATCGGCAAATGCAGCTGGAAGCAACAAGCACAGCGAGCAGGAAACCTTGGTCCTCAACAACGATCGTCACGCCACTTGTGTCTCAGTTCTTGCGCACCGAGATCACTGACGCCGTGTAGCGATCCCCGCGCAATAATGAGAGACTGTATTCAATGGCTACGTTTTGCGCATCATACGTTGTCTCCCGGATCATCAGTAGCGCATTCCCCACAGAAGTCTGAAGTATTTCCGCTTCTTCTTCTCCTGCAATCACGGCCCCGATCACCTCTTCCGCCCATTGCAGTTTGCGCTTGTAGCTGTGCTCGAAAATGGAATAAAGAGACTGTTTCTCCAGATCTTGTTTATCGATCCCCGTGAAGATGCGTGCCGGAAGGTAGCTGGTGACCACCGCCACCGGTTCACCGTTCACCGAGCGGAGTCGCCGGGCCCGGTACACGCGCTCCCCCGGACTCAGTTTAAGCGCCTGAGCCACCTCCAGTTCAGGATCTTCCAGACCCATGCTGAGCAAGCGGGCTGATGGATTGAGCCCTCGCCTCCGCATCTCCTCGCTGAAGCCGCGAAGCTGCTGAAAATTCCACGGCACGCGTCCAGAGCCGATCACGGGCCGTTTGCCCTTGGCAATCACCAACAGACCTTCGGCTCGCAGTTTCTGAAATGCCTGCCGGACCGGCATCTTGCTGATCCGGAGGGCCTGGGCAATTTCGCCCTCCGAACAGAATGTCTCCCCTTGGCTCAGCTTCTTTTTCTTGATCAGCTCGCGCACATGATCCACAATCTGCATGTAGTAGGGCACGAAGCTGTTGTTGTCGATCGTTAAGCCGAGCTTCTCTACGGTGACCAAATCAGTTTGCGGCAAAGCGCCCTCCGTACCAACCAATATACATAGTATACAATGTATATATCATTCTTCAAGCCGACTTGCATCAATGTTTCTTGAGGTTCATTTGCAGACTTCGATACTTGAGTAAATGGCTTTTTATCAGTGTATTGTACGCATATGTTCAACTCGATAGAAATAGCAAATCGGCACTAGCCGAAAAATTGTCTTGACATCATATATGCATACGCGGTTCATATGCGTCTGTACGGGAGATCCCTTATGGTCGCCATCAATCTCAAGCGTAAAGAATGCCCCCATCGCACTTTCTCTGACACCACCGCTCGCATCGTCGCGACCCTCTTCGTATCACTGTGCGTGCTTTTCCCCTTCGCCGTCACCGCCGAAGCTCAAGTCGAGTCGGGAAAAATTGTTGGGACTGTCAAAGACGCTTCCGGAGCCGTCATCGATAGCGCGGCGGTCAAGGTCACGGAGATCCAGACCAATATCGAGAGAAAAACGAAAACCGATAGCAACGGCGAGTATCTGGTCACCGAACTGAAGTCCGGCGAGTACACCGTAACCGTGGAGCATCAGGGATTCAAGAAAGCACTGCAAGCCGCTTTCAAGCTAGACGTGAATCAAGTCGTTCGCGTCGATATTACCCTGACCGTCGGCTCCATCAGCGAAGAAGTCGTGGTCACTGCAGCCGCTCCGCTGATCGAGTCCGAAACCTCTTCGCTCGGGCAGGTAATCGCGCAGAGCCAGGTGCACGATCTGCCCTTGGACGGGCGCGACTTCGTGGAGTTGGCTTATCTCACACCCGGCGTCAACCAGGGACCAAGTGCCGGCTACACCGTGCAGCAGGGCGGCATACCTGAAGATCAACGGGGCAATGCCTCAATTCAAGTGAATGGGCTTACCGCCACCAACAACAATTTCCTCCTCAACGGGTTCGACAACAACGAACAGCAGATCGGAATTGAAGTAATCCAACCCTCCATCGATGCGATTCAGGAATTCAAAGTGCAAACCAACAGTTTCGGCGCGGACATTGGCCGAGGCGGCGCCGTGGTCAATGTGGTGTTGAGGTCCGGAACCAACCAATTTCACGGCAGCCTGTTTGAGTTCCTGCGCAATTCCGCCTTCGACGCCAAGAACTACTTCGACAGCTCTACTCAACCCATAGCACCCTTCAAGCAAAACCAGTTCGGGGGAACTTTCGGCGGCCCGATCCTGAGAGACAAAACCTTCTTCTTCGTCGACTATCAGGGAACTCGCATCCGGCAAGCCCAGACCTTTATTTCAATTGTCCCGTCTCCTTCCGAGATTGGCGGTAACTTTTCGGACCTGTTCACCGGGCAGACTTTCTCCCCCTGCCCCACTCCTTCGCCCTCCGACACTTTCGATACCGGGACGATCTTCGACCCTTTCACCAGCCGCAACTACCTCTGCTCGGACGGCATAACCACCGTGCCCATTCGCACGCCAATTCCAGGTAATATAATCCCACCCTGTAGTAGCGCCCCCGACGGCGCCTGCCTCGATCCAGCCGCGCTGAACCTCGTTCAACTCTTTCCCGCACCCAATCGCTCCCTTGCCGCTGGAAACTACCTGTCCAACCCATCGGCCAGCAACAATCAGGATTCCTTCGACGTTCGCGGAGATCACCAGCTCACCAGCAAAAACAATTTGTCCCTCACCTTCAGCTTCAACAACGTGCAAGCCTTCGCTCCAGATCCCTTTCCCGGCGAAGCCGGCGGAGGAAACTTCACCGGTCACATCACAAACTTGGCCAGATCCGCCGGAATCAGCGATGTGCACACCTTCTCCGCAGACAAAATCAACGAACTCAAGATCGGCTATTCCCGCTACGTGGTGCGAGCCATACAGAATTTCGCCGGCCAGCCCATCTCGCAACAACTCGGCATCCCAGGTATTTTCGATCCCAACAACGCCTCGGCCACCGGCGGCCTGCCCAATCTCCAGTTCTCCAGCCTGAGCCCGCTCGGAAGTACCGACTGGTTTCCCGAGTTCCTGAACGAGAACAACTACCAATACGTCGACGCCTTCACCTACGTGCGCGGCCGGCATTCCTTCAAAATGGGAGCCGACGTGCGCCGCCGCCTGCACGGCTTTTTTCAGACCCAGAACGCGCGTGGCGACATGATGTTCAACGAACTCTTCACTTCAGACTTGACCACCGACACAGGCGGAAGTGCGCTCGCCAGTTTTCTCATGGGTTATCCGGACTCCGCCTATCGCGACGGCCAGAAAGGATCCTTTGGGATGCGCTGGACCGAGTTCAGTGCCTACCTCATGGATGATTTCCGGGCTACCCCCAAACTGACCCTCAACCTTGGTCTGCGCTACGATCTCTTTACCCCGCCGGTCGAGCAGGAGAATCGCCTGGCCAATTTTGATTTCTCTACCGGGCTATTTGTCTCGCCCCAGATGCCCGGCGTCAGCGCTTCCGGCGACGTAAAGACGGATCACAACAATTTCGCTCCCCGCATTGGATTTGCCTGGACCCCATGGAACGACAAGACGGTGATCCGGGGAGGATTTGGAATCTTCTACGACGTGCAAGCCGATCAGAGTGATGCCGAGCTCGCTTACAACCCCACTGGACTGTTTTTCAGCCAGAACATTTTCAACCCCGCGACCACCCCGAGCATGCGGATCTCAACCGGTTACCCGGCTCCGGTCTACGCAACGGTGTCGAACCCCGCGGGACGCGCCAGCGCGTCCCTGTTCAACAACCGCACCACCTACATCGAGGAGTGGAACCTGAACATCGAGCGGGCGCTCTCCAAGAGCATGGCGTTGCAGGTCGCCTATGTAGGAACGCGCGGCGTCAAGCTCGCGTTTCTCAGCAATCGCAATCAGCCGACTCAGCCCTTGGATACTAATTTTGAAAACTGTCCCACTCCCACTGATCCTTCTTGTGCAACCGGCGCCCCTACAAATTTCGGCCGGCTCTACTACAATACGGTGCCGAACGTCGGCGAAATCCGCACCCTGGCCAATGAAGCCTGGTCCGTCTCCCACGGCTTACAGGTCAAGTTTGAAAAAAGATTCTCGGCCAACTGGAGCATGCTGAATTCCTACACTTGGCAGCACACCATTGGACAGACCGAAGAAGACGAGTACCTGGAACCACAAGACACCTACAACCTCAAGGCCGAGCGTGGCGATAACGCTCCCGATTTTCGCCATCAGCTTTCTTCCGCATGGTCTTACACTCTCCCCATCGGCCCGGCCCAGCGCTTTTGGAACGGTTCGGGACCGGTCCACTGGGTGACGGAGGGCTGGCAACTGAACGGGATCGTCGCCCTGCACTCTGGAGAAGCCCTTACTCCGCTGCTTTCTACCGATTACACCAACACAGATTCAGGCGCCCCGCGGCCTGATGTCGTCGGAAATCCTTACGATTTCTCTAACGCCACCAGCGTGGGCTGCCCCTCAAACAAACAGACCATTGAGTGCTGGTACAACCCTGCAGCCTTCGCTATTCCGGCACTGGCTCCTGGACAAACCTTCGCTCACGACTACGGAGATGCCCGTCGCGGTTCCCTGCGCGGCCCCGCCGAGTTCAACGTGGACGCTTCGTTGTTCAAGAATTTCAGCCTCACTGAGAAGTCGAAGCTGCAATTCCGCGTGGAAGCCTTTAACCTGTTCAACACTCCGGAGTTCTCGCTTCCCTACTCCGCCGTGGACCAGATCGGCTCGCCCGCCAGCTCTGGGTCCCCGCTGGTTCCCAGCCTTTCCGGGTCAATCACGAGTACGGTACATGCTTCGCGGGAGATTCAACTGGCGCTCAAGTTCACGTTCTAGAATGGTTTCGCGAACTCGCCTCATCAACCAGAATGCATGGGCGATGAACATGAGTAACAATACGGAATGTTTCTTGGCAGCCTGCGCGAAAACTCTGTAATGCAGGCAGAAAAAATGTGGGCAGCAACGATGCGACTCGTAAAATTGCCGGCGTGGAAGAGCGGAGCAACGAAGAGCGGAGAACCGTGGAAGAGTGCACTGACGTGGAAGAGCGACGTTTCAGCGCCGCGGAAGACGCCAGGAATCACAGCTCGCTTCATCCCCTGTGATCGCACTTTTCCTTCCCCGCAAATTTTTCCGCAGCCTGCCGAGTTCCTCCTGCCAGTTCTGCTGATATTGCTTTGTGCGTGCAGTCTGGCCATTGCCGAAGACGGGGCTAAACCGACAAAGTCCGCATCACAAGTCTCACCCACCACCACTTCCAGCGGAACGCAATTGCCCGCAGTGCATCTCGACGGCAATTACTTCTCTCGCGACGGCCATCGCTTTATCCCCGTGGGCGCGAACTGGGTGCCGGCAAAAACGGCTATGCAATGGCCCACGCAGTGGGATCCCAAAGCCATCGAAGCCGATTTCGCCCGCATGCACGAACTCGGCTTCAATACCATTCGCCTCGATTTTGTTTGGGCTTGGATCGAACCTCGCCCCGGCGACTACAACCCGGAAGCGTTTCGCGATCTCGATTTTCTGATTTCCCTCGCGCACCGATATCACATTTATCTCCATCCCTCTCTTCTCATCGGCGGAGAGGTCGGAGAAGCCTATTGGGATGTGCCCTACCGGCAAGGCCGGCATCCTCATTCCGATCCCGACATGCTCCGCATCCAGACCGACCACGTGGCCGAACTGGCGCGCCGCTACGGAAAAGAAACCGCAATCCTCGGCTGGGATCTAACCGACGAGCCTCCCTTCTGGATTGCCGCCGACAGCACCACGGACGCCATGGCCATCAACTGGACGCGCCTGCTCTCCTGGTCCATCCGCCGCCACGACACTCTGCACCCGATTGTCGTTGGCACCAGCATGGAAGATGTCGGGCGCGGCCCGTTCCGCCCCGATAATCTCCGCGAAGAAGCCGATTTCTTCAGCGTTCATCCTTACTCGATTTATGCGCCCAAACTTTTTCCCGATGCCATGCTCTCCGAGCGCGGCACCTACGGATCTGCCTTCGAGACCGCGCTCTCCGGCGGCGCTGGTCGTCCCGTCATGGTGCAGGAGATTGGAGCTTCGTCCGCCCAGTACGATCCCGAGCAAATCGCAAAGTTTCTGCGCGCCAGTCTCTACTCGGGTCTGGGTGCCGGAGCCAACGGTTTTCTTCTCTGGTGCTATACCGATGCCGCTCCGGAACAGTTTCACAAAGTTCCCTACCTCCGCTCTCCCCATGAAACAGAATTCGGTCTGACCACCTGGGGCGGCAAGGATCGGCCGTCCGCAAAAATGTTTAAGGAGTTTGAAGACGTTGTCGGCCGGCTCGATCTCGCCGGAATCGAGCCAACTCCAGCCGACGCCGCGATCATTGTTCCTTACGAGTGGTCAAAACCGCATGGTGACTTCTCTCACTATGGCCTGACCGGCCCGGAAGTCGTTCCCTACACTTCAACCGACGAAGGCGCGAACGTGGCGGGACAATCGCAGCCGAACTTCAGTGAAGAAAACCTCTGGATCACCGGTTCGTGGTTGTCGTCCTTTGTCCTCGCACGGCGCGCCGGTATGAAAGCAGACTTCCCGCGCGAGTACGACGACTGGCAGAAGCGCCCGTTGCTGCTGCTGCCCTCGCCCTTGACCAGCACCGACAGTTTTCTGGTCCATGTGCACTCCGACTTCTGGGAGAAAGCCAGGCAGTACGTCTCCAAGGGAGGCGCTCTCTATGCGTCCGTTGCCGCCGACGCTGCCATCCCTGAAATGGAGTCGCTGTTCGGCGCAAAAATGGTCGACGCCAATCCCAAGGACGACATCACGCTGAAAATCGTCACTCCGTTCGCCGGCCTAAAAGTGGGAGACACATTTCACTACCCGGTGCCTTCCGCAACCCCGCGTTCCTGGGGTGCCATTCTCGAGGTCAAGGGCGGCACCGTCATCGCCGTCGATCAGGACAACCAGCCCGCGCTGGTGGCCAACACTCTGGGTTCGGGCAAGACGCTGCTCAGCGCATACCCTTTAGAAAGCTACCTCGCAAATCTCCCCGCCGCTTTTGACAAGCCGGAGACCACCTATCGTATCTATCAGGCGTTTCGCGACTGGGCAGGCATCAAACCACTTTTCCACAGCGACCAGCCTTCGGTCGAGGTCTGCGCACTGAACGCAGCAACTCATGGGTACGTGATCGTAACCAGTCACAGTCCCGAAACGCAGACTGTGACCATCACCGCGGCCGTCCCCTTGCATTCCCTCACCAGAATTACTCCGCAAGGTCCGACGCCACTCCAAATTGCCGGCGCCACATTCAAGGTCGATATCGCAGCTTATGAGGGTGAAGTTTTCGAATGGAAGTAATGAGGAGAAGCCTTTGATCGGAGCCGTTGATATCGGTGGCACCAAGATAGCCGTCGGGATGATTGATGGCGATGGCAAAGTCCTGTCCCGCCTGGAATGCCCCACGGACGCTGACCGCGGTTATCCGGAAGCATTGCGGCGGATCACGGAGATGCTCCGAGCCACCGCGCAGACCGCAAATACGGAAATCTCCGGCATCGGGATCGGCTCGACCGGACCGGTGTATCCACTGACCGGCGCGATCGGAGATGTCAACTTCTTTCCCCATTGGAACGGAGAGAATCCGGTCAGAGATCTGCACGAGGCCTTTCAGGTGACAGTGGCGATGGAGAACGATGCCGACGCTGCCGCTCTTGCAGAAGCCGGTTGGGGCGCCGGTCGGAACAAGAGCCGATTGATTTACGTAACCGTCGGAACCGGAATCGGAACCGGACTTGTCATCGATGGCCAGCTCTACCGTGGCGTAGATCATTCTCATCCGGAAATCGGCCATCATGTCATCGATGCTTCCGGTCCCCTCTGCCTGTGCGGCTTTCGAGGATGCTGGGAATCTCTCGCCGCGGGCCCGGCCATGGTCGCTTGGCTGGAGAGCGAGGCCCCCGCGGATTACCCTCATCGCGATCATTTGACTGCCAAACGAATCTGCGAGCTGGCAATCGAGGGCGACGACTTGGCCGCCCAGGCGGTGGAGAGAGAGGCTCACTACCTGGGCCTCGGCATCGCCAACCTGGTCACCATGTTCGTTCCCGACGCAATCGTTCTGGGCGGCAGTGTTATGAAGAGCGCCGTTCTTTTTCTGGAGGGAATTCGGAAAACCATTTGCGCCAGTTGCCGATTCGTTCCCTTCGATAAAGTGGACCTGGCTCTGGCCTCGCTCGGAGAACATGCCAACCTGATTGGCGCAGCAAGAGTCTGGCATCACCGGTTCGCAACGGAAGGACATCAGCTTGGTCGTTGATCTCAAAGTAATCGAGGGCGAGTACCTGCGGGACATCCTGCAGCAGCCGCAAGCGCTGGAGAATACCCTTGAAACCCTGGACCGATCGAAAGAACTACTGGACCTGGCTTCGCGTCTGCATAAAGGCAAATTCCAGCGTATCGTTCTTACCGGCATGGGCTCCTCGTTTCACGCGCTCCATCCTCTGAATTTGCAACTGATCGGCCAGGGATTTACCTCCCTCATGGTGGAGACTTCCGAGTTGGTCCACTACAAGAATCGCTTCTTTGACCCTGAAACACTGATTATCGCCGTGTCGCAGTCCGGTCGAAGCGCCGAAATGGTCCGGCTGGCCGAGGTAAATCGCAAGCGCTCGGCAGTGATCGCCGTCACCAACACACCGGAGAGTCCTCTCGTCAAACATGCCACCACCGCCTTATTCACCCAAGCTGGCACCGAGTTTTCGGTGTCGTGCAAAACTTATGTCACGGCTCTGATGGCTCTGAAGTGGCTCGGAGACGTCCTATGTGAACGGGATGTAAGACAGACCCGCCGGGAATTGAGTCATGCCGCGCCTGCCGCAGCTGCGTATTTGGCCGATTGGAAGGACTATGTTTGGAACTTGGTTCAGAGCCTGAACGACATTCGCCACCTGTTCTTCGTCGGTCGCGGATCGTCCCTGGCCGCCGTCGGCACTGGCGCGCTCATCGTGAAGGAGTCGGATCACTTTCATGGCGAAGGGATGAGCAGCGCGGCCTTCCGCCATGGTCCGTTGGAGATGCTGAGCGGGGAAACGTTTGTGCTCGTGTTTTCAGGAGACGCCAAAACTCGCGACCTCAATCTCCGTTTGCTCGCGGACATTCAACAACAAGGCGGACGCGCCGCGCTCGCGGGAGAAACCGCCACGCAGGAATGTTTCCGGCTCACCAGTCGCAGCAGCAGCGTGCGCACCATTCTCGAAATCTTGCCGATCCAGATGATTACTCTTGCCCTGGCAGCGCGCGCCGACCGCGAGCCCGGAAGGTTCGAACTGGCAACCAAAGTTACGACAACCGAATAAGGCGGAAGGAAATCTCCATGGCGCGAAGCCGTTACATGGTCGGGCTGGTCTTCCTGGTGTTCTTTGTGATGTCGCTGTTGACTAATATTTTGGGCCCGATCGTCCCTGACATCATCAACAGCTTCAAGGTGAGCCTGACCGCTGCCGCCCTGCTGCCTTTTTCCTTTTTCATAGCCTATGGCGTGGTATCAATTCCCGCTGGCTTCTGGGTCGAGAGATACACGGAAAAGCCCGTAATGATGGCCGCATTTGTGGCCGGAACATTAGGCTCCCTGAGCTTCGCGCTCTATCCCGCGTATTTCGTTGCCATTTTTTCGTTGTTCGTGATGGGCGCGGGCATGGCGACCCTGCAAGTCGCGGTTAATCCGCTGTTGCGCGTCGCCGGCGGAGAAGAGGAATTCGCTTTCAATTCTGCCTTTGCGCAACTGATCTTCGGCTCCGCCTCCTTCGCCAGTCCCCGTATCTATTCCTACCTGGTCGAAAATCTTGGAGATCCCTCCAAAGCCGGCAATCCTCTACTGCGCCTGCTGGGCAGCATTACGCCACCCAGTCTTCCCTGGGCCTCGATGTATTGGATCTTCGCCGTATGCACCTTGCTCATGATCGTGGTTCTTTTCTTCACCCACTTTCCAAAGGTAGAGCGCAAAGAGGATGAACGGACAGGATCGAGCCAAATGTATCGCGAACTGTTGCGGAAACCGATTGTCTGGTTTTTCTTTCTTGCCGTATTCGCCTATGTCGGCTCGGAACAAGGCACTGCCAATTGGATGTCCGAGTTCTTGTCGAAATACCACGGCTACGACCCACACACCACCGGTGCTACCGCAGTCTCATGGTTCTGGGGCCTGCTGACCGCCGGCTGTTTTATCGGCATGCTGCTTCTCAAGATTTTCGACAGCCGCTACGTCCTCATCGGCACTTGCCTCGGCGCACTCTTGTGCTTGACCGCCGCCCTGTTCGGACCCGCGAATGTTTCGGTGATCGCCTTTCCCCTGATCGGTCTTTTCGCGTCGGTGATGTGGCCCATCCTGGTTTCGCTCGGACTCAATTCCGTGTCCGAACATCACGGCTCCTTCGCAGGAATTCTGAGCACTGGCATCATGGGCGGCGCCGTCGTGCCCGTCATCATTGGACGCATCGGCGACCACTTCGGCCTGCGGGCCGGAGTCGCGTTCCTCTATGTCACATTCGCCTGCGTTCTGAGTGTTGGCTTCTGGGCCAAGCCACTCATCTCTAACGCGACCGTCAGTTTCAAGAAGGCCGAAGTTCAGCCCGGCTAAAGGCCCTTGTAGAGGGAACTCATGAAACCATTCCATCGAACCTTCTGTGCTGTTCTTTTACCGCTACTCGTCACCGGCGGCGTCTTAGGCCAGACGAAAACCGAATCCAGTCAGGTCCCATATCTGAAATTGATCGAACCCCGGCGCGTTATGCGCGATGCGCAACCGTGGGAGGGTGACCAGTTTCCCCACACCCTAAGCGTCCTCGATCTCAAGCAAGGCGGATTCCGCTACTGGGGCTGGTACGGCCTGAACGAAGGCCGGGGCATCGGCCTCGCCCGAAGCAACGATCTGGTGATCTGGACCAAGTATGAAAACAATCCCTTGTGGACGAATGCTCGTTGGCCCTCCGTTCTCGCCCATGCCGACCCCAACCACAAAGACACGCTCTACTTCGCGATCACTCGAGAATATGACACGCCGAGCAGCCACATTGTCCTGGCTTCCTCCCAGGACGGCATTCATCTGAAGGAAGAAAAGGTACTGGTCGAGGGTGTTCCGAACCAGCGCAATCAAAATCCAAATCTTTTCCGCGACCCCCGCTCACGGCGTTTCTATCTCACGTTTTATCGCGGTAACGACAAGGACCACTTCGAGATCATCAGCAAGAACGCAACCACCGTTCAAGACCTCGATAAGGCCCCGGAGAAGGTTCTTATGAAGACAACCGACACGGTGGCCGCTCCCACCTTGCTCTATGTGAAGAACGCCCGGAACGCACACGGGAAGAAAACTGGAATCTACTATCTCGCAACCGAAGTCTATCCCCACCGCTACACCACCGACCCCGAGGGCGAGTGGCAGGTCAAAGTATTCGCCAGCGACTCACCGGATGGCGACTTCCAGCCCGTGCTGGGCAACCCGGTTCTGCGCGGACAACGCGCTTGCTTGTTCCAGCACGTATTCGATGGCCGGTTCTATGGCTACGACTGCCATCTGGAATCACCCGACCACTGGGTGCTTGAGGAGGTCGAGGCGCCTTTGCCGTAGGAACCCAGCTTCAGGCTCGAACCAGAACGGCAG